>Ga0116231_10005403_pt1 | contig 25208 bp, 23 predicted proteins | sample S1TSphgellanicum_2_FD_89695 | JGI IMG/M metagenome (GOLD analysis project Ga0116231, IMG submission 89695) | Host-associated microbial communities from peat moss isolated from Minnesota, USA - S1T2_Fd - Sphagnum magellanicum MG | ecosystem: Host-associated > Plants > Peat moss > Unclassified... | reverse complement strand
GCGGTGGTCCAGAGGAGGGCCTAGTCATCGTTCAGATTTTCGTGCGCGACAACAATGTCGACCAGGCTTTGAAGGCGCTGAAGAAGAAGATGCAGCGCGAAGGCACCTTCCGCGAGATGAAGCGGCACGTGCATTACGAAAAGCCCTCCGAGAAGCGCGCCCGCCAAAAGGCGGAGGCTGTGCGTCGCGCTCGCAAGCTGGCCCGCAAGCGCGCCCAGCGCGAAGGTCTTCTGCCCAATGTAAAGCCGCCGGTCGCCCGCGGACGTTAAGCGTGAGGCGCCCGCTGGGCGCCTAATCCCTTATCTAGAAAATGTCGTTTTTTAAGGCCGGGATGGCGTAGGACGCTTCGCCACGGCGCTTTGTGGCAGCCTATATTTTTCATCTTTACCTTTTCGTGCGACAACGCTTGCATGAACAAGTCACGCGCCTTGCGCATGATCCGCCGCCTCCGCATCGCTGGCGTCGACGTCTCGGACTGGGAAGGCGAGTTCCTCGAAAGCGTCGAGGGCCGGGTCCAGACCTATGGCCGCGCCTTCGCCGATCCTGAAAAGGGCGCGCCCGGCCATGCCCTTTCGATGCGCCAGAGCCGAAAACTCAAAGAAATCGTGACGAAGGCCAAGTCATCTCGGCGGTCGCGACCTGTATCCGAGGTCTCTGTCGGCGACGAGGCGTCATCCTGATGTTCGCCTTCGATATGGCTTATCCGTATTCGGCGTGGGCGGGTTCCAGCGGCCTAAGCGGCGGTGGCGGCGACGCCCCGCCGCGGGGCGAGCGCGTGGATATCGGAGGACGGCGCCTGCGTCTCGTTCGCGCCGGCCCGCAATGCCCTGACCCTATGGCCCCCACCGTTTTGTTCGAAGCCGGCGCATTCGGCACATCGGCGGATTGGGCCGTGGTGCAGGGCGCGATCGCCGACCGCTACAGCTCCTGCGCTTACGATCGGGCCGGCCTCGGCTACTCCGATCCGGGACCGTCGCCGCGGGACTCGAAGGCCGTCGTGCGCGATCTCGAAGCGTTGCTTCAGGCCGCCAAGGTGGCGCCGCCCTATGTTCTGGTCGCCCACTCGATGGCGCCGGTCCACACCTACCTTTTCGCGCTTAGGCGCCCCGAGTGGGTCAAGGGCCTGGTGCTCGTCGACGCCACGCCGCCGGAGTCCATGAGCGATCCTGTGATCGCCGGCCAGGTGCGCAGCTTCGCCGATATTGTCAGCTATGCGCCGATGACCGCGGCCTGGGGCTTCAACATGATGGCTGGCCCGATGATCGGCGACGACATCGGCCTGCCCGAACCCGCCCGGTCCGAGAAGGCGCGCGCGTTCGGCTCTGCACGGCACAACCATTGGGCCGCGGCGGAGGCCCAGCTTTGGACGCGAAACGGGGCGGAGGCGCGTGCGGCTGGCGCACTTAGTCCCGAGCTGCCGGTGGCCGTGATCACGGCGGGCGTCGGCAACGCCGCGTTCAAGCGCGCCCAGGCCGCGCCGGCGGCGCGCTCTAAGGCCGGTCTTTATGAGAATGTCGATGGGGCGACCCACGCCACACTGCTCGGGCCCCGTTACAGCGACGCCATCGTCAGGGGCATCGACCACGTCATGGCCGCCGCAGCGATGCCGGCGCCCAAGAGCGGGGCGGCCGAAACGGCGTCTTAATCAAGGTCGGGGTAGACCCGACGGCCCGATAACACCGGGTTGGCCTAAAGGGGGGCTTTACAGGTGGCGGCGCTGGAGCTTGAGGGCGTTGGGAAGCGCTACGGCGACTTTCATGCGGTGCGCGACCTCTCCTTCAACGTCGAACCGGGCTCCATCTTTGGCTTCCTAGGCCCCAACGGCGCCGGCAAGACCTCGACCTTGCGGATGGTGCTCGGCCTGATCCCGCAGACGACCGGCCGTATCTCTGTGCTTGGATCGCCGCAGGCGCGCGACAACCTCGACCGCATCGGCTTTTTGCCTGAGGAGCGCGGCCTCTATCGCTTGATGACGCCGCTCGACGCCGTGGTCTTTTTCGCCGGACTGAAGGGCGTGAGCGCCGCCGTGGCGCGCAAACGCGGTCGCGACATGCTTGAGGCGCAAGGTCTGGGCGAGGCGATCGGCCGGCCGATGAAGGCCTTGTCGAAAGGTATGGCCCAGAAGGTCCAATTGATCTGCGCCTTGGTCCACGAACCTGAACTGGTGATCCTGGACGAGCCGTTTTCAGGGCTCGATCCCGTTAATCAGCAGGGGCTGGAGGGCCTGATCCGAGACCTCGCGCGCCGTGGGGCGACCGTGATCTTCTCCACCCATGTGATGGCCAACGCCGAGCGCTTGTGCGAACGGATCGTGCTGATGGCGCAGGGGCGCAAGGTGTTCGACGGCACGACGGCGCAGGCCCGCGCCGCCGCGCCGACCCGACTGGTGCTGGAAGGCGCGCTGGACCCGTCGAGCCTGGCCGCGCTTCCGGGCCTGGCGTCGGTGACGCGCGAGGTCGGCGAGGTCGATGGCGCGAGCATCTATACCCTGACGCTCACAGCCGGCGCATCGGCCCAGGCGGTCTTGAAGGCCGCCCTCGAGCGCGACCTCGACATCAGCCAATTCAGGCTTGAGACCCCCACCTTGCACGACGCCTTCATCGTCCTGACCAAGGCCCCTGCCCGAGATGAGGCGCCCTGAGATGCTTGGCGAAAACATGCTCGCAAGCTTCAATCGCCTACGCCTGATCGCGACCCGGGAGTTCCTGAGTTATCTGCGCACTCCAGGCTTCTGGCTATCGTTGACGATCGGGCCGATCGCGGGCGGTTTCGGCGCCCTCGCCCCATCGATGATGCACCAAGCCGCGCCGACGCCCGTGCTGGCCGTGGTCGATCTCTCTGCGACCGGCGCGACGCCGACCATCGCGGCGGCGCTCGACGGACCCAAGCCCCTTGCCCTCCTGGTTCAGCCCCCCGCGGCCGCGGTGAATGCGACAACGCCGACGGCGGCCGGCGCAGCCTTGCGCCCCTACCTCAGCGGCGATTCCCCGGCGGGCGGCCCAAGGCTCGACGCCGCCGCGATCCTCAGCGGCACGCCGCAGGCGGTCGTTGTCGATTTCTGGAGCCGAGACATCAACGATTCCGATCTGCAGCACGCAGTACGGGGCGCTGTAACCCAGGCGATGCAGCAGGCGCGCCTGCGCGCCGCGGGCCTCGCGCCCCAGTTGGTCGCGCAGTTCAGCACCGCGGCGCCCGTGGTCCACACCTATTCGCCGCGGGCGGCGCGGGGTCAGGTGTCGATGAAGGATCGCCTGCCGTCGCTGCTCGGGTTGGGCCTGGCCTTCGTACTGTTTTTCGCCATCTTCACCGGCGCCGGGATTTTGCTGAATAGCGTGATCGAGGAGAAGTCGAGCCGGATCCTGGAGGTGCTGCTGTCGTCGGCGACGGCGCCGGAGCTCTTGGGCGGCAAGATCTTAGGCGTGGCGGGCGTTTCGGGCTTCATCATCTTCGGTTGGGGGGCGATCGGTCTGTTGGCGCTTCACCGTGCAGCGCCGGCGATGGTCGGCGAGGTCGGCGCCGCCCTGATGACCCATGGCCTTGCGATCTGGTTCGCGCTGTTCTTTGGATTGGGTTATTTGATGTACGCGGCGGTGTTCGCCGCCATTGGCGCGTTTTGCGAGACGGTGCGCGAGGCGCAGACCTTGCTCGGTCCGATCATGATCCTGATCTCCGTGCCGATCATGTTTCTGAGCGTCGCGCTTGAGCATCCGGACGCGCCCCTTATCGTCGCTCTGTCCTGGATTCCGCCCTTCACCCCCTTTCTGATGACCGTCCGCCTGGCGTCCGGGCCGCCGCTGTGGCAGGTGCTGGGCGCGCTGATCTTGATGTCGGCGACAACCGCGACCGTGGTTTGGCTCTGCGCTCGGGCCTTCCGCGCCGGCGCCCTGTCGACCGGAAAACTCGACCTTAAGCGCGTGGCGGCGGGGCTCCTGGGGCGGGCTGGATAGCCAGGCGGCGCCCTCACCCCTTCGACAGATAGACGAAGCGCAGAACAAACAGCGCCGCCAGGACGAACAACAGCCAATCCTTACGCTGCGCCCGGCCGGTGACGAGGGTCAGGATCGCGTGGCTGACAATGCCAAAGGCCAGGCCATTGGCGATCGAGAAGCTCAAGGGGATCATGATCAAGGTGAGGAAGGCGGGAATGGCCTCGATGGGATCGAACCACTCCACCTCCTTCAGCGTACCCATCATCATAGCCCCGACCAAGATCAGGGCCGGCGCGGTCGCCGCCGCCGGGATAGCCTGGACCAGAGGCGCAAACAGCAGCGTCAGCAGGAAGAGCAGGCCCACCACGACGCTGGTCAGGCCCGTGCGTCCCCCGACCTCTACGCCGGATGCGCTTTCGATATAGCTGGTGACCGTGCTGGTGCCGGCCAGGGCGCCGATCAGGGTGGCGACGGAGTCGGCGAACAGAATGCGGCTTAGGCGGGGGATCGTCCCGTCCGGCTGGATGAAGCCCGCGCGCTTGGTCACCGCGACCAGGGTGCCGACGTTGTCGAACAGGTCGACAAACAGAAAGACGAACACGATCTCGATCAAGGCCGCGCCGAAACCGCCCTTTAGGCTCAGAGCGCCCGGAATGTTCAACCGAAAGGCGGTGGCCGACATGTCGGCCAGGCTGACCGGGGCGGGGTTGAGATGGACCAGTCCCATGGCCCACCCCACAGCCGTCGTGCCGAGGATGCCAAACAGGATGGCGCCCTTGACCTTCCATGCCTGCAGCGCGGCGATCGCGATCAGGCCGATCAGGGATAAGGCGACTGGCGGCGAAACGAGCGCGCCCAGGGTCACAGTGGTTGCGGGGCTGGCGACGACAATGCCGGCGTCCTTGAAGCCGATGAAGGCGATGAAGAGACCTACGCCCCCGGCCACCGCCGAAAACAGCGAGCGCGGAATGGCGTTAACGATCAGTTGTCGTGCGCCCACCGCCGTCAGGATCAGGAAGGCGACGCCGGACAGAAACACGCAGCCCAGCGCCGTCTGCCACGGCACGCCCAACCCCTTGACCACGGTGAAGGTGAAATAGGCGTTCAACCCCATGCCCGGCGCGAGGGCTAACGGGTAGTTGGACAGCAACCCCATCAAGATGCAGCCGATCCCTGCCGCCACACAGGTGGCCGCCGCCACCGCCGCCAGCGGCATCCCGGTCTGACCCAGGATCGAAGGGTTGACCACGACGATGTAGGCCATGGTCAAAAAGGTGGTGAAGCCCGCGAAAACCTCGGTGCGCACCGTGGTCCCGTTTCGCTTCAGGGCGAAGAGGCGTTCAAGCATGAGGGCCCTTTCCGTACGAGGCGGATAGGCCGGCTTCTATCATCGTCGCGCCCCTTCCACTTTGCCCAGACCTCGTGCGAGCCGCAGATATTTTGACGAAAGAATCCCTTCCCCCTCTTATGGGGGAAGGGGTCGCGAAACTAGAACTTACCCGAGAACTGCACGCCCGCGATCACCGGGTCGTTGATGAAGCCGGTCAGGTTGTCGAAGTCGATGCCGCCCGTCAGGCGGATCTGATTTAGACAGTTGCTGCAGTAAGCGGCGACCTCGTAGCGACCGTAGTTCCAACGATAGCCGGCGCGTAAACCCACGTTCGTAAACGGGGCGCCTCGGAACTCTACCGATTGATAAAGGAAGAAGTTGACCGTGCTGCGATAGGCGGCGTTGCCCGAGAAGAACAGCTCGTTCCCCTGCGCCAGGGGATAGCTGTAGGTGAGAGAGGGATCGTAAATGTACTTGGGCGCCTGGGGCAGCGGGTTGCCGTTCAGCTCTGCGTTACCCTGAGCGTTGATGACGTTGGTGACGGTACAAGACGCGCAGACAGCCGTCGAAATGTTCGGGTCTTCGATCCGGGTGAAGTTGTAGCTAGCCGACAGGTCGAACACCAAGCGGGGGGTCAGCCGCCACTCGAAAGCCATCTCGGCGCCATCGCCAACCGTTTGCTTGGCGTTTAGCAAGAGCGTCGTATCGACCGCGCCGCCCACGGCGGTGAGCTGCTGGTTCTTGACCAAGAAATAATAGATATCGAAGTCGAACTTGACGCGGCGGTCGAACAGGAACGATTTAACACCGACTTCGCCGGAGGTATTGGTTTCCGCCTTGGCGATCTGGATACCTTCGTCGGCGGACGGTGCGCCAAAGCTCGGCGCCCGGAAACCGGTCGCGATGCGCGAATAAACGTTCACATCGGGCAGCACAGTGTAGGTGCCGCTGACGTCCCAGCTGATGTTGTCGCCCAGCGCCTTGTCGACCGTATTGGCGAAAGACTGATTGAAGGCCGAAACGATCTCGAACTTCTTGTAATCGTTGGTGTAACGGGCGCCGGCGCGAAACTCCAAGCTCTTGATCGGCTTGTAATCCACCGAGACGAAGGCCGCCTCCGCATCGTTGATCTGACGCGAGAAGTTGTCGTCGGTCACGTAGTTGCCGAGCTGGTCGAAATCCCAATCCGGCGCGGTCACATCCTCATAGAAGAAATAGACGCCGCCCTGCCAATTGAGCGGGCCGGAATAGTTGGATTGGGCGCGCACCTCCTGGGTGAGCTGAATATGGTTGCTGATGCCGCCCGCGGTTTCGACCGAGAAGGGGATACCGATCGTATTGCCGTTCTTGCCCGTCACCGTCGGACCATTGGAGCTTTCATAGGAGGCCCCGTAGCCGCCGTCGATGTCGCCTTCGGTGAAATAGTTCATGATCTTTTCAAAACCGGTGATCGAAAAGATCGAGATATCGCCCAGGTTCCACGTCAGCCGCGCGCTGCCGCCGACGCTGGAGAAGGTCTGGAGGTTCTTGCCGTCGGTGTAGATCTTCGACGGGTCGAAGCCCGGGACGAGATCGTCGGTGCCTGGCTCAATGATGTTGGCGCGGAATAGACGGGCTGAGCCCGAGAGCGACCGGCCATGGAAGTTGAAGAGCGCGCTGAAGTCGGAGTCGGGCTGATACAGCAGCTGGATACGCCCGCCGAAGTCGTCGTAGCCTTCCAGATTGTTCGTCGAGTGGGGAACGGGCGCCTCGTCCTGCACCCAGCTGTCGCGGTGCTGCTCTTGGGCGGAGAAGCGCATCGCCACCTGGTCGTTGATGGGGGCGTTCAAAACCGTGGTGAAGTTGGCGGTGTTGTAGGTGCCATCCGACGCGCTGACGCTTTCGGACAACTGGCCCAGTACCGGCTTGGCGGACTGTACGTTCACGACGCCGGCCGGCGCGTTGCGGCCGAACAGGGTGCCTTGCGGACCGCGCAGCACTTCCACGTCGGCGACGTCGAAGATCGGAAAACCTTTAAGGGCCGGGTTTTCCTGGTCCACATCGTCGTAGACCAGCGAAACGGGCTGAGAGGCGAAAGATGTAAAATCGGTGTTGCCGTAACCCCGGATATACAGTCGCGGGAAGGTACGGCCGTTCGACGATTCGATGTTCAGGCTTGGAACCTGGCCTGCGAGCGCGCGGATATCTCCGCCGGCGTCGAAAATCTGGTTGATGTCGGTGGGCGTCAGAACGGCGGTGGAGACCGGCACATCCTGGTCTTTTTCGACGCGGCGGGTCGCCGTGACCACTACTTCAGGCACCTTGCCGCTACTGTCATCGGCGACGACGGGCGCCGTCGCGACGGGTGCGGTTTGGGCCCAGGCGGCGCTCGACGACAGAACCATGCCGGCCAGAACCATCAAGCTGGCGCACTGACACAGCTGCGCAACGCACAGGCGACCCGTATTCATGCTGAAATCCCCTCGACACAGGGTTTATGACCCTGCTGACACGAGGTTTGGCCCACCGAATCGCCACGATTCAAGCGAAATGAAGGCGGCGGCGTTCGCTTCGCACTGCACAAAAAGGGCGCATCGCAATGAAGTAACCCCTTACTTTATCGGCGCCTGGGCGCGCGAAGATGGGGCTTAAAAGCTCTAACCCGATCAGGGTCGCGTCGCGCATTATCGCGTTACCCTTGCCCGAAACGGTCGCAAGAGCGCATAAATCACTTACTTGTTCCACGACGACGCGCGGCTCGAGCGCTTCGCGTTGTTTCAACGCCCGCGGATCGCATCCGAAAGCCCAGGAGGCGATCGTCGACCCGGCCTTTCTCGGCCGCGCCCTGCACGCGCCATGACCGTGGCCGCGCTACCGCACGCGCTGTCGATCCATCTTAGCGTAGCGATGGACGGCGGGGAGCGCGGGCTCCCGCTAACGCGATATTGTCAGGGCCGCATCCAAAGTCGCAGCCAGATCGTAGCTTTGGGCTTGAGGCGGCGATCTCGGATAGGACGGATGCAAGGCTCTGTAGACCTGACCCGACGGACTCTGGTGGCTGGGGGCCTAGCTCTCCTACCGCTCGCACGCGTCCGGGCTCAGGCCCCCGGGTCTTCGACCAGGCGGATCGCCTTCGACGTCTGGCGCAACGGCCAGCCGATCGGCGCCCATACGGTCGATATCGAGGGCGACGAGGCCGACCTCAAGGTGCGCACAAACGTCGAGCTTCTGGTCAAGTTCGGGCCGATCCCGGTGTTCCGTTACACCTTCAAATCCCATGAGACCTGGCGGGACGGCAAGTTCAGCGCACTCGAAAGCCATACCGAGACCAACGGCCGCGGCGACCAGGTTCACGCCGTCTCCGGGGCGTCGGGGATAACGATTCAGACGACGCACGGTCAGACCCATACGGCGCCCGCAGACGCCCTGCCGCTGAGCCACTGGAACCAGCACGCCCTTCGCAACCCGCTGTTCAATCCCCAGACCGGGGCCATGCTGAAAGAGCGGATTGCACGCCAGGAGGGCGAAACGCTTCGCTTGCCCGATGGACGCTCGATTCCGACAACCAAGGTCACCCTGGTCGGCGACACCGAAATCATCGACTGGTACGATGAAGCTGGCGCATGGGTGGCGTTGCGTGGACGCCTCAAGGACGGCTCCTATCTGGATTACCGCCTAAAGGCTTAAGGCCGTTCGCTTACGCCCACCGTGACCGGATAGGGCGGCGCTGGCGTTCCGCCGCGCAACCGGACGCCCTTCAGCACGATCTTGACCGCCTCCCAATGGATGGCGGCGATGACTTTCAGGGTCAGGAGCGGATGAGTCGCCCAGGCTCGTAGCAACTGCGGATCGGTGAGGTCGCGCCGAGCGCCGACGAAGCTGGCGTTCAGGAGGGTCCCCTCGCCATCCGAGACCTCGATAGCGATGCGCACGCGCTCCCCCGGCGGCGTGACCCGAAAGGTGTAACGCAGGTCCATGTCCATGAAGGGGGAGACGTGCAGACGCTTCTCTACGCTCTGACGTATATCGCCGTCGGCGCTCGCCTCGGCCGGGATCAGATAGCTGTGGCGCTCGCCAAAGGTCGAGCTGACCTCGTACAGGATGGCGTGAAGCGTCCCGTCCGGCCGATGGCAGAAATAGACGCTGATCGGGTTGAACACGTAGCCCAGCACCCGGGGCAGGCAAAGGAGCCGGATCGGGCCGCCGTCGATGCCGAGCCCGGCCTCGTCCAGGCGCCGTTCAATCTGGCGACGCAGAGGCTCGTCCGAACCGTCGGCGTAGTCGCGGGCGTTAAAACTCGTAAGGTTGAACCGGCCGAGCGAAAACCAGCGCAAGCCCTTGGCCAACGCCGCCATCTCGTCCAGATCCAGCAGCAGCATGAAGACTCCATACCGCAGCGAATGCTTGGCGGGCCGCGTGCGGCTGTGCCCCACCTGGCCGAGGTAGAGGCAAGAAGCCCTCACGCCGCCAGCCCCTCAAACCGCTCAAGCGGCGCGGTGATATGGATACGGCCGGATTCGTCGGCGACGGACCAGGGCCGGCGCACGGGCGTGGCTTGATCGGCGCTCAAATGCTCGGCGGCGGCCAGGCCCGATTGCAAGCCGTCCTCATGGAAGCCCGCGCCGAAATGCGCCCCACAGTACCAGACGCCGCCCACGCCCTGGAGCGACCAGAGCCGCCTTTGCGCGTTGAGCGCCGCCGTATCGAACAGAGGATGGTCGTACATATAGCTGCCGATCGTCTTCGCGGGATCGGGCGCCTGGCGCGGGTTCAAAGTGACGAACAGGTTGCGGCTGCGCGGCAGGGTCTGCAGCAGGTTCATCCAGTAGGTGACGCAGAAGCCGTCGGGCTCATCGCGCCGGCCGATATGGTTCCAGCCGGACCAGGCGGCCCGGCGGCGCGGCATCAGGGCGGTGTCGCTGTGCAGTACGGCGAGGTTCGAGCTGTAGCGAAAAGCGCCGAGGATCGCCTGTTCCTGAGGTGTCGGCGCGTCCAGCATCGCCAGCGCCTGATCGGCGTGGGTGGCGATCACGACCCGGTCGAAACGCTCGACGCCGCCCTGCGCGTCGCGAACTTCTACGCCTCCAGCCATCGGGCGGCGCACCTGGACGACGCCCGCGTCGCGGCGGATGCGATCGGCGAAGGGCGCGGTCAGCTTGGCGACATAGGCGCGGGAACCGCCAGTGACGGTGCGCCACTGCGGCCGGGTCATCAGGTTCAGCAGGCCGTGGTTGGTGAAGAAGCGGATCAGGGCGGCGGCGGGATAGTCCCGCGCGCCGGCCGGCGAGGTCGACCAGATCGCGCCCACCTGGGGCAAAAGGTGGTCGTGCTGGAAAGCTTCGCCATAGCCGCCGCGGTCCAACAATTCGCCCAGTGTCAGCGGCTCGCGCTCAAGCGCCGCCAGGGCGAGAGGCGCCTCACGGTAGAACCGGACCAGATCCTTGATCATGGCCCAGAACCGCGGCTTCAACAGGTTGCTGGGCTGGGCCAGCAGGGCGCCGGGATGGGCGCTGCCGTATTCCAGCGCCCCGCCGTCGAGCGAGACGCCGAAGGACATTTCGGCGTGTTGCGTAGCGACGCCAAGATGCTGGAACAGGGCGGTGAGATTGGGGTAGTTGGCCTCGTTATAGACGATGAAGCCGGTATCGACGGGAACGGCGTCGGCGCCTGCCGCCGCCTCGACGGTATGGGAATGACCGCCGATCCGCCCGTCCGCCTCGTAGACGGTCACATCGTGGCGCCCCTGCAAAAGCCAAGCGCACGACAGGCCGGAGATGCCGGAGCCGATCACGGCGATCCTTAGCGATTGCAAAGCCGTCACTTAAACTCTCCCCGAAGCGCCCGGCGCACTCGCACAGCTGTCGCGAGTTACGGGGGGAACATAAAGTGAGATGCAGAACTCATCCAGGGGTGCGACGGCTGCGTAGCTGTCGGTAGCGAGATAGAGAGGCGACGCGTGGCCGCTGAAACGTTGCAAGACCATGGACCTTCCCCATCCGACTTGCGGAAAGGGGGCTTGCATCGCGCCCTCGCCGCCGCGGGTAGAGGTCTTCCCCTCGCCTCGCTTGCGGGCGCCCTCGCTGCATCCCTGTCGGCCTGCTCTACGGTCGGGGTGCTGAACGCGGTCGAGCCGAGGTTCGGCGTCGTGACGACGCGCGATGCGATTTACCAGCCGGGGCCGCGCGGCGGCCTCGATGTCTATCGTCCGCGCGACGCGAACGGTTCGACTCCCGTCGTTGTGTTTATCTATGGCGGGGGTTGGGACAGCGGCGCCAAGTCAGAGTACGCCTTTATTGGCGACGCCCTGGCCTCCAAGGGTTATCTCACCTTCATACCCGATTACCGGCTGTATCCGGAGGTGCGCTGGCCCGCCTTCTTGGAGGACAACGCCAAGGCCATCCGCTGGGTGCGCGATCATGCGTCCGAATTCGGCGGCGATCCGGGTAAATTATTCCTGGTGGGACATTCTGCCGGCGCCTATAACGCAGTCATGCTGAGTTTAGATAGACGTTGGCTGGCGGCGGTCGGCATGGACCCGCGGCGAGACCTGCGCGGCGTCGTCGGCTTAGCCGGACCCTACGACTTTCTTCCGCTCCACTCCGATGAACTGAAGGCGATCTTTGGACCGCCAAAGACCCGCCCCGCGACCCAGCCCATAAATTATGTCGATGGCCAGGGTCCGCATCTGTTCTTAGCCACCGACAATCACGACAAGGTCGTCGATCCCGGCAACACCACGCGCCTTGCGGACAAAATCCGCGCCCAAGGAGGCTCGGTCGAGACCAAGACCTATGCCGGCCTGAGCCACGCCTTGCTGCTCGGCGTCGTCGCGGCGCCGCTACGCTTCCTCGCGCCGGTTCTGAAGGATATGACCACCTTCATCGATGGCCAGCTTAGCGATGGCCCAGCGAAGGCGGAGGCGCGGTCATGAGTTCGGTTCCCTTCCCGCTCCTGCCGCTAGCCGTAACGGTCGCCATGGCGGTGGTCATGTCCAGCGGTTGGGCGTTTCAGCGGGCCGTGAAAAATGGCGGCTGGAGCGACGTGTTCTGGACCTACGGGACCGGCGCGACTTGCGCCTTGGCTTGTCTCGTTCCCTTCGGCGGCGCAGCCGCCCCCACCTGGCGCCAGATGTTGGTCGCGGCGCTTGTCGCCATTTGGTGCTTACGACTTGGAACCTATGTGGCGATGCGGGTCGCCAAAGGCTCGGAGGATGCGCGCTACGCCGACTTCCGGCGGGAGTGGGGCGCTGACTTTCAACGTAACATGTACGGCCTTTTGATCGTCCAGGCGCCGGTCACGGCTATCCTTAGCCTCTCCATCCTGGTCGCCGCGCGCGATCCCCATCCAGAGATTCGGGCCGTCGACGTCATCGGCGCCCTGATCCTGATCGGTTCGATCCTGGGCGAAGGACTGGCCGACCGACAGATGAAGGCGTTTCGCGCCGATCCAGCGTCCAAGGGAAAGGTCTGCGACACGGGGCTGTGGGCCTGGTCGCGTCATCCCAACTACCTGTTCGAGGCGCTCGGCTGGCTGGCCTATCCGGTGATCGCGATCGATCTCGCCCGTCCCCTCAGCCTCGTCTCCTTGATCGCGCCGATCGTGATGTTCATCGTGCTGCGGTTCGGCACCGGTGTGCCGCCGCTGGAGGCCGCCATGCTCAAATCGCGGGGCGACGCCTATCGCTTATATCAGGCGAGGGTGAGCGCCTTTTGGCCCTGGCCGCCCAAACGCCTGCTCGCCGCGCCCCGCCTTGCCCCGGAGAAGCCCCAATGAGCGCCGTCGCCGCCGTCATCACCGCCTTCGAAGGCGCGCCGCTACCCGACTCTATCCGCCGCGCGGCCGTGAATCTCCTGGTCAGCGGAGCCCTGCGCAACCTTGGCGCCCCTGGCGACGACGTCGATGCGGCCTTCGCCGAGGCCATGGCGACCCATCCCATCGCCGAGCACGTCCAGGCGGCCAACGACCAGCACTACGAGCTGCCGCCCGGCTTTTTCGAGCGCGTGCTCGGCCCACGGCTGAAATACTCCTCCTGCCTTTACACCACCGGCGCCGAGAGCCTGGAGCAGGCCGAAATCCTCGCGCTCGCGGAGACTTGCGCCCACGCCGATCTGGCCGACGGTCAGCAGATTCTGGAACTCGGTTGCGGCTGGGGCTCGCTCAGCCTGTGGATGGCGCAAACCTATCCCAAGGCCAGCATCGTCAGCGTGTCTAACTCCGCACCTCAGCGCCGCTTCATCGAAGGCCGCGCGGCGGCGCTGGGCCTCACCAATCTGCGGATCGTGACGGCGGACATGAACGTGTTCGACACGGCGGAGCGGTTCGACCGCATCGTCTCGGTCGAGATGTTCGAGCATATGGCCAACTGGCGCGCGCTGTTGACGATGGCGCGGACGTGGCTGAAGCCGGACGGGCGACTGTTTCTGCACGTGTTCAGCCATCGCACGACGCCTTATCGGTTCAATGTCGACGACCCCACCGACTGGATCGCCCAACACTTCTTCACCGGCGGCGTTATGCCGAGCCACGGCCTGATACGCGCCTTCCCCGATCTGTTCGAGCTGGAAGCCGACTGGCGCTGGAGCGGGGAGCACTACGCCCGGACCGCCGAACACTGGCTGGCCAACTACGATCGCCACAGCTCAGAGATCGACACCGTGCTGCGCGACGTCTATGGCGCGGACGCCAAGCTCTGGGGCCGGCGGTGGCGGCTGTTCTTCCTAGCGACAGCGGGTCTGTTCGGCCACAGTGGCGGCGAGGAATGGGGCGTCAGTCACTATCGCCTCCGCCCCGTAAAAGCTTAAAGGAGACCGCCTTGCTGAAGCTTCCGATCGCCTATCTCTCGACGGCCGTGGTGTTCGTCCTGATGGACGGCGTCTTTCTTAGCCTGGTCGGTCCCAAGCTGTATCGCCCCGATATCGGGGTCCTGCTGGCGGACAAGGTGCGGTTGGCGCCGGCGCTGGTCTTCTACCTGCTTTATATCGCGGGGCTGGTTTACTTCGCCGTACGGCCATCGATGGGTCTGGGGTGGACGGCGGGGCTGATCAACGGCGTCTTGCTCGGCCTCCTCGCCTATGGAACCTACGATCTCACCTGCTATGCGGTGATGCGCGTGTGGACGCTGAAGGTGACGGCGATCGATCTGGCCTGGGGCGCGATCGCAAGCGGCGTCGCCTCGGCGGCCGGGGTTGCGATTACAAGAGCGATTATGATGCGGGGGGAGCTGTAAGATCATGTCGAGCTTACTGATCGACGAGACGGTCGGCCAGGCGCGCCGCGTACGCCGGCGCAGCGCCACCACCTTCAACGCCCTGGTCGGGGCGCTGCGGAACTGTTGGGAAGTGGGGGTGCTGACGGTGGTCGGCCCCGACGGCGCCGCTCATCGGCTGGAAGGCGGAGAGCCGGGCTTGGAAGCCCAGATCGAAGTGCACGACCCCCGCTTCGTCGGTCGTATCTTGGGCGCCGGCGACGTCGGCTTCGCCGAAAGCTACCTCGCGGGCGAATGGGACAGCCCGGACCTGACCCAGCTTTTGAACGCGTTCTGCGCCAACTTCGATCGCATAGGTCGGCTCCTGATCGGCAATCCCCTGTTCCGACTGATCAACGCGGTTAGCCATGCCCTGAACCGCAACAGCAAGACGGGGTCGCGACGCAATATCCAGGCCCATTACGACCTCGGCGACGACTTCTATCGGCTTTGGCTCGATCCGGGGCTGAACTATTCCTCCGCCCTGTTCACGGCGCCGGGCCAGGACCTGGCCGTCGCCCAGCGCAACAAGCACGCCGCCCTCGCCCAGTCCATGGACCTTCAGCGCGGCCAAAGCGTGCTCGAAATCGGCTGCGGCTGGGGCGCATTCGCCGAGTTCGCGGCGCGGGAATATGACGCGAACGTCACCGCCATCACCATCTCCCGCGCCCAGCACGATTACGCCGCCAGCCGTATCCAAGCCGCAGGGCTCGGCGACAAGGTGAGAATAGCTTTTTGCGACTACCGCGATGTGGAGGGGCAATTCGACCGCGTCGCCTCCATCGAGATGTTCGAGGCGGTGGGAGAGGCCTATTGGCCGGCCTATTTCAACACGGTTTACGATCGGCTTGTTCCTGGCGGCCAGGCGGGCTTGCAGATTATCACCATCCAGGACGAGCTGTTCGACGGCTATCGCGCCAGGCCAGACTTCATCCAGCTCCACATCTTCCCGGGCGGCCTCCTGCCCAGCGAGGCGCGCCTGCGCCAGGAGACCGATCGCGCGGGGCTGACCTGGCGGGACCTGCGCCGCTTCGGCCAGGACTATGCCGACACCCTGGCCGCCTGGGCCAAACAGTACCACGCCCGCCTACCCGAAATCCGAGCCCAAGGCTTCGACGCCCGCTTCGACCGCTTGTGGCGCTACTACCTCGGCTACTGCGAGGCGGGTTTCCGCACGGGGCGGACGGATGTGATCCAGCTTGGGCTGGCGAAGGGGTGAGGCGCGGTCGCAGTCGCAGAACGCTAAGCTGCGGAATTTAACGGCTTATATCACATTCACGCCTTAAGGGGGCCGCTGCAGCAATGATCGCGGTAAGCGGTTAACCCGATATTATACGATCAGAGATAATATCTCGGGCCGAGGATGTGACGACAATGCAACGCGCTGCCGCCAGTAAATCGACTATCGACGCAGGGCAAATCTTCATCACCGGACTGGCTATTCTGATCAGTTTAGCCCCTGCAGCGGCCATCGTCGCCGCGCCGACAGACCCGAGCCGCGTCGCCATGGTGTTTCCACCCTGGTGGAGCGCAGCTCGCGCCTTCGAAGCTGCGGCCTCCGAAGGCGAAATTCTTGGCGAAGGCGGCGTTCCTTTCGTCGTCATTGTCCATCTCGATCCCTCAAAAAGCCGAACGCGCACGCGCAAAGTTGGCCCGCTGTTCATGCTTGGCGCCGACCCCAGAAGCCTGTGTTCGCCAGCGCCATTGGACCCAAAATGATGACCTTCGCTTTTTCCAACCTCGATGCTCAAAGAGCCTTTGGCGGCAAGTTGATCGTCGTTTTGATTTGGCTGATGGCCGCGGTCGTAGCCTGCACCCGGATCGCCATCAACGGACCCTTTGTCGGCGTTGCTATCGCTTGCGTCGCCATTGCTACGGGTGGAACGATCGCCTGGCGGACCGCTGGGCAGTCATCGGCCGGGCGCTCCCTGACGGGCGTAGCGCTTATGGCCCAGGTTTCGATGCTGGTCGCCGCCATGGGCGGCCAAGCCTGGCAGATCGACATGCATATGGCCTATTTTGCAGCGTTGGCCCTGTTGGTGATCTACTGCGATTGGCTCGTCATCGCCGTCGGCGCCACGACCGTGGCGGTCCATCATCTCAGCCTGAGTTTCTTGTTGCCGATAGCTGTATTTCCCGGCGCCGCAAGCCTTGGTCGGGTCATTGTCCACGCCGTCATTCTGATCGTGGAAGCCGTCATACTGATCGGGCTGACATTCAGCGTGAACGCCATGTTCGAGCTGGCGGACACTGCTCGGCGGAAGGCGGAAGACGCCGTTTTAGAGGCCCAGGCCGCCAACGCGGCGGCAGAAGCCGCCAGGCGCTCTGAGGCGCTTAGGCTGGCGCAGTTCTCTGAAGCTGAAGCCAGGATTGAACGACAACGCGCCGATGCCGTATCGACGCTCGCGCGGGAGCTCTCGCGTCTCGCGGAGGGCGACTTGACCGCCCGGATCGACGCAAACTTCGAAAGCGACTACGCCCAGATCAAGATCGATTTCAATTCGGCGGTCGAAAGCCTTCGAGCCGCAATGACGGCGATCAGCGCCGCAACCGGCGTTATCCGGGACGGCTCTAATGAAATCGGCAGCGCTTCGGACGACCTCGCGCGCCGTACAGAGAGACAGGCCGCCAGTCTTGAGCAGACCGCGGCGGCCCTCGACGAAATCACCGCTACGGTCAAACAGGGCGCCGACGGGGCCAAGCAGGCCTCTGCGGTTGTCTCGTCGGCTCGAACGGATGCCGAGCGAGCCGGTTCGGTCGTGCGCGAAGCCGTGGTGGCGATGGGCGAAATCGAACAGAGTTCTGGGCAGATCACCCAAATCATCGGTGTGATCGACGAGATCGCGTTCCAGACTAACCTTTTGGCTCTGAACGCCGGAGTGGAGGCCGCCAGGGCTGGCGAGTCAGGCCGAGGTTTTGCCGTGGTCGCCCAAGAGGTGCGGGCGCTGGCGCAACGTTCAGCTGAGGCCGCTAAACAAATTAAAGCCCTGATCGAGACAAGCAAGGGTCATGTCCAGCGCGGTGTGGGCCTCGTGGGCGATACCGGCGCTGCGCTGGATGAGATCGTCGCCAAAGTCACGGAGATGGACAGAATCATCTCGGCGATCGCCTCCTCTTCCCAGGAGCAGGCCAACGGCCTCAGCCAAGTCAACATTGCGGTCAACCAGATGGACCAAGTTATTCAGCAGAATGCGGCGATGGTCGAACAGGCCACCGCTGCGGTGAGCAGCCTGCGGGACGAAGCGGCGCGACTGGACCAGCGCATCTCGAAGTTCCAGACAGTCGGGAGCGCCTCGGCGGTGGATAGGCCTGGGCCAGTTCGATTTACCCCCAGCCCGGGAAAACCCAATCCTGTAGCCCAGATCCAGGAAAGACGGTCGGCGGTCGGCGGCGGATAACCTGACGGCGGTTAAGCCGGCCCCGACCTTAGGGGTAGAGCGCGTTGCGAAGTGGGAACCGATTTTCGCATGAAACGCGCTCTAAGCTTTTGAAGATAGAGCGGCAGCCGACTACCGCCGCACCTGATCCACCTCGCACTTCGACACCCGCCCCACCAGCGAGCACGCGTTCACCTGGTTGCCCTTGACGTCGAAGATACGGATGCGCCAGGCGCCGGGGCCGACCCGCTCCAGCTCGGCGAAGCCGAAGCCGTCGACCCAGGAGCTGAAATTCTGCACCACCGCGCCGGGCGCGGGCGTCTCGGTGGGCGGCAGGTGGGCCGGCAGGGGGACGATGTCTTCCTGGGTGCCGGAAAAGCCGGTTACCAGCTCGGACGGGTAGTCTCCGCCAAAGTTCAGTTGCTCCAGCACATGGATGTGGCCGTTCAGGAGCAGATCGACGCCTTTTGGGAAGAGGTTCGGATCGTTGCGCAGGAAGACCGATTGCAGGCCGAGGTTGCCCGGACGGAGCACGATCTGGCCGGTCGTCTTGTCCGTTGTTGCGGCGAAGGCCAGCAGAGGATGGTGGTTGGCCAGGAAGGTGTGGGGCTTCAGCTTGGCGATCGCCTCGATCTCCCGATCGTTCAGAGCGTAGTGGATCGCTCGCGGATCGTCCGGCGCGAGCGGCTTGCCAGGCGGCGGGGCGTTGGCCGAGTCCCAGACGGCGATCTGGGTATCGGCGTCCAGGGGTGCAGCGTAGACTTGGCTATAGTTTCCGATGTCGTCGTCGGCTGCATCGTTGCAGTCGCGATGAGGCGCGAGCGGCCACGGGTCAAGCAGGCGTAGCCACCCCTGCCCCGCCCTCACGCAGGTCTCATGATTGCCCCGCACCGCCACCCAGGGCGCCGCGGCCAGCAAGGGGGCGGCTGGCGTGAAAAAGTCGGCATCCCACGCGTCCTGGCCGTAGCCCCAGGGGCTGCCCGCACAGCCAACCTCATCGGCGGGGCAGGGATTCTCCCGGTAGAGATAATCGCCGACATGGACGACCAGATCGGGATGGAGCTTGGCTGCGGCGGCGGCGATTTGGGCGAAGGGATATTTCGCAGGGTCGTTGCAGGCCTGATAGGCCTTGTCCGCCTGCTTCAGCCGGCAGCCGGTGTCGCCGATCAGGACGATTCGGCGGATGACCCGCGGCGCGATGGGCAAGAGCCGTTCGCCCAGCCGGGCGGTACGGGCGCGTGGCGGCAGATCCGCCTCGCACACGAGCGTCGGGAAGGCTGAAGGCTTGGAGAGCGCAGGGCTGGAGGCGGTGGGACGTTGCGGGAAGGTCTGCGGCCGGCTTCGCACCTGCATGGCCAGCGGCTGACCGTCGACCTCAAGGGCGGGGCATATCGCGGCGTCCGTGATGACCCGCGCGATCTGCCGCCCCTGCGGTCCCACCAGCACATAGGCCGTCTCCGCCGCGCGCGCAGCCGACGCGGCGGCCAGGCCTGCGAGCAGACCGGCGACGAAGGTCTGGATCAAGGCGCGCCAGCGGACTTTCATCTTTTCGCCTCGCTTAAGGGAGTCTATCCCCGAACCGCTAACAGGGCCGTTTGACGGTTGCATGACGGCGGCGGCCCGACGCCTATGTCGCGGTGGGCCACCCGCCGCTTGGCCCAACCTCGCGGACAGTATAGACAACTCCAGCCGGCCGAAGAGGCCAAGATTGAGGTGGAGCGTTGGATTTTCGTGGACGGTGAGACCGAGCGGCAAGCCCTGGTCACGGAGCTCGCGAGCGTGGCGCGCGGAGATCAGGCGGCGCTTCGCCGCGTCTACGACCAGACCTCAGCGAAACTATTCGGCGTATGTCTTCGTATCTTGAAGGACAGGGCTGAAGCCGAGGATGTGTTGCAAGACGTTTACGTCACCGTTTGGCGCCGCGCGGGGTCGTTCGACTCCAGCCGCGGGGTCAGCCCGATCACCTGGTTGGCGACCCTCGCCCGCAACCGGGCGATCGATCGGCTGCGCGCCAGCAAGGCGCACCTGTCGCGGCCTCTTGAGCTGGTCGCCGAAACGCCAGACGCCGCACCGCTCGCTGATGCAACGCTGGAACAGGATCAAACCCAAAGCCGCCTGACCAATTGCCTGGATCAGCTCGAACCCGACCACGCCGCCTATGTTCGCAGCGCCTTCTTCGGCGGCCACACCTACCAGACCTTGGCGGAGGCGGCGGCCGTACCGCTTGGCACAATGAAGAGCTGGATCCGCCGATCTCTGCTAAGATTGCGCAGCTGCCTGGATGAAGGGGGCGCAGCGCTATGAGCGACAATCCGATTCCGCGCCCCGCCGACCCCAGCGACGACGTGCTCGCCGCGGAATGTGCGCTGGGTGTGCTCGAAGGGCTTGAGCGCGATGCGGCCGAGCGCCGCCGGCTGCGAGAGCCTGGCTTCGACCGCGCGGTGGAGGCCTGGGAAGATCGATTGGCCGGCCTGATCGACTCGGTCGCCCCTGTCGCGCCGCCGGCCCAGATCTGGTCCGGGATTGTGAAAGGGGTCGAGTCCAGCGGCGCCGTCGTGGAACTTCGGCTGCGTCGGAGCCTCAAAGCCTGGCGCGCCGCCGCCGCAAGTGCAGGCGCTGTAGCGGCCGCCCTGGCGGTTGCGCTGATCTGGCCTCATCCGCCTGCGCCGCTGAGCGCTGGGCCGCTGGTCGCCTCGACCTCGGAACAGGGCCATCCGGCCTTAGAGAAGGTGATGACGGCGCGCATGGTCGGCGCCGCCGGCCCGACCGTCTTCGTCGCGGTCGTCGATCCGCAGTCCCACCTGATCGTAGTGACGCCCGCAACGGTTTCCGTGACCAAGGGACGCTCGCCCGAACTGTGGCTGATCCCCGTCGGCGGCAAACCCATACCGCTTGGCCTGGCCGCATTCGGCCGCTCGGTGCGACTCAATCCCAACGTTCGGATCGGCGACCCGGCGCGCGCCATCCTCGCGGTGTCGATGGAGCCCCTGGGCGGCTCGCCCACCGGTCAGCCGACCGGACCGGTTGTGGCCACTGGCGCATTGGAACCCACCTAACAGGCCTTCTCGCGGGCCTTCAGCGCGCCGCTTTGACCCATTCGGTCGGGGTAGGTTCTACGGACGGGCGACCTCGGCTGAACGGGGGTCCGCGTCGGCGCATAGCCTCGCGTGCGGGCCGCTCGACCAGGTGGTGCAGCCCAACGGCCGCCGGAAGGGCGCCCAGATACTGCAGACACCACATTGCTGGCGTCAGCGTCTCGCCGGGCAGATGCAACAGCCGATGAAAGCCCTTATCGAACACCAATCCCCACGGCACGGCGATCATGTAGAGAGCAAAGCTGACCTCGCCCAGATAGACCCAGATCGCGCCCGAAAGCACCGACGAGCCCGCGCTCGATAGGCCGGCCAAGCCATAGATCAGGCCGCCGAACAGCGCGATCGCCAGCCAGTCCGGCGCGCCGACGCCAAGGCCGATCAGGGCTGCGGCAAGCGACACCGCAGCCACGAGGATAGCCGAGGCCGAGCTGCGTAAGGGCTGGCTGGACCACAGCAGATAGATGCCGCAGCCGATGGCGAAGGGGGGCAAAATCCTTGCAGCGCCCCAAAGGATGGTCGCGTCCGTCAGCCTTAGGCCGATCACGTGCTGAAAGCCGATCTCGAAACCGATCGCCAGCACGAACGCCGCCAGCGCCGTCAGGCGCGGTCGGTCACGACCCGCCCAGGTGGCGGCCGCAAAGGCCGGAAAGCAGAGATAGGCGAACCACTCTGCAGAGATAGACCAGGCCGGGTGGTTCCACCCCCCAAGCGGGGCCAAACCCCAGGCCTGGGTCAGGGTGAGTTGCGCCGGCAGTGACGGCCAGATCAGCACATTGCCGCCGGCGCGCACGCCCAGCAGCGCGCCCAGATAAACCAAGGCGCCAAAGCCGATCAGGGTGACGATATGGGTGGGATAGATCCGCGCCAACCGCGCCCAAAGGAACGCACGGTAGCTGAACCGCCGCTCCCCGAACGTCCGCAGATAGACATGACAGAGTATAAAGCCGGACAGGATGAAGAAGAGATCGACCCCCAGATAGCCCTTGGCCAGCAGCAGCGGGCGCTCGCGCCCCAAGGTCGGCCACAAATTATAGGCGACGACCCACATGGCCGCAAAGAACCTTAAGGCCGTCAGCGGCTTCAGGTTCTTTGGCATCGGCGCACTCCAGAGCGGTAAAGGAGACCCTGCACGGTCTCATACCGAGATCGTGCCACGCGCGACGATAGAAAATCATTAAGCTCAGACTGGAGAGGCCGCCTGGCAGGTCTCGTTTACGGCTACGCCCCCTCGACCACCTCGATCAGCACGCCGTCCGGCCCCCTGAGCGTCGCCGCGCGGGCGCCGCCATAGATGGCGCCGGGCGGCGTATGGGGCGGAACGATCCAAGGCCCCTCCAGCTCGTCGAGGTTGGGGTGGACGAAGGTCGCCATAGCGACGCCGGGCGGGAGTTCGCCGGGATGCTGAGGACGAGGTACGGCTTCGGCCGGGTATTGATCCACCTCCAGGAAGACGTTGCGACCTTGGCTTAGGGTGGCGATGGCGTGTTTGTAGTCGGGCGCGAAGCCGAACGCGTCGGAGAGCACGTTATAGGCCAGCTCAATCGTCGATCCGGCCCGTAGCTTCAGGGCGCCCTCAAACCAGGTCTTAGCCCCCTCCATATCCGAGCAGGCCAGCACCAGGATGAAGATCCGGTCGATCGGACTTTGCGCCGTCGGCAGGTCGAACTCCGGGAAGTTGGGCGACATGATGTGGGTCAGGAAGACGATCTCGCGATCCGGGCCACGCACCTGCATGGCGACAATATTGGGCATCCCGTCGAGCGGCGCCGGCGGCCCGATGATCTCGAACGGCGAGGCCTGCATACGCGTATTTACGGCCTCGACGTCTTGCACGCAGATCTCGATCGCCGCCCAGCCATAGCTTCTTAAGGGCAGATAGTCGGGATGGGCTTCGCCCTGGACGAAGCGCAGATAAACGGGCTGGCCCGAAGCGGGCTGGCAAACCGTAAAGCGACGCCCCACCGCGCCTGGCGCGCCCCAACTCGCCGCCAGCTCCGGCGAAATCTCGCCCTGCTCGACCACGCTATAATCCATCCATCGCCCATAGAGGGCGGCGGCGGCTTCGGGAGCGGGGGTGACGAGCGTCGCAGCGCGAACGGGGAGCATAGATCGGCCTTAAATAGTTTTACACGAGTTAGGCGGCGCAACGGAAACTGCCTGTTTCACCCCCAGAATGAAAGATAATTTTTCTTTTAAGCGGGCAAAGGAAGTCATATGGTTGGGGTCATTGCAGGAGGTCGCCATGCCGATTGAGCTCTCCCACGATTTGAAGGTGAACCATTCCCGCGACGCAGAGGCGCGTCAGGATTTCATCTCGAGTTTGCGCGGCTTTATTCTGAACGACATGGCGTCGGGTATGCGCGCCCGGTACGACGACGAGGTCGAACCCGCCTTCCAGCGCCAGCACGGCCGCGCGCCCCAGACGCAGGACGAGGTCCATGCGGCGATGCGGCGAGACCTCTATTTCAAGTTCTACAGCGCCGTGCGCTACAATGCCCAGGAGATGGTGTGGCGTTCGGTGATCCCGGGCGTGCAGGACGCCTTGCCGGAGCTGTCCGCTAAGGTCGAGCGTCTATCGGAAACTTGCGGCGGCTCCTTGACGCTCAACCCGTCCCTGGCCGTGCCCGAAAACGTCGCGGGGTTGGACGTCCACCTGATGCCGGGCGGCTACGCCAATGTGGAGCATCCCGGCGCGGGCGCGGTCTATGACAACGGCCTGGCGGTGTTTTCGGCCGGCTTCATGGGGCCGGACCTGAACGATATCGGCCTGTCGATGTCCAACTATGTGAAGCACCGCTTCCCTGACTTCGCGCCAGCGCGGATTTTGGATTGCGGCTGCACCGTCGGTCACAACGCCGCCGCCTGGGCTGAGACCTATCCAGACGCCGAGGTGCATGGGGTGGACGTGTCAGCGTCGGTCCTGGTCTACGCCCACGGACGCGCCCAGAGCCTGGGCCTGCCCGTCCACTACCATCAGATGGATGCGACGGACCTGGGCTTCGAAGACAATTACTTCGACGTGGTCTTTACCTCGATGTTTCTGCACGAACTTTCGGTGAAGGACATCAAGCGCTTCTTCGCCGAGGCGCACCGGGTGCTGCGTCCGGGCGGCCTCCTGATCAATATGGAACTGCCGCCGAATCGCGAGCTGAAGCCCTACGACCAGTTCTATCTGGACTGGGACTGCTACTATAACAAAGAGCCCTACTACCGCGCCTTCCGCGATCAGAATCCTGAGGATCTCGTTCAGGCGGGCGGCTTTAGGGCGCAAGACTTCATCCAATTTACGGTGCCGCAGTATTCCTTCACGCCGGTCGATGCGTTCGACGCTGCGGTCAACGCGCCGCCGAGCTTCGATGGCGACACGGGCCGCTTGAGCGCCAGCTTGAGCTGGTTCGGCTTTGGGGCCTGGAAGGCGAAGTCTTAAACGTTGTCCAACGCCTCAATGGATACAGACGTCCCGCCCCTACCGGTCGACGCCGCCGGCCGCCGGCCCGCGTTCTTCTCACCGGACGGCGTCGATCAGATTCTGACCATGGTGCTGGAGCTGGCGACGGAGCTGTGGGTGCTTCGGGAGCGGGTGTTCGTGATCGAGGCCGTTGCGGCCGAACATGGCCTACCTTTGAAGAGCGCGGTGGAAAGCTACACTCTGTCGGAGGCGCAGCGGGCCGAGCTGGCGGGGATGCGGGCTGAGATGATGAGCCAGCTGTTCCGGACGCTGAACCAGGATCATCGGCCGGTGGGGGGTTAGGGCGGTGGGAATCGACCGTATCCTAACTAAAAGCCAAGCCCGCGAAGGTGATCTACCATGAGAGCGCTGATCCAAACCGCTGCGACAACCATTATGCTCGAGATTGGCCAAACGCCGCTGTGCCGCAGGCGTTCTTTTGAGGCAAAAGCGAGCCAGATAGCGTTCGATAAGGCCGCGAACGCGAGCACCGGAAAAGCGCCCAACATCCACACGAGTGCATCGCCGCCCCGAGCAGCACCCACTCCACGTAGATTAGGCGCAAGCCACGTCCACGATGCGAGGTGGGTAAAGGCGGCCGATGCAAGCACGTTCGCCACCATCCAAATGGTCAGTCCGTTCTTTGTCAGCAACACAGCGTCCCGCGCTACTCTCTCTTCCGTCTTGCCCGGACTTGTTCCACGGCTGTCCGGTTCGGTTTGTGTGGACAGAGTGCATGGCATTGATTCTACTCGTTTCCGAGCACTTGCCGGTGTTTTTGGACGCGAGAGGAGCCAAGGCCATGC
>Ga0116231_10005401_pt1 | contig 25215 bp, 20 predicted proteins | sample S1TSphgellanicum_2_FD_89695 | JGI IMG/M metagenome (GOLD analysis project Ga0116231, IMG submission 89695) | Host-associated microbial communities from peat moss isolated from Minnesota, USA - S1T2_Fd - Sphagnum magellanicum MG | ecosystem: Host-associated > Plants > Peat moss > Unclassified... | reverse complement strand
TTATTTATTTATTTTTGTATTGACCAAGACTACCTTTTTTTTCTTTTAGCTACTTTCCATCCCGATTAAGGGAATGGATGAAATGTCCGTTCGGCTTGATGATCAAAACATAATAATAAAAATAAAAAACAAATAAAAATAAAAAAATAAAAAAGTTAAAAGTTTCTAAAAAAAATTAAAACGCTAACCAAGTTTAAAGAAACCGGGGACTTCACAGTGGTCGAAGGTCATGGGCACCCACTAGTAACTTGAATTAAAAGAGTTGCAAGCAATCTATCATCACAAAATGTCTTGCTAATCTTAGCTTCAATTTTACTAAGCATCTTCCAAATGACTAACCTCACTCAACTTGTCCTCTTGCTTGTTAATAATTCACTTTTTTGTGTTGTGACAATTGTTCTTATGTTGTGAAGCTTTTGCTTTCCATCACCAAAAACCTTACCCGTGTCTTGATTTCTTTCTTCAAGCATTGTTATTGGGGAACTATGTAATTGGATTATGACCCCTTTTTCTCTTGCCATTGCTTTTGCACATGCCTTCCATTGTTGTTCACCAAGCTTTTCTAAGCATTTGCCCTATCCCATGTTGCCAAGATAATGTGTCGAGAACAAGGAGAACCTTGAGTGCTTTCTACATCTAACACCCTATATTTGAATATGATTCCTATCAACTTTAAAAAGCATCCACAAAACATAAGTCATAAACATCACACAAGCATCCCTCCTAACATGAGCTCCTAGGAATGAAAGTTGATGCCACTCTTCTTTAGACTTGCTTTTGGGAAATCCCTAAACATCATTCTCCTTTTGGTAAAGTGTGGATAGCTATTGAGACATACTTGTGAAAATGTGTGTTGTGGATCTAACAAACAATCATTGCATAAGTATTGGCTATGTCTCTTATGGGCAAGTTCAATTGTTCAAACTAGCAACATCTAAAATAGAAAATATTTCATGAAATTTTCAAAAAAATGAATTTACAATTCACAATATTGCTTCTTGGAAACTTGATCTCCTTACTAATCTTCATTACTTGCCCTTCCACTTCATGGATGACAAAGAGCCCTTCCCTATTTCTTCATCCAAATGGCACAACAAAGGATGCAACTTGCCCTAATGTTAGAAAAATGACAAATTCATATGATGTTATTATGGTATTGGATTTGCACCTTGACTAATCTCAATAACCACCATCCTCATGAGAATGGAGATGCCCTTTTTTCATCTACATAGAGAGTGGCTATGAAACTTTCATCCAAGCAATGAAGGGATACCCAAGACCCCAAGTTGGTACCTTGTGCTAACTAGCAGGTTGTTAATGAAATGGAAGAGGTCAAAGGTTATGGGTTGTAACTTGTGAGCTTACAGCCAATCAAAGTGTTGAGATTCTCATGAGGGATGGTTATGGTAGTTTTCTTTTCCAATTTTGTGATGACTAACCAAATTGGCAATCATTCACAAGAAGAATTAGCCAAATTTGGCTATAGTCCAGTAGTCCAGGTATGAAAGTAAATGTTTTAAAGAATCCTTCACATTTTTGGCGACATAATGTCAAAAAAGCTGGCAGCTAGAAAACCCCAAAAAAACAAACACAGAAACACACACACTTTTTCTCTTTTTTGCCATTTTGGAAAAAAATTAGCCAACTGACTAAATTTAGCCCCAACCCCCCAAAAAAAACGCTGGCGAGGAGTAAAAAAACATTGATTATGTGAGGAATGAATGTGTGGCGGTTTCTTGGATAGAAATTCAATGTGTCCAATACGTACACGTTTCCAAGGTCCATCGCTAACTTCCTCGTCTCATACGAGCACGGCCTTCTTCGCTTCCCAACTCTCCTAGCGAATAATAAGAAGCCCCAAACCTTAGGGCCATTCTTGGTTGCCTAACGAGCCAAGGTGCAAAACAAAGAACCACAAGAAGAAAAGGGATACTTTTACGCATCGTAGGTGTTTCCACTATGAGCGGGTAGGACAAAAGACGAAAGAAATTGAAGCGAAAAAATAATATAAAAATTGCAGATTGATTAGGAAGGAAGGAAGGAAGGAAGGAAGGAGGACGTTGAGAGTTGATTCAAGCGGTGGTGAAGGAAACTGAAAGAACTAAAGAGACACGAGAGAGAGCAAAACCCAAAAAAAAAAAATTAGCACGAGAAACGCTTGTGGGGGAACATAAGAAGAGGAAGAAGCAGACATACTCTTGAAGAGCGCTCTCAGAAGCTTTGAAAACAATGGCGCAATTGATGGCGATAGCGAGTGGTGGTAGCTTGTGTTGTAGGATTTGCATGAATTCGAGAGGCGAATCTTCTTCTTCTTCTTCTTCTTCTTTAAGGCGAGACTACGCGGCCACCGGTGACCACTTCCTTACGCGCGGGCTAGGGTTACGACGTTCCAAGCGAAGGTACTCCTCCTCTGCAAGAGTAGTAGTCGCCATGTGTGCAGCAACGGAAGAGAAGGAGAAGAAGGAGGTGGCAAGTGAGAAAGAAGCGAGTGATGCAGATTCTGTCACTCGCAAATTTGGTTTGGAGGCCGGCCTCTGGAAGGTAAGTATTTGGTCTTTTTTTCCTCATCTTCCTCCTCCTCTCGTCGGTCTTGAATTGATGTCCTGTTGATGGAAATCTCATTAGGCAGAACGACTCCAGGGATTTAGTAAACAAAGTACACACCCCTGGCTCTCTTTGTTAAATTTTCAAGCATACACTGGCTCTGCTGTGTGTCTGTCGATGGGGTTTTTCTGCCCCTTCTGTGTGTGAGACTGCTTTACAGTTTCGACTTTCCCACACTGCAGGAGTAATTTTAAATCTTCGGCCGTTCCATGGACCATAATTAAGCCTTTCCTGAATGACAATGGAACCTGTGAAAACTTTAGAAACATTGACAAGGGTTTTCTCTCTTGGGTATGAGAGATGCCACATTATTGTGTAAGGGTAGTTTTCTATGTTGACAAGTCTTGAGAGTCCTCTCAGGGTAGGATGTGGAAATTTCTCAAAGAGATGTCCACTGCCTCTGTGAGATTTTCTGAGGTTGCCAGCCAAGCAAAGCTTTCAATTTGCGTACAGTATGGATTCATCTCCAGGATGAAGCTATGACAAAAACCTCCTGTCAAATGAGAGCCTGAGGCTGGTGCATTCCATCACATTTTCAGATATATGGATAGTATAAGATTATGGTTCTTTCTGCCTTTGATTTCTGACTGCCTTCCAGTGATAGTGTCCATGGGAGAATTTTGCACATTATTAGTTTATGCCTTACCCTTGTGATCATAGACAGGGGTTAGAGACAGAAAGTAGATGAGAGTGGACACTCACGAGAGGATTGCTTGACAAAGCTAAGCCTTGAACCCCGCTCCCAATTTCCAAGAAGCAAGAGAAGAGGGAGAAAGAGGATTCACCTTAGCTTTCTCAAGTCAATAAGTTGCAGTGCTTGCATTTAACAGTCACTACTGGTGTTCATAAGCTTGTCAGGGCTCTCAGAACCTAGGCAGATTTTCTGCAGTTTGTTGTTGAAGCCAACTTCTGAGGTCATGTATGTATCCAGATTCTGTACACAGAGTTTCTGGGGTAGGGAAGCTGTTGAAGTCATCAAGACGATGCCGTATGGCACTGCATGTCACATAGAGCCCAGTTGATGTGCTCTGGCAAATGACAATGTATCAAATCTATTGACGGCTTTTGTCACATTTGGCAGAAGTTCTTACCACCCTTACCACTGTTGTCAATGTGCCTTGTCATCTCACAAACATTTTCTTGCCTCATCACATTGTGAATACTGTTAGAGATCCAAGAAATTCTGCAGTGTGGTTCTTACTCTTTCTTCAGTCAGCGGGAATGCTAAAAGTGCTTTTGTGATACCTATGAATTTATAGATATGACAAAAGTGGTTTCCCTCGGAGTACTTTGCAGCCAGTGAGTGTAACATTGCATAACACTGTTTGTGATTTTACATCTGCTTTGTGTTTCTTTGGTGTTTCATTTAGTTTCTGAGGCTTGTATTGGACAACTGTTTGGCAGATTTTCACTTCGAAAGATAACAGTGAAGAGGGAACAAAGGGAAACAAGACAAACAAAGCGAAAGAGCTACTAGCTCAATATGGGGGTGCCTATTTGGTGACATCTATTTCTCTGTCTTTAGTCTCATTTGCTCTCTGCTACGCCCTTGTACAAGCTGGGGTTGATGTTCCTGCCGTTCTTGAGAAGGTATGCACACCTTCAAATCGCACCATATTCTATAATTCACCTTGCTGCTTTCTTAAAGAACAGAGATAATATCCAAAATCCCTGCTCATTCTCAGAGCCACTGGTTCAATATAAGATGGGTGAATTAGAAAATTGATGTTCTTTTGAGGATTAGTTTTGTGTCACTTAAAATGAGTTCAAATGAGGTAGTGCAAGCTATTAGAAATGGCCAACAAATGCAACATTTACAGGCTCCCTTTTACCCAATGTTGATGCTTGTGAAACAGGTGGGGATTCGTGCTGATGGGACAGGGGAGAAAGTTGGAACGTTTGCCCTGGCATATGCTGCTCATAAAGCAGCATCTCCAATTCGTTTCCCCCCAACTGTGGCCCTCACACCCATAGTTGCAGGGTGGTTTGGAAAAAAACCAGCTGGTGGGGACAACACAGAGCCCAAATAGATGTACATGATTATTCCAATCTAGGTATCAGTTGAAACTCTTGCAGTTGCAATCTCCACTGTTCAGGAAGGGATCAAGCTTCACTTCTACTGGCACAGTAGTGCATTGCTCATGCTCTACTTTTTGACATCCACTTCTAAGCTGAGGTTTTATGCATGGTGTTACATATAAGAAGGCTGCACTTCAGCTGAGCATGTAGAAATATAATCAAAATCCCAGTTTTAGGTCTCACCTTTTTCGCTTATCATAATCTCCTCTGTGTTCTGTGTCCGGACCTGTACTCTTGGCTATTTGCCCACTGCTAAGAACAGATCAAGAATTTCAGGATGCTGACCTTGGCTGGCTTGGTTAGATCAGCAATATCATATATTGTAGCTGTGGAGGGTGCTCACATGATCTGCATTCAGGACTTCTGGTGCCTTTGGCGGGCACCTTATGTCCATGAATCTGGGAGGGATCTTACACCTAATATAGGTGTTTATACTAGGCATAAGATCCCTCCCACTCTTGAGGAGTATGTGTGAGAACACTTTCCCTCCTAAGCTTTGAGATCTATGTATGTTTAGGTTTGTGATAAGGTTCACCTTGTGCTTTACAGTGGGTAAAGCCCATGGTTAAAGGACATTCTCAAAATGAGAGGCTGGACTTGACTACTGCCTTGTCTGAGGCCCCTTATTTTGAGAATGCCCCCAGCATGGGGATTTCCGCTACACATTAAGCTTGACCATCATTTCATCATGTAGTTAGAGGATACCTTACACAAATGGACAATTTGTTGACACTTTTGGTGTAAGATTTGTTGCCCTAAGGTGTTTTGATGTAAGGTGTTATCATAAAGGATCACCTCAGTTGCTCCATCAGTTCCTTTTGTTACAATGCATTTGTTAGAAATGATGGCCTCAGTTTCTATGCTAGGTAAGGCTCTCAAAGTGTTAACATTCCTAACTTTTGGGAACTGAGCTCAGCTCTCGCCTACTATTGGGTCCTCATTTTGGGAATGCCCCACTCTTAAGGCCGTATCACACACTTTTCAGCTCTAATATCGTCCATCCAGGATTACTTCAAGCCAAAGTTGCAAATCAGAAAGCAAACTACTTTGACAAGTTCTTTAATTCGGAAGTATCTGGGGAGTAAAGAACTCCATAGAGAGGCTTCACTAGTATAAGGTGTCCAAGTGTGACTGTCCTTTTATACTGTTGAGGCCCTGAGGTTGGGTTCTTTACACTGCTTAAACAAATGTTCAAAAAATCTCCAACGTCGAGTTGCAGGAGTGACGTTCTGAAGTTGTAATGCAATCATAGGGCCGCACAAATAACAGAGGGAATTTTTTCAAAAGTAGTTTATGGACACACTACTCAATTCATCCTCGGTTTATGGTAGGAATTTATATCAACTTCCAACAATTCATATCTAATTCAAAATAAAATCTCAAAAGTGAGCTAGGGTTCAATCCAAAAAAATTAGGTACAAAGTGAAGATTGTTTGTTGTGCTTTATTCTATCTCCCAAAATATTTTGATAGAGTTTTACATAAAATGCTTAAAACAAATCAGAAAGGATCTGTATGCACATGGAAATAAGACTGCATACCTTGATCAAAACCAGTAATAATTTGCCCAAATTTGGGTTTGTTGGGAGATCAAGAAACTGTTGAAGTGTTCAAAAAAATTTATGGGCCAAGAAACTCATGTGTGCAAATGTGCTTCTTGACCTCTTCACAAGCACATTTCACAAGCATAGTCCTTCGAGCAGATTAGTTGGCTACAAGAAGTGACTCAGTAAGATTGTGAATCACTTTCTCCGTATTTGAGTGTGGAATCTGAAAAAGTGTGAAGCCTAAAGTGAGGGCTTGGGCCCGAGCCAAAACCCATAATTGTGTTCTGAAAGAGGAATGTATCAAATTTGGTTGCAGTTGAGGAGGTTTGAAGCTTTTAGGGAAGTGTGCATTAGTCATAGCTTACGTGTTCTTTCCCTGGGAAATCATTCGTTTATGTAGTTTATTTCTATGGTCTTGAGTCACCAAGTCCCACTTCTTTCATCCATAGCTGATTCTCATTTTGGTCTAACAGAATCAACACTAAATACAACTTAAACTACAAACTAATTCCAAACACAACAATCTAAAAACCCCCAAGCTTTAGTTGCAACCTCATATAACTTCACAGCATTTGGCTGCTATTGGGAAGGCAAATTGGAGTACTTACTTTTGGTACTACTCCCTGCACTTGGGCAAAATTGATGGACTAGACTTTGTGTCTGCATGAGAAGGGTCCACATGGGTCCATATTGTAAAAGGTGTATACAACACACATGCTTTATGTGACAAAGAAAAAGCACATATGAGCTGAATTAACTACGAAAGCCTCTTATCATACAAAGCCAAGGACAATACTTAGCCCCCCTTTAGACTAGGAGTCAAGATAAGAAATCTTGAAGCTAATAGGGGAAATATTGAGCATTGTTTACCTCTTTTTTGGCTTTAAGTTACCAATAAAACAATGATTTTTCGAAGGCCGCTTGGTTAATATGTAAAGTCTCTTGAGGCCAAGAGATAGGAGTGGAGCCTATATACTTTCACATGATTTCATTTTCTTTCTCTTGCATTTTTTTCTCGCGTTGGTTACCTTTTTCAAATTGAATGAGCATAATCAAACCACACCTTGAATGAGCATAGACAACCATTTGTGTTTTTCATGCAATCGAACACATTATTGTAGTTCATTAACATTATAATACAATGATGACGATTGCTACCTTCATTATGGAAGCAAATGGAACATTAAGAAAGGAACTTGCATGCACATATAAATGTTGAAAGCAAATGTTGTGTCCAAAAGAGAGTTTTATCGACATATAAATGAGAACATGATTGTTCAAGAAATGAACTTTTGGGCAAATATTTTGTATAATTGTTCAAATAACGAATCAGGTTACATGTTAATTCCAACAACTTTTCATTGTTTGTGTTGCATCATAGCTCCATCATTAGTTAGGGCACCTACACGTACAAGATCATGCATTTTAAATGAAACACGTGTAACCATTGCATTCCCACAATTAGGTGCATCTTACAAATGTGTGGTGAAGTTTATAGAATGGTTGGAAGCTTTAGTTTTATGACCATAAGAGAATTTTGTGTAACTATTGAAAGACAATTGAAACCTTAGAAGACAGAGATATTAATTGATAACAAAAGAAGAAAAACAAATGAGTTTGAAAATGTTCATGACATACATTATGATTTTTGAGTGATAGATGATAGTCGTATATATTGATTATCACCCACCATAGACCCAACTTTTATTTATTGTCAAAAAATGTTTTAATTCAGAATTATTGTTATATGTAGTCAATGAAAAAGATAAAATTTGGGGCTATGATTTTGAATAAGTTGGTCACTCCATGATTAAAAATTGCTCAAAAATTCAACATTAGTAATAAAATAACAAGATATGCATTCTTACCATACAAATTGAACGAAGATGCAACATATTCATTGATTCCCTCAAACCATGCAAGGGTTTGTTCAATGGGATATGCTTTCCTTAAACATCTTTTGGGGATGGGCTCACTAGAAAATAATATGAAGAGGGTCCCATAAGAAGGAAAATATTATAGTAACCTAACAGGTTTGCCACTTAATAATTATTAGAAAAAAAATTCAGGACTTTTGGGAAATTATTAAGGTGTACTTAACAAGTAAAAAGTGCACTTTAATAATTTCTTGATGATTATGTTGGAATCTTAGAAGAAAATATAGTAAATGTATAACATCAAAGTGCCAAACCTGGGCTACTTTGGTACCAAGAAACTAGAAATTCAATGTTGATTTTGTTGCAAGCTCCAAATAATGGATGAGTAGAAGGAAAATATTATGGGGAGTAAAAAAAAAGCCACTCATCACTTAGTGGCTTTGCCCTCTATGACTAATTCAAATGGAATCATGGGGAACAATCTGGTAAAATGAATTAGTAGTTTGTAATATGAGGTGGGTATTTGATTTCTTAAAAAAATTAGTTAAGTTTGTTTTCCTTAGGGGTGCTTTAGTTGTGGGAAAGACCTCCACAGCCAAGTTGAACTTGAGGTGTAAGGTTTGGGAGAGTGACATTTGTAGCCCTCTTGTTGATGGATGAAAAGTTATGTAAACATTGTGCAAAGGGATGAAAAATGTGTAACCTTCCTCTAAATGGATGAACATTCCTGACCAATGTGTGTGTGTTTGTGTGGATGATGTTCAGAAGAGAAAAGAAGAAGAGTGAGATTATTCATCAATGAGTGACAAGAGAAGGACCAATCAGAAGCTTGAGAACCTTGAATGGTAGGTCATTGACTTTGGCTTGAAATTAGAACCAATTACACCTCATACCCTGGGATTTTGAAATATAATCTTTGGTTCCTTGGCTTCAAAACCCACAAAATGTGATTTAAATGGCTTTTTGAACCAACAAATAAACTTTGTGGCCTGTATTAGAACAGGGAATGCTTAAAGAAACCCCCAAAAAATAATAATACCCATTTTCACAAGTTCATGAAATTCCCCCTCTCCCTACCCCCATCAACCTCTACACACTAGGTTGTGTCCGGTAACCAGTTCGAGCACACTGGTTACCGTGACTAATAATAGCTCACGCACCTCTACTCTTCACATGAACCTGTGCACTCTCACAGGTTATATACCTAGTCCTTAGGCCCGCTTTACACTAGGAGTGAAGGCCCAAAAAAACTTGGGGCCCAACTTTGAACATTTTTGGCTTGTTGTTTGGCCCCAGGTTACTAATAAATGCTAGAACATTGACGTCAGGAAATTAATAAGTGCTGGAACATTGGTCCCCACGGGTGGCAAAGTGGCCACCCAAATTCGATGGTAGCCTTTTTTCCAGCCTTGGGCCAATATATACAAGCCCCCCATAAAGTTCAGCATTTATTAGTAACTTGGGGGGGGGCAGATTGAAAAAGATTTTTTTTCTAGTTCAGCCTTGACTCCTAGTGTAAATTTCAACTTGAGGCCCCAAGGGCATTTCAACTTTTCCACCAATAGGAATGCTTGATTTGGGGTTGAACATCGGCCCTGACTCCTAGTGTAAAGTGGGCCTTAGTCCTTAAGGTGGTGCCAAGACTCTCTGACCCTAAAGTTATGCAGAGCCCAATAAAAAAATAATAACATGTTATGTATCTCTCTCTCTCTCTCTCTCTCTCTCTGTGATGTCAGGTCAGCTTATGATGACTTTTGTCAGTGCTAGATTGGTGGACAACATCTTTGGGAAAAAAATAAAAGCAGATGACAGAACTGCATGCAATCTTGGCTGCCAAATTTTTACCGATTTTCGTACGCAGGACAGGCACAGAGAGAGAGAGAATCACATGCCAGCAGCCAATTAGGGTAGATGCAGGTGTAAAGAAAAGGTCCCTACCACCCCAAAATACTCTAAATACCTTGTCCAGCTTCGACAATTAATTATATTATATGTCGATTTTTTAAAAAAAAATTCAACTTTTTCAAAGAAAAAAAATTTGTGGATGGAATCATGGAATCTTTTGGAATATTCTGGAATATCTTATGTTTTGAGGTGGAATCTTCAGGTTTGCAGCTGCCCGGGCCCATATTCCATAGTCTATAAACCTCTCTGGACCGGTGTTGGGTGGGTATCCACTTTTTGGGACATACCAACTGGTACTGGTATCAGATTCCAAAAATCCCTTCATCATACCAGCTTGGTAGTGGTATAGGATCTTTCTTTAAAGTTCCATACCAGCATGATCCTAGTTTCATTCAGGGTCCAAAGATGATTTTTTAGTTTTGTGTGTCAGGTATATAGTATATATATACACTGACATTGAGACCAATATAGCCATGGTATTATTGAATTGAATATTATCTAAAGTTAAAACTAGTTGTGTTTGCCCCATACATACTTGGTAAAACCTAAAATCATACATGCATATCTACTATTTTAGGGCAATAATAAAATTTTATAACATGAAAGGCAAAAAATATACAAACAAATTAATCAATTAAAGATTAATTTCATTATGATTTTTGTTATTAAGTTTTCATCAAAGTCTTATTAAAGTTTTTAAAAAATAATATCAAATTAATTAAAAACACTTATATCCTCAAAAATAAAATTTTATTACAATTTTAATTTATTTTAAAATTGACATGTTTTATTTTAATAAATTCTTCCATAATATTTCAAATCAAAATTTTAAGAATCTTATTTTAATAAGATTTAAAGGAATTGAAGCTAATTATTTGTATGTTTATGAAACCTCCTGATACAAAAAGGCAAGTGACAACCCAAAAAAATCAAATGATATACAGGCACGATTAAATTAGTTACTCAACATTCATATTTTGAGAAGAAAGAAACCCAACAAGTAGATGGGTAGACTTCAAAACAACCCATCAATTTTGGATGGGTGCACCTAAAATCTACACATGGATACCATTAGCTTGGCGCAATAAATAAAAACCTAAAGAACCAACCGCATGCACACAGTATGTGTACTATGGACGGTCAGCAATTTTTAAGAGGGGGCTCCTTCTGAATCTGCTGATCTCATGTGGACCGTCCCACCCTACCCCCGGCCCGGTGACCACTGGCAATCACCGGTGCCCCCGGTGAGACTCAACCGGCGGCTTTGGAGTCAGACCCGAGATAGCCGAGTATTGTTTGTGTGTGCTTGTCCTGCACGTCGAATCCAACGGCCAGAAAGTGTATCTTGATGAATCCAACGGTTACGTACTGGCTTACACTATTGCCCTATCGCTTAGGGATGTGGGAGGATCCAGATGATGCCACGTCGGTAATCGCCAGGGTTTGGTCAGTGGTTAAGGACATGAAGAACCGATGGATTAAAGAGGCATCCAGAGGTTCTAGGTCCTTCGAGCTCCTCTTTGTGTTCCGCTCCTCCTTGCGAGAGAGGAAGTTCTATCCTCTTTGGTTTCTCGCTCGCTCTCGCGGCGAAGCTTGTTCCAGTTTGCTGGCTCGTTAGATCGGTTGTTTGGGTGCCTTATCTGGTGTGTTCGGGGTTGCGGGAAACTCTTCTGTTACAAGAGTGCTGTTGGGTTTTTGTTTGTTTCTTTGTTGAGAGGAAAAAGATGGGAGATTCTGAGTACAGATGCTTCGTCGGTGGCCTTGCATGGGCCACGACCGACAACCGTCTGGAGGATGCCTTCAGGCCGTTTGGCGAGGTGGTGCAGTGTAAGGTGATTTCCGACCGCGATACTGGACGGTCCCGGGGTTTCGGCTTCGTGACCTTCGCGGATCAGCAGGCGATGTTGAAAGCCATCGATGAGATGAATGGCCAAGAGCTCGACGGCAGGAGTATCACTGTGAACCAAGCACAGTCGAGGAGCGGAGGTGGTGGTGGCGGCGGTGGTGGTGAGAGAGGTGGCGGTGGAGGTTATCGTTCTGGAGGCGGTGGCGGCGGTGGCTATGGAGGTGGTGGAGGTGGTGGAAACCGTTATGGAGGTGGAGGTTACGGAGACAATGATCGTGGTAGCGGCGGCGGCGGCGGTTATGGTGGCCGTGGAGGAGGCGGCTATGGTGCAGGTGGTGGCTATGGTGGAGGGGGTGGCTATGGCGGTGGAGGAGGAGGAGGCCGCGGTTCTGGCGCTGGGAACTGGAGGGATCGTAACGACTCAACATATTAAGTTGATGCAGAGGTGGTTAAAGCCTCTTGTGGCAGTATGATGTAATTCCAGCCATGTGTCCAAGCTTCCCAGATCTGCGAGAAGTTGTGGAGGTTTTTTTTTTGGTTTCTTCGCTGGCTGACGGCTTTCGTTTTGGACTGGTTCTTCTGGAAGAGAGAAGGATACCTCAGAGCTGCTGGCTTCGGTTCACTGAAGGATATTGTGATTCGCGGGTTTGGGTGTTGTGCAACTTACTGTTCCCCCACTGGAAAAAAAAAGCCACTTGACATTTGACCACCTTTTTCAGGCTGAAGACAGGCCACTCCCGTCTATCTTCTTCACCACTTGCTGCTTCCTGGGGAAGAAGAAGAAGACGACGAGGAAGGATTTTAGGCCAAGTTTTATTGCGGTTCTATTTTACTGTTCTTGTTCTCTATTTCGTGTTCAAATGTTTATGTTTGGCGTGCAGTGTGTGAGCAGAGGTTGTTTACATCCCTTCCTTCCTTCTTTCCTCGTGGCCCCGAAGTAGGAGATGATGGCACCTGTGGTACACTTAAAATACTTTTATTTTTGGCCCTGTCTTTGTAATGACGTGTTCTCGCCACCACTTGAAAAACTCTTTTTCTGTACTATATTGATCATGAGTGTGCTTTGCATATTACACTCTGTATTGATATTTGATTCAAGCATTTTACCGTCTTAAAATTTACTTTGGGAAAGTCTCTATGCATGTGATAGATGTCCACAGGGGTTGTTGGGTTTTCTTAGAACGCTGCCACAAGTGTCTCTTCTTACAACCCTTCATGTTGGGTATTGTTTCCCTCCATGCCTTGCATACTGATCTTGGTGCATAGACAAGGAAAAAAAAGTTCCCAGGGTGGGTACTTAAAAGTCCACAAGGTAGGTGGGGCAGAAGAATCCTTTTGTCTGATTGTCATGAACCCTTCTTTCTCTCTGCTTTTTTGTCTAAACATAGAAGTGCACTAACCCTGTGTTAGGTGTTCAATTTTTATTGCAGGTTTCAATTGGGTGTTTGAAGGGAATAAGGTGAAGGAGGTAGAAATTGCACTGCCTGATATTGGTAGAGAATCTAGACTTGTTCTTGCAGGAATAAGGTGTGAGGAGTGGATGCGCACAACTGGTAATAAATGAGCTTATGGACTTTCTGGTTTTTTTGTGGGTATGTATGTATTGGTTGGAATGTATTCTGACGTTTTTGATTTGGGAAGAGTTGCTAATTTTTAGACTGGTGTGTGAACTTGAAACATAAAACTAGTTCTAAACTCATGTTATGTCGATGGTGTTGTGCAGATGTGAGGATGCACAGAACTGGTAATGAACTCATGGAATTTCTTGTTTGTTTGGGGATATATATGGGCTTGAATGGATTCTGACTTTTGGATTTGGGAGAAGAAGTGTTGCTGTTGCTAAGACTGATGGGTGAACTGGAAACATGAGACTACTTCTATGCTCTTGTTGCATTGATGGTGACTAGTGAACTGCTGATCTGAATTCAAAGAGGCATGGCTGTACTGACATTTTGAGGGAAGGTAGAGGATAAACCATCAAATGCAGATTAAATGCAGTTGATACTTGGAATTGGAAGCTAGAGATTCGTCTAATTGATGATTGAAACTCTTAGGAGTTTCTTTGTTGTGTCCTGAGAGAACTAGAAAAACAGAATGTTGTTGGAAACTGTCATTTTGGGAAATGACATGGTCCTAGCTTTTTCTCAATCCTAGAGCACTTATTCCAGGTTGAGCATTTAAAACTTTGCTCAGAGAAGTATATTTCCAGAATTTGGAATGAAATCTCTTACAAGTGCCTTATGTTTCAATAAGTGTTGCTTTTGGTCCTCTTTGTTTTCAAGGGTCAAATGCTCATGGTGCTAGCTGGACTGACTCAACTTGTCCAGGTCTCCTCTGCTCAAATTCTAAGTTTGGGGGAATTATCAAATTCTACTTTATTGGATACTGATCCAACTCTCATTTAACTGCAATCCACTGCACAGATGCAAGAGGTATATTGTTGCAGCAATAAGAGAAATGGGAATGGTTTTCAGTCAAGGTAGCTGAAAACCATAAGCCATTAGTTGGATTTGGAAAAATGAAGAGCTGTGATAAATGCTGAGACACATGGTTCACTTATTATTTGTTTCCGTTCCTCTTTTCCTAAGTTTCACAATAGGTCTATCTTTGTTTTACAAGAGTACTTGCAAGTTTTATTTGGGGATGGAACATTCTTGCTTCTGTAGAAAGGCTAAACTAGCACTACACACAGGTACCTCACCTTCTTGAGTGAGGCCTTATAGAAACCCTAATGAAGTGATGAACACATCAGGCATCTCTCATTACATATCTTAGGAGTCCACCAAACACTACAAAGATGGGAAGATGCAAAAATGTATCATTGTAAAGAGACATACAGACGTGCTGAAGGCCAGCCTCAGTCTTAAACACGTTTGTGGAATAATTAGCAAATTTGACACCTCTGCTGAATTAATAATTTTCATCAATACAATAGAGTTGTCCGTAAGTAACCCTGTCTTTGAACCTTCTTTCACCCCCTATGCCCTCATTCAGTGGTATCTGCAAAGGAAAGACATCTTTAACAAATCTCAGAATGAAATGCTAATACTCAGCATTTAATGCACAAGATCCGAGACTAATTATAGTAGTTGTACAGTTAGGAGCAGTGAAAATATAAGTAGCAACAGTGGTGGCGCACAGGAAAAAGGAAAGACATGATGTAACTCAGTTTACCACCAAAATTGACGGTTTTCTGAGTTTCATCCCCCCTTGAATGCTAATGTACTGTTTTGAAGGTTGTTTTTTGAATCTCACCCTGTGTATGACAAAACTCAGGGTTCTGGTGCTGTGTTTTTCTTACTTTACGGATAACTCTAGTGTCTTTTCTTTGTTTACTCATTTCATGCAGTAAAGCCAATTACACATTCATTCATAAGTAGGTAAGGTTTGATGGTTCTAATGGATGTTCTCATCCAAATTATGGTTGAAAATAGAGATTGATCTCACATTGCAACATTAAAATCCACAACACAAGCTTGGTATGTGTAGGTTTGTTTGTGGTCAAATGATGGTGGAGACAATGTTTTTCACGATTTGGAGGAAATTGAATCCAATGTGAATGATTTCAACCTTTCACATGTTATTTCCTTTTTTATTTAACATTTTCAATCACTCTAGGGATTGCCAAGGAGTTCAATTGTTACAATATGTTAAATAGGTGCATTATTGATTAAATAGAAGGCTGGGTGCTTATTGGGTTTGCAATTGAACAAATGGATTTGACAATTGAAACTGCGTGATTTTGACAATTGAAACTAAGTGGTTCAAAATGTTGGCACTGCAAGGAAATGTGGGTGTAGTTCATTAACCCCATTCATGAATGGGGTCACAAAAGTGAAGTACATCATCACAGCTTTGTGCCATTTCATCTCGAGTGAAACAAGCCATTGTGTAATTGTCATGTTCAATTCAAATTGAACTAATTCACTAAAGTTAATTTTTTGTACAATCAAAATGCAACATAGTTCTGAAATATTCTCTATATCATTATACATCTATGTAAGTCAAATAAATGTTATTTCAATACTTTTTCCAAAAATAATTTGAAAAGGCACATGGTATGTTAATGTATCTTTTCATGTCCATGTTATATAGTAAAATCAAAATTGAGATATGAGAACATAAGAGGGAAATAAAAAGGGGAGAAGGGTGTGATATTATAAAATTGATAAACTCATAACAAAAGATACGCTCTGCCTTGCACATAGCTTGCAGAGATGCCAATCTGAATCAACAACACTCCACCCCAATTTCATAAACCAAGCCCATTGACATTTCACTGTCATCTTCAGACTTCGGTTACAAAATACACAAACACATGAACTACTCAGAATTGCATAGCAATATTGACATCAAATGCACAGCAGAAAGAGAATCACATGCGCTTCACTTTTTATGTAGACCAAGCAGTTGAACTCTCACATGAGTTCTGCACAGTTCATCACTACCAAGAGAACTAACATGACTTCAAAAAATCCAACAAAGAGGTACATTGCAGCACACAAAGAGTGCCACATCTCTACTCCAAGCCTTCATCTATATTCTCAAACAGTTCAATTCCTGCCTCAGCCAATGTGTAGGCAAGTGCTCACTCCTCCTATCTGCATTCATTAGCAACATGTATAGTACTAAGGAATGCTAACTGTAACATTGACATTGCTCCCAGCAATGGAAGAACAATGAGACCCTTCACACAGGTAATTTGGGAATCAAGATAACCGTTTTCCAAACTGGCACAACACTCAAGTACAACAGCAAATCAGCAACTCTGCATCAGTAATTAATGCAGTGGAGAGTGGTATAATTTCTAATGACTGGAAATGTTGTTATGGTCTCAAATTCCACACAATTTCCAAAATAACTCCCTAAATGAGAGGAAAGAGGCACCACACATGAGTGGTGCAAATGGTAGAGGCAGGAAATCAAAACTAAGGGGAGGGGGCTCCACAGTGACTTCTCCTCATTGGCAACATGTCTGATAACAATGTCCAACTTTGGTGGTGTAATAATACCACTAGACATGCTACAAACAAACTGAACTTGATATAGTCATTGACTAGACAGACAGCTACTGGCATCACCAATAGTCCATGCATGAACAAACACCATCCTCAAAGCAATGACAGTGATTGGCATCCCTCACCATGATTGCACTCCCAACTATCTTTGAAATGAACTTCATGAAAGTGTGGCAATCTTTGGAAACTCACAGATTTTTCATAAATTAGAGTGGAGTACCAGGAGCTGTGTTGATGAGCCTGAATGCAATAGCAGGTCACATCTGGTTCACAGGACATCACCTTGATCATATTCTCTGCCTCTTGTAGATGGTCCACAGCCAAGAAGGTCAACCTTGCAAGTGCAGTGTTCCAATTTTGCAGATATCATGTAGACTGTAGTCATGGACACATAACAGCAAATTGCCTTCATCCACCATTTAACCTGCATGGCTACAAGCTGACAGAAGACAAACAAAAGCAATATCATTTGGCGGTACAGCTTCTTCACACATATGTTCAAAATGTTTAAGAGCTTCCTTACCATACCAATACATGACACATCCTCCAAATATGGCAGTCCAAGTGACCACAGCTCGAGATGGCATCTTGTTGAACACTCTTCAAGCATCCTCAATGCTCTCACATTTTGCATCTATGTCCAGAAAGTACTCCGCACAGAGACATCAGACTTGCAACCACTTTGAATGAACTGGTGATGAACACACCTGCCCTCTTCAAGAGCAGCCAAACTGGCACACGCATTCAGCACCCCCACAAAAGAAACAGAGCCTGGTCGCACACTGTCCGTTTGCATTTGTCCAAATAGTTCCAGTGCCTTCTGCCCTTGGCTGCATTTCACATGTCCCAATACCATGGCATTCCAAGTGAGCACATCTTGAGCTGGCATCTTGTCGAACACTCTGAGCATCCTCCATGCTGCCATATTTTGCATACATATCCACCAAGCTACTCCCCACAAAGACATCGAACTCACAACCATTTTGAATGACCTGCTTGTGAACATGCATGCTGTCTTCAAGTTCTACTCCTTGCACAGGTGGTGTCCAATTTTTCAATTTGCCGGCGATTTTCAAGTCAAAATCTTTCAGCAATTAAACCAACCACACGTACTGTGAGAAGAAAGCAGTGGACAGACACACAGAGAGGAACAACACAAGAAACCTTACAATTGCCGTGATTTCTGCGCCGCCTCTGTTTCTATCCTGTGCGCTCTGGGAAGAAGTGTGGTGTACTGCAAAAGTTGCTAATGGGTAACGTGGAATTGGGGCTGCACACAGACGCGTAGCAGCAAGCTCCTCCCGATCGACCTCCCTCTTCTCCATGTGGTGGTGGTGGTGCTGCTGCTTTTGTGGTCAGGCAAAGAGTCGGATCTTGCACACGGCAATTGCATTTGCTGCACTGTTGATGAAGACATTGCTGCCGCGCAGAACCATTTGCAATTGCTCTCTCTCTCTCTCTTTCGTTCCTCGCAATGGAAGAGCATCCCAAGCAGACCCAAATGCAATTCCCTGTGAAGCATCCTAAGTCGACCTCAATGCAATCTCTCTCCCACCATCCCCTGTGCATTTCTTGGTGGGACAAAGAAAAGCTGCTCCATAACCTAAAACTGGCCAACACTGGTTGTAGTCACTTGTGACAAATCTTCTGATTTGATTTCAAAAGCATACTTCCCATTGTAAAGTGGGTTCTACACACAAATCTGCAGCAACCAGCAGAGATCAATAATTGCAAGATAAGTATAATTTCCCATTGGCAAGCACAGCTACAGAACCATCATCATGAATTCATGACAATTGTTCTTGAGATATTAATTTGTGCATAGAACCATTGAATTCCTTCCTATCTGAATAATAACATTGAGCTGTTTTTTGCATCTGAGAAGATGGGATGTGGGGGTAGTGAAGTGTTTTTCTTTAGAGCAATTGAAAATAGATGAATCTTCAGGGTGGCTGGCATTGAATCTGAAATTGTCCCACTGAGAAATGCACAAGTGGTGGCACCTAGAGGGAGAGAGATTGGATTTGGGTGCTCATGGGATACACTAGAGGGATTCGCATTTGGGTTGTCCACTTGGAATGCATGTATGCTCTTGTACTAGATTGCGAGGAGTGAGAGCAATTGCCAAGGAATGTCTTCATCATCAGCACTGCAGCAGCAAGTTCTCTCTCACTCTCTCTCTCTCTCTATATATATATATATACAGCCTTCATCTCACAGGAAGGATGTTTTGCTTGCCAAATAATCTTGACCTGATTATGGTGATGTCTTCCTGAAGTAAATCAAAAGATTGCACACAATTTATGCAAGCTGCAATGTGATCAATGTAGATGATTTGAGAGGAAGTTTTGTGCAATTTGTGGAGGTCAGAGGGAGAAACTGTGGTGGGAGTTCTTTTCGGATCCTTTACAATGGTGGGATCACAGATCAAAGAAGGCATCTGAACATCAATCCTATCAGAGTTCACATGTCAACGGAGCCATAGCTCCTGTTGGTGTCAATCTTGTTGCTCTCTCTTGGCTGCTATCGTGCCATGGTCTAAACTTTGGCAGAAAATCTTTTTGGATTCTTTCCACTGGTGGGATGGTAGTGTGACAGTAGTAGTAGGCTGAAAAATTAAGTATATGTGACAAATCTCTCTTGCTGATGGGAAGGTCAGGGCAGTTTTCTCTGTCCTTATGATAACATTTATGCCCGAGATGTGAAGAATCTATGGCTAGTCAGCTTGATCTGGACTTCTAGTTGTAGTAAATCAAAAAGGTACCCAGATTTCAAACATAAGAAGACACAGGAAGCACTCTGGCTTGACAACAAACATAATCTGCCATGGGTGGCAGCAAAGATGGCTGCAATGGCACCAGGCACAGTGCAATTGAACATTTTTGCATAAAACATATGTGAAGGATGGGCAACCTGAGAAGGTGCTACAGCTTTTCCAACAAAATGCAATGACTAGGAATGAGTCTTGATAAATTCACTTTTATCCAGGGGACTAATGCATGTGTACATTTAGGAGCACTTCAAGGCTTGTTCATCAACAGCTCATTCAAAGTGGTTGCGAGTCTGATGTCTTTGTGTGCAATAGCTTAGTTGACATGTATGCAAAATGTGGGAGCATTGCGGAGGCTTGGAGAGCATTGCGGAGATGTGGTCACTTGGAATGCGACAGTATTGGGACATGTGAAATGTAGCCAAGGGCAGAATGCACTGAAACTTTTTGGACAAATGCTAACGGGTTACAGAGTCTCTTGCAATTATTCATCTCTGCAATGATGCAACCAGACTCTGTTACTTTTGTGGGGGTGCTGAATGTGTGTGCCAGTGTGGCTGTGCTCAAAGAGGGCAGGTGTGTTCGTCAGCAGGTCGTTGAATGTGGATGGGATTCACATGTCTTTGTGGGGAGTGCCTTGGCAGACTTGTATATGAAGTGTGGGAGCATGGAGGATGCTTGGATTGTGTTCAACATAATGCATCTCAAAATGTGGTGACTTGGACTGCCATACTTGGAGGATGTGCCATGCATGGACATGGTAAGGAAGCTCTTAAACATTTTGAACATGTGTGAAGAATGTGTACAACCAAATGATATCACTTTTATTTGTCCTCTGTCAGCTTGTAGCCATACAGGTCTGGTGGATGAAGCATGTGCTGCTATGCTTCAATGGTCACAGACTATATGTTTTCTGTAAAATTGGAAGATTACACCTGGTATGGTCAACCTTCTTGGCCTAGCTGGCAGAGAATATTTTCATGGCAATGCCATGTAAACCACATGTGGCTGCCTGGATGGCTTTGTTTGGTGATTACAGAATTCATGGTAACATGGCAGAATGCATTACCAAACAAATTCTTGAAATGGAGCTTGAAAGTATTGTGGGTTATGTACTGCTGTCAAACATCTACACTGCTGCTGGCAACATGCATCTCTGTGAGAATGTTGAACGGAAGAGAAAGGAAAAAGGTGCAAAGGAAAACCAGGTTGCACCTGGATTGCAGTGAATAATGAGGTGCATAAATTTGTAGTAAAGTATCAAGACCACCTCCAGATGATTGAAATTCATGCAGAACTGCAGAGATTGTCAGGGCTCATGCATGATGCAGGGTGTGTGCCTTTGTACAGATTTGTTCTGGATGATGTGGAAGAAGAAGAAAAGGTATGTCATCTGTGCCACCATAGCGAGAAACGGGCTATTGCAGTGGGGCTCATCAACACAAGCTCCTAGTACTTGTCTTTAAATAAGAAAAAATCCTTAGATTTGCAAAGATTGTCATACTTCCAGAAAGTTCATTTCAAAAATAGTTGGGAGAGCCATCATCGTGAGGGATGCCAATTGCTTTCATCACTTTGAAGATGGTGTATGTTCTTGCATGGACTATTGATGATGCCAGTAGCTGGCTAGTAAATCACTAAATCAAGTTCATTTTGTTTACAGTAGCGTGTCTAGTGGTCTTTTAACACAATCAAAGTTCAACACTGTTATCAGATATGATACCACTGAAAAGGTGGCCATGGAGCCACCTCCCAGGATTTTTGGTTTCATGCCTCTGCCATCTGCAGCACTTGGGTCTACTGCCTTTTTCTTCTTATGTATGGACAGAGTTATTTTGGAAATGGAGTGAATGTTGAGACTATTGAAATTGATGACCAGTTTTAAGTCTGGACCAACAAAGGTTGGAGGTATTAGTCTTGGGCCTCAGTCTCTTTGAATTGATGATTGTATCTACTAATAAGTTGTAATGATGCTTTTAGCTGATGTCTGTATGTTATCTGATGTTTTCTTTGTTGAATGTTTTTCAAGTTTGCAGATTGGACCTTTTCTTTTTAGACCATAGATGCACTGTATGGAGTATTGACACCAATACTTCAAAATGGGATGTCTCCCGCATCCCCATGCACAGTTGCTGGAGAAGTTTATATACCCTTGATGAATTCTTTGGTTGGAATAACTAGTACAGGGGGATCCAAGCAAACCATACTCTTGATCATTGACATTGGAGGCATAAATCAACCATATTCCCCTCCCTGCTCAAGCGTTCAGTCCTAGGATACGAGTTTTCTCTGGAGTTGAACTGCATCATTCAACAAGGTGACAATTGATGCACAAGGGAATGAGAATGAGCCAACGAGCCTCCTTTTATTCTTTTATTTTTTGGTTTTTGGTGTTGGTAACCTCAAGACTCAAAATGGCTGAAATGGTGGAACTACTGTAAAGAATCTTTTTGTCATTTTCTTTGTTATGGGCCGGCCCCAACGAGGCCCCAAATTGAATTTCAATAGATCACACATAACAAATTTGGTATAAAAATATGCAAACCCAAAAGTGGAAACAAAACCTCTTGAAGTGAAAGGAATTGAGGCACACCTTGCTGATGGAGGATTAGCGAAAGGACACCCCACCCCCTGCATAAAAGAAGAACTACATGAAATTATGCCAACCAAGCATGAATTGCATGTCTGTTTGTCTCAAAGGCTACTGCCTCCATTTCAAAGGTGCAGAGACTTTCTGATTTCCATATACTCATTCAAAGACTTAAAAAGGTCAGATCCATAGGACAATCCCATGGAATCAAAGAGAATCCATGGACATTAGAACTCACATTCTGCATACAATGTTGGAATCTTGATCCAATTCCAACCCTGAATTCTGATCTCCATCAAGTTAAAATTAGCATGAGAAGATAGATTTGAGGCTCTTCGTAAGCTTTGTTCTCATCTGTTTGTTTTTTTTTTTCCGACCAACTTTTTGATTTTTTCTTGGAATTGTTGAAGTCTTCACAAAACTCTCAAATTTTGAATTATTCAAAGTGGAGAGCCAGGAGTTGTGTTGATGAGCACAAATGCAATAGCTAATTTCTTGCTATGGTGACACAAATGAAACACCTTTCTTCTCCCACATCATGCATGAGCATTGACAATCTCTTTAGGTCTGCATGGATTTCAATCATCTGAAGGTGATATGGATTCTACCTCAAATGTATGCACCTCATTATTCACTTTAATCCAGATGCATTAACCCGACTGTTTCTTCACAGATGTTTCTTTTCTCTACCATTCAACATTCTTACAAAGATGCTTGTTGTCAACAACAGCATAGATGTTCAATAACACCACCTAACCAGTAGCATTATGGTTCCAATTCAAGAATTTGTTGAGCAATGTATTCTCCCATCTCCACAGTACAATAGATTCTGAGAGCGCCTAGCAAAGCCCTCCATTCAGCCACATGGCTTACAAACCACATCTCCTTTGCAATATTTTCTACCTCTTGTTGATGGCCAACATTACCAACAAGGTGAACCATGCATGGGTAATTTTTTAATTTTGCAGAAATGATGTAGACTATACACCAATGTCACCAACAAGGTCCATCATGCAAAATAATGTTATAATTTTGCAAAAATCATATAAATTGTGACCATTGGAGCATAGTAATGTGTGCCTTCATCCACCAACATCCAAGCCTACAAACTACCAAAAGAAAAACAAAAGTGATGTCATTTGGCTCTAGACCTTCTTCATACATATGTCTAACATTTGTCTAAAATGTTTAAGAGCTTCCTTACCATGCCCATGCATGATCCTCCAAGCATCATATTCCAAGAGACCACATTTCGAATTGACATCTTGTTGAACATTCTCGAAGCAACCTCCATGCTCCCACATTTTGCATACATGTTAACTAAGCAATTCCCCCAAAGAATTTAAATTTACAACTATTTTCAATGATCTATTCATGAGCACACATGTCATCTTGAAGTGCAATTACATTGGCACATGCAATCAAAACCACAACAAAAATGTAGCAAAATTTGACTTTTATTCTATTAGGTCTAGAATTTGGGTCGTGTGTGAAAAATGGAAAGAAACAACAATTTGACAACAACAATAGTGTTGCAAATCCAAAGACACAATTTGAAAGACATTTGCACATCCCTAGTCTTGGAATTTTGGGTTTGTGGTATTTTTTGAGTTTGTGTGGTGTTATAACCTTAACTTTGGGTTCGTGACCAAGGCAAGGGTTGACAAAGGTGTGGGCCAAGAGTGAAACCCAGGAATCACATTTCATGTTCCCTGGAGTGTAAAAAAGTGTGAAGGAATGAACCCACACACTCCCAAGTGAGCTCCCATTTTGGGAGTTGGACCTCCAATGGACTCCTGAATTTTTAAAGGGCGATTGCAAGAATCAAAACTCATTGAATTGAAGATTTCCTTATATCGTTGGAAAGTTCTTGGAACATAAATGTTTAAAATGGGCTTGCATGACCCATTTGGGCACTTAAAACATAAGTTATGGCCAAAAGAAGGGTCAAGAGTCAAATTGCCAATTTGACTCCCAACCATTAAAAGTCGGGAATCGCCCTGATCTCCTTGTGTGCAGGCAGCGTGCCATATACCGTTGGAAAGCTTTTGACGAGGGCTACAACTTTGCTTCAAACTTCACTTCAATTGGAGGTCATGACTTTCCATGTTGGTCGCCACTACCAACCAACCCTTTGGGATGCATTTTAAGCATGTGCGCGTTTTCGCAAGCTCCCCTTGCTTGCCTTCTCTTTTGGGGCCAATAGTGTTGCAAATCCAAAGACACAATTTGGCAAACATTTGCACATCCCTAGTCTTGGAATTTTGGGTTTTTGGTTTTTTTTGAGTTTGTGTGGGATGTGCAAAAACATGGGGATAAATAAAAAGGTTAAGTATTTTCTATTGTGTTTTTGCAATCTTTGAGAGAGAAAGGTGAGAAAGATATTCATGTAGTGATGGTGGATTTAAAGGTGTTAAGCAACTTGGAGTGAATTGTGAAAAAAACAGAATAGATGGTGAAAAAAAATGACAAAGTAGTGGAGGACAAGATGATGAATTTGGAACCTCCCACAACTCCCATGGTTATTACTTTGCTCATTAATATGTACTGGATCACCATGGCTTATGCTTAATAAAAGGTTGGTAATAGAATGATTAAACTACGTATGATCTTTTTTTTTTTTCTCGTAACACCCCTTTCTTTTGGTCTTTTTTTTTATTTCCTTCTCTTCCCCACCTTCTTCTATTATGCAAATTATAAAATAGGAGCTACATCCACCATTCAATTAGAAGGTTTATGTGTCTTTCATAATGCCTTTTCCCATAGTTCTAATTTTATGTACCCATTTGGTGCAAATTTTAAACTTTAAATCCTAAACATTAAAATTATAATGTGCATGTTCTTTTGATATAATTTATGCTTAGGATGTGGAGATCTACTTTGGTGATTAATTTGATTTGGATTTCCATTGTAAGCAAATGAAAGGTACTTAGATTTCAAACATAAGAAGACCCAGCAATTAGTTTGGGGGGGGGGGGGG
>Ga0116231_10005400_pt1 | contig 25218 bp, 20 predicted proteins | sample S1TSphgellanicum_2_FD_89695 | JGI IMG/M metagenome (GOLD analysis project Ga0116231, IMG submission 89695) | Host-associated microbial communities from peat moss isolated from Minnesota, USA - S1T2_Fd - Sphagnum magellanicum MG | ecosystem: Host-associated > Plants > Peat moss > Unclassified... | reverse complement strand
TTGAATATCAGTTTATGGAGAATTATTAGATTAAGTATGAGGCCCGCCACGGGCCTGTGCCCGCATATTAGTTTAGAGAGAATATTAGTTTACACAGTATTAGTTTAGAGAGAGTTTACTGTAACATAATTCTCATTTCCAACTTGAACTAGGGGATTTGTCCCCACTTTGCCTCGGTGAACAACACTTTATCAACTCTCATGTATGCAACAGTAACTGATACAACAGTTCCTACTAGGTGCTTGTAAAGCAAAACTTCCCAATACAAAGTACTGAAAATATACCAGAGTGCAAACTAGTTTGCTGAAACATCCTCCTTGCTGAGAAAGTGATCAATATAAGTTTTCCTGCATCCACAGAGAGGACTTTTCGCAGCTACTCAGGACTTGTTCCAGAAAGAAACAGCAAACAGCCATGTGCAATTAGCTCACGCAGTAATTTCAGATAAGTTCCATGGATTTTTAGTCAAAAATTTACCAATCTGCGTTTGACACTTTTCTGACACATGGAATCCAACAGCTAGAGCAAGTGTAACTGCCGATACCAAGTAATGCAGGGAATAGGATGGCAATACCTCCAAATACTAAAACTGCAGATACTGGAAAGTCAAACCTTCAGATACTCAAATACATAGAGTGATTGATTCTCCCACAGCAATCATACATGACAAATTGTTACAACCACAAAGTCCAAATCAGGCTTACAGTTGAGGCATATCAGAGACATTTTACAAAGAGGTCACCTGATGGGATGGTCATCTTGAGGTCGATTGTAAGGTGTCCAAATTGGGGATCCCACAAACAGCCGCATTGCCTGTGATAACAAGACAAAATTAGCTTGAACCAGAGAAACTAACATCCATACACATTCATGGAGCCCAATTGTGATATTCATGAAAGCTAGGAGAAGAGGGATGAGTTCAGAAATCAAGATTTGATGCCTGAGGAAGATTTCCAGCACAGGACCATTCTCCAGGAATAACAATGCCAAAGTCACATCGCAAAAGTAGCCAACTCTAAGTATAGTTACATCAACACACAAAAATGAGACAGGTCACTAATCTGATGATCACACATCACTTCTATAACATAGTTTTTCAAGACCTGTGCAGTGAATACAAGATTCATTTGGGAACAAGAAAGATCCTCAAAAAGGAGAGGACTTAAGGTAACATGCTAGAATTGACAAGTAACTTTTTGCTTGGGCACTTCCATCCCCAACAGTAAAGGAAAGAACATTACACCAAATAATGCCAAGAGTTAATGACTTGTAGGTGGAAAATCAAGTAACTGATATAAAATACAAGGAGTCACCTTGATATAGTTGGATTGGTCAAGAGTGAAGCGGTGATAGCATCCAGCAGGCAAGATAATCAGATCACCCTTTTTAACCCAAACACGGATCCAGTTATCCTCTGAGTCTCGGACATCAAAATAACCTGCCATTCAGTCAAAAGACTTCACTTCCTGTGAAAAAAAGCCAACTATCACGATAGGAATTACTGCACCTGTCAACAGATGACTTGGAACAAGTGAAGCTAACAGTCTTAAGATGTTGGGCATAGACGCTCTTAGATGGGTTCCAAAAGGACATGGAAGGAATGCCAGATACAATTTAGAGAGTAACACTAATCTGCTTGTTAAAAGCACCAGACATGAAGGGAAAGTGAACTGACCACTGCCATCCAAACAATACCGAACCTCTTCATCAGTGTGGATGTGCTCTTCAAAGAAACTTTTGATTTTGGCCTCATAATTCTCAAGCTTTTCTGGGGAAACCACTATAATATCCTGGCAAGCCCAACATTCAATTGTGAATTTTCCTGCCCCCTCCTTCCAAACTCCTGCTTTCAAAGGTTATATATCTAATGCACTTTGTGTTGATCTATTTAGAACAGGTCAGTACAGAAGCTATCAAAAAATGGAAGAGGACAATCCTTGCTCACTCACATTAAACATCTGAAGACTCTAATCGCATGCAGCAAAAGTTCAAACAGAAAGAGAAGCACAAACCTCATAGTCATATCCTCGCTCCTTACGAATTTTTTTCAACTCTGGGTCTGTTTCATAAGCATCAGCATCTAGCACCCAATGCAGCACACCAAGCTCTGCCACCCCAGCAAAAACCCTTTGTAAACCTCAACCATTGTCTGACATCAATAAACTAGGTTTCAAGATGACAGTATGAACAAAGAAGGGGGTGAATTACTGTGATAGTTTCACACAAAAGGACACAAAGTTGCAGTTAATTCTGCAGGAGAAAAACCTTGAGGGAGAAAGAGAATACAATAGGAGAGAAGCACAGAAAGGCATATACTTGCAAGTTCCTCATGGGTAACATATTTTGGTGGATCCAGATGATGTGGCAGACGTTGATCTTCATTGGAACTGTCCATGAACCATGATTCCATTGCAGGCCGCTCAACCTAATCACAGTATTGCATGTGTTGAACCAATCAATAACCCAATCTTCAATGTAATATCTTTCATAAGAATAGAGAAATCTTCATTCTCACGATGATGAAAAAACAGCAAGGTTAACACTTCCTCAGGAAGCCATAGAAAAAACCAAACAAGGAAAGACAGAACAAACAAAAAACAAAAACACACACCGGTATGAACGAAAGTGCCAGTCTCACACCTGTTCAGGGACCATCAGCAGTAGTATGTAGGATAGTGACTTAACTACCACAACTTCCCCACTGGCTTCATTAGCTCCCTACAGTGAGTAAAGGCTGGTGACAAGCACCAACCTGTGAACTGAGTTTCTGCTGCAATTCCAAAAGCAACAGGAAGACTCAGCCACACTACTGGCCAGACACAGACCACAACAAGAAGGACAAGACAAAAAAACAGACTTACAGAGAGGGAAAAGAAAAACTAAAGGAAAGGACAACAGGGAAAGGCTATGAACAAGTGGGCTTACAATAAGCTCCCCACTCACAAGACCCAAAGCAAAATCATTTTGAAAACGCCAAAAGCGGAAACCCCAAAAAGGAATTTTTCTTTAATAAGCAGCCCTCTAGTTCTCTTTAGAAGAATTTTCAAAGGGTAGCCTTTTACCTTCAGAAAGCAATAAGACTGACCATCTGAAAGACAAAAAACTTCTTACAACGAAAAAGCCTCAAGAATGTGTAAAACTGACTATCAATAATCCCCAGCTTCTGGTCATTGAGATATTGGAATGAACATGAGGCATTCTAATCATTTCAATACCTGCATACCCTGGTTGACAGCATTTCTCAAAAATGTCACAGGACAAACCTTGAGGACTTTGTCTCACAGCTAGATCCAAGAAATTACAAGACAAGCCTTTAGACCTACAATTCAACTCACAAGATGTTTTTGGGTATATGCTGCTACCATAAGAATCTCGGTTAAGGTTCAATATAAATGTACAAGATTCCACACTCAGTTCTCTGTATCATTGCATTGTCTATCCAGATCATTTCTGAGCTGCTGCTGCTGCTTCCTTCCTCAGAACCAAATGAATAAATTCATCTTCAGAGGATCAAAGTTCCAAAGAAATCAAGACACAATCTCCTAAAAACAAAGAAACTTGATAAGTAGTAGAAAAGACCTAAGACCATGGACCTTCCCAACTACATTATGTTCACGAAATGATGAAGTCCGTCAAAAAACTTCTCCACTGTCAACAGCACAGTTCAGCAACAGACATGGCTGTGAGATTGTACCTGAATGCCCATGGCTTCTTGCTCCGCCTTAGCGCAAAGGAAGCGGAAACCGACCCTCCGAGTCCAACCGAGCTCCCTCCTGTCACCCACAAATAAACCTAAGAATGGCGCCTATAGGTTCGACAAAGGTTTCTACGTTGTTCACATTACTGGACACGACGATGCTCATCGTGTCTGGCTTCCAGGACATCAACAGGCCATCCGGAACATTGTCCAGAAACATGATTTTCTCCGAATACGCTCTTGGCCGTGAACATTACCCATTTCAAACGTACCTGTAGCTAATGCTCAACACCGGCAAAACATGAGAATGCACTTGCTACCCCTCGTCAGATTTGTTTCAGGGTTTGCTAGATATCAACCGCTTTTCTTCGGCAACAAGAAAAAGTCAGATCTCACTGGAGATCAGGACACATCGATCTTGCATAAGATCTCGTAAACGGCGAACAAAATAAGCAAAAATGGAACTGGGCTCCCCTTCCTCGTTCGTCGGTCGGAAAATGTTCGAAATCGCTAACTATCCTTACCGAGGCACAAAAAAAACGAGAGCAAATCAGAGCTATTTGGAACAGACTCTTGAACACGAACGCTCTCTCTCTCTCTCTCTCTCTCTCACACACACACACACACACACACACAACGGTCAACAAACGCCAAGCCTCGGAAATGACTATTACTTCTGTTCTGCGCCGCTTTGTCCTTCGAACTTCTCTAAATGGAAAATAACACTACTTTGTTAAGCGATAAGCAAATCGTGAAGGCAAAACTTAATACAGCAGCCGACTCATTCCTACCACCGCTTCTTTACACGTGCTCTCTTCCCGCCGCTTGTCAAACTTATACAAACAAAACAAACTCGCAACTCTTTTTCACCGGTCTATCTGTCCCTAGTTCGTTTGAGCTACGTATCATTCACCTGCTTGTCAATTTGGAACGCTGCTGCTCTCCGTTGCGGTGCCTGCTGGCGGTGGTCCCCTCTTTCTCTCTCTCCCCAAACCCACCCCCCTTGGCTTGGCTCCCGTCCCTTCCCTGCTCCTGTCCTTTGCTCGTGTCGTTTGTTCGCCTTTGCCTGAAGGCCGGGCTCCTGTGCGGTGGAATGCGCGTATTGGGCGTGTGAAGCGCTCAGTACTGTACAAACGCGACGACAGAGAAAGACGAGAGAGAAGAGGATATATACTGAGAACCCTCGCACCGCAATGAGGGCTAAGTGCAATGTACGTGCAAGGGATTTTTTTTGCCTCATTACGCTGAGCTGAGTCTGATGATTCGAAGTCCATAAAAGAAAAAGCGTAATTCCTTTGATGAGTATTCAAAGATGAGCTTTTTAGGGTTTGGGGGTCACACTTCCCAAGAAAAAACATCCACTTCATGGTGAATTGTTTTTTTAATATTTATGAAATGTCCCAGCAGATATTTTTTCGTTGTTCTGTAGAGTGTTTTTTTTTTGGGTGGGATGCAAATTTTTGTCCTTTTTCTGAACAAAAATTTGGGAATTCTTTGGGATTTTTTGTTTTTCTAAGTGTAAATTCAACTAATTTTGCTGTCTTTTGGGAATATTTTCTCCAATTTTTCAATATCATAAAATTGGGTGAACAAAAAAAACCCTGCCTAGGGTACCTTAGCAACTTTGGCACTAATTCTAGTATTTGTAGAAATGTTGAAATTTTCCACAAATTATTTTTTTAAAGAACCAAATTTCGTGAAGCAAAATTGAGAATCATTTATAAATATTCAGGATTTTTCTATTTTCTGACATATATGTAATCTTCAAATTTAATTCTCTACTTGACAGACCAATAAGTTGAAGCTGCCCCTGAACTATGGTCTTGGGGAAGGGCACCTTGTATGGATGAATGATGTCTGGTCTAGGTGGGGAGCCACCGCACACCTATTACTAGGCGTCTAGTAGGTGTAAAGTGGCTTAGTAAGGTAACTCTAAACTTTGGAGGTGTGCCCTTCTCTAGATCCACACATGCATCATCACCACCGGTGCTGAGTATGCGACTCTGGATAATAAAATTAAATATCTAAGTTTAGCTGTTTATTTTCTGGCAACCCAACCAATAAAACTGGAACTGCAAATACCTGGGAACTACTAATCGCAAACCACCTGGACCAATCGTTATGATTGACCAATCAGAAATACTGAGCCGCAGTCAGGTCCAATTTATTACACTCTTTTTTGGAGGTGCACAACTGTGTTGTGCCTTTTACCAGCCACGGCAAGCTGCACGAATTTGATGCTGAAAAATCAATTTCCTGAGCTAAACTGGAATATTTTGACTTTTTCTCAGTGAATAATACTCTCTGGAGTCGCATACTCAGCACTGGTGGAGATTGCTCTTAGAGTAACACCTCGGTGTGAGGGGAAATTCTGAACCCAACGTGACTCATGAGGAGAATCATGTACTAGAGAGTGGCTGTAGACATCTCTCGGTGTGAGGGGAAATTCTGAAATTCAGGACAAGGCTCCGCTCTGCCTGACCTAGGCCCTTTATTCCGGAAATGCCCACCTATGTCTGTTAACCCAATGTGACTCATGAGGGGAATCATGTACTAGAGAGTGGGATGTAGACGGCAGATTCTGTCGGGTTAGCATGCCTTGGGTGACCTCATTACGCCAAGCCTAGGGTGTGCACACCTATCATAATCTAGTCTGCCTGCTTTTTGGGTGTTTAAACGAAGAGAACGCTTGCCGTGCTGGTAAAAGGCGCAACAGTTGTGCACCTCCAAAAAAGAGTGTAATAAATTGGACGTAACTGCAGTTCAGTATTTTTTATTGGTCGATCATAATGATTGGTCCACGTGGTTTGCTAATTAGTAGTCCTCATATATATGCAGTTCCAATTACAGTTTTATTGGTGGGATTGGCCAAAAAAAAAAAAGAAGCTAAACTTAGACATTTAATTTTATTATCCAGAGTCACATACTGAGCACAGTTGGAGATGCTCTAACACATATACAAAAGACAAAAGTATCTCAAGTGTCTGTCTATATGGTAGTACCTTGGTGGCTTCTGCACAATTTATATTGTTTTAGGAATGCTGAATTTTTTTTAAAAATGACTTTTCTCAAAAAACTATTTTTTGGGTGAAATTTTTATAATCTTTTGGAATTTTTTTTGGAATTAAAATCTTTTGGAAAATATTAGTACTAAATCTTTAAAATGAATTAATTATTAGGCAGACATCTCTATGGGTGGAGGCATTTTGGAACTAAAGGGCCCAACAGGTGAGGTGTAGGTGAACCTAAACTTGGATTTCCAAAATACGCCCCACCCATGGGCACTACCCTAAACAAGGGGTGTGTCACACTGTGTGGCCTTTCCATTTACATCAAAAACATATCTTAAGGCAAAAAAAGAATTATGGAAACACAAATATTTCAGCATGAAGAAATATAATCTTCAAAAAATCCTCTAAAAAAAACCAAAATCCTTCAAGATAGTATAACTCTATAACTAATCTCAAGTTTCAACACAAGCCAAAATATCATCTTTCAAAAATCCTCATATAAAAATAGACCTATTTATTACCTAGGGACCAAAATCCCTTAAGCTACTATACTCTATAATGAATCTAAACACAATATCCTTGCCTTGTAGGCAAGGCCAACAAAAGTGGGTGATAGAGTACCTGAAGAATATAGTAGTCCATCAGAGATCAAATGATGTACTTTTCTGGCATCTTTACCTCACTTGACCCTCACTATTCCTTCTTCTATCTAGTATCTACTCCATGTGATTCTGGAGCAGGATTGGAAGGAAGTATGTGCACCCTTCATGCCAAAATGCCATTTTTTTCTAATTCCATTTTTTGTGCTTAGCTTATGATGAAGTCACCTCCATGAACAGATTAAGTTGGGCAAGTGTACATGCTTATGTTGTGCATGACTAGTGTTAAAAATTCATTTAGTTATTCATGTGAAACAAAAGTTATTAGGATCTAGAGCTAATAGTTTAACACTTCTAATGATGCATTCCAAGATTGCACTAGGGGGCTTGAAGAATGAGGAGGTTGCTTAATGATTTTGGTTCTAATAGGGTTAACATTTTTCAAAATTGTTGTGATAGTTCAAACTCAATGACAATATGCCCCATTTTGTCACCAATGTGTGTTGCATAATTTAGTAGACAAATCTTGCAATACAAATTCTTTCTAACCCGTCCTTGGTTTCTTGCATTAAAAATCTTTTGCAATTTCTTACAATGGCTATTTTAGCCATAGTAGCCCCAAGATGAATGTGTAATTTACCAAATTAGTAAAGATCATGAAATCTAAAGGCATGTCCAAAATTACACATAACATCAAGATTAGATATGGATATCCATATTCAATAATGTGAAACATGTCTCAATTCAATACCCTCTTCATGAATTTGGGATTGGATGCACCCACAATACTTTGTGCCAAATCTAACTTGTCTTTGTTCAATGAGGTGGAAACATTGGTAAAGTTGAATGTTGTCATTCATCATATTTAGATGTAATGCATTATGTGATAAAAATTTGCACAATTAAAGGATGTTTTAGTGTGTGATTTTATAGATGTAATAAAAATATGTGAAAGGAATGGATATTACATGTATTGTGATAGTAAATCCTTTTTTAAGGTGATTTGTTCACTAATTTCTTGACCTTGATCAATTGTATTCATGAGAACAGCATTTGTTGGATCACATGTTTGAACACCAACATTGACCACTTGGCCCTTGAATTTGTTAAACAACATATCTAGGCAACATTCCTAGATCACATAGGGATTATTGTTTATGTTACGTAAGATGTTTTTAAGAGATTGTGGCATCTATGAAACAATAATGTCAAGAAGTTATTGTTGAATTATGAAAAACAATGAAGATAAACTCCATACATAGAGCTTGGAGAGAGAAGATATTCAAAGATAATTAATAATGGATAACAAAATTATTTTATATGAATGGATTAATGCCCTTTCACCAAATGTATATTTCTTTTCTTACAATCGTACTAATTTACAAACAGTCACAACTTTAGAGTTTCAAACATTATGTCTTTGTATTTAGATTCTATATTATATTGTTAATACAACATTCAAATACTCCCACATAATATTGAACCTAAGTTGACTAGTTCTAATTCCCACTTCTTCTAAGCGTAATAACTTTTTACAAGTTATATGTTTAAGTTTTCTTAAACTTTTTGGGAAAAAATCAATAGCCATAACTTAAAGTGGGCGATACTTCAACTACACCATTTTATTGTTCACAACATCTCGTATAAAATGATAATGTATATCAATATGCTTCATGCATGAATGATATTTGGTTTTACTTGCCAATGATATTGCATTTTGATTATCATAATTCAATATTGTTGGGTTGGTTTGATCTTCATTAAAATCTTTAAGTAAATTTCGGATCCATATAGCTTCTTTTATTGATTGAAAGGTTGAAATGTATTCAATTTCAATATTGGAAAATGCAATGTTATTTTGCCTTTTATTTTTTTAGCTTACAATTCCTTCTACTAGTAGGAAGCAATATCCAAATTTTGATTTTTAAGACTCCAAATATATTGCCCAATTAGCACCAAAAAACCCCCACTAATTCCAAATTATTGTTAAAGCCACCATAAAAACTCCCGCGTGTAGATGTCCATTTTAAGTACTTGAATAAATTTTTGACGTATGTCCAATCATTATGACAATAGTTGGAGACATGCTTTGAAACTAATCCAATAGAAAATGATATGTCTAGCCTTATGCAAAGCATTGCATGCATCAAATATCCAATTGCTTCTCAAAAATTGATTTTTTCATGTCTTTTTCTTTTAATGTTGATGGACTTTGTTCCAAAGTTTAGGTTTTATTAGTTATTAATAAGGGTAGCAATAGATTTGCAATTTTCCATTATAAATTGCTTTACAATATGATTTATGTATCTTTCTTAGCATATGTGATTTTTTCCCAACTTCTTATTTATAATGATTTGGATTCCCCTTATATATGTCAATACATTCATATTTGTCATATTAAATTTAGACTTTTGTTGATCCTTTGTGGTTAATAGACAATCAATAAGGTCATTGGTGATTAAGATAATATAACTTACATATAAAGCTAAGACTAAAAACTTTTCTTGCAAAATCTTCATGTAGAAGTTGAAATCAGCTCCACTATTTTTAAACCCACATGATCCTAGGTAATCATTAACTATATTATATTATTCACAACAACTTTGTTTAAGACCATAAATTTTTAATGCAATTTATTGAATAAAAATTTTATTTGAATTTATATATCCTTTAGGTTAAAACATATATATATTCTCTTCTAATCTCCTATTGATAAATGCACTTTTAACATCCATATGATGGATGGTTAACTTTTTTGCAGCAACCCAAGCTAGTAAGACTTTAATAGATATAATTTTTCCAACAAAAGAAAATGTATCATTATCATCCAATCCTCTATTTGAAAATACCCCTTTGCAAGAAGCCTAACTTTAAATCTATCAACTTGACCACTTGAATTAAATTCTATAAACCCACTTGCAACCTACCAAATTCCAATTTGTAAACAATTTAGTTAGTGACCTTAGTGTGCTTTCATCCTTTATAATTTTACTATCAAATTTTATTTTTTCTTTTGAGACTTGATTGTGAACTTCACTCCCACAACTTTTAGATGGGAAATAGGTTTTCTATTTTTCCAAAGTTTTTCAAAGGTTATGTCCCCAATAGAAAATGTGAGAATTCTATTTTGAAGATATGTGGTGATGATTATTACTTCCACCCAAAACATTTTATTGAACCCAACTTTAAAAAACATGTTCCTTGCACTTTCAACTAAAGTATGATTCCCTCTTTCAACAAACCCATTTTGTTGAGGAATGTAAGGAACTATGAGCTACTTAAAAATAATTTTCCAATGCATCATTGATTAAATTGTCCAAATGTAAATTCCCCCCATTGTTAGATCTAAAACATTTCATTTTATGTCAAATATGAACTTTTACCATAACCTTGAATTCCTTGAATTTTTTAAACATTTCATTTTTTTGTTTTATAAAACTTACCAAAGTCCATATTGAGTGATCATCAATAAATATCACAATATTGTGATCCTCCCAAAGATTTTTTTTGCATTGTACCACATAAATGTAAATGCACCAATCTAGTAATTGAATTGTTTTATTTCCCCCTTCAATTGAAAATTTAGTTCTTCATCATTTTCCTTGTAAACAATTGTTACATAAATTCATCTTAAGTGGACTTGTTTTTATATTGAAACCATGTCCTAAATTTTTTTCATGCGAGTGTAAGCAAGATAACATGAGTTGCACCTAATTATTTTTGGGGGAATTTTTTTGAATTTTTTTTTTAATCTTCAAAAAAAATTCTTTATAATATTATATCAAGGTTTATGTAAAAGATTTCAAAATATATCTAATTTTCAAAAGTTTTGAAGTTTATTTATAAATCCTTTTAGTGCTAAAAAACAAACGTTACAATGTTTAATGAATGTTTTTGAGAGCTTTTTATTCATCAAATATTTTCAAATTAATTCACATATTCCAATAATATATTATGAGCCTTACAATATATAAAATCTTTTTTAAATTACCACTTCTAAATGTGAAAATCTAAAGAAGTGTTACACTTGTTATGGCTCTTATTAGTGTGACTACACCCATGCATTAATTTTAATTTTTGAATGCCAACATGGCTTAGTCTTTTATGTCATATTTATGCTTCAATCCCTTTTTTAAGGCCACTATATCTAAAAGATCTATTCTTATTGGATCATTTGTGATATCTCCAAAAAATTTCAATTTATATAAGTTTCATTATCTTTTGTTAGTTATTAAGACTAAAATATTTTATTTTTCTTTAATGAGACATGATTCAAAACTAAATTCAAGTTTGTACCATGCATTAGTTATTTTACTTATTGACATAAAGTTTTTTTTTAGACTAGGGATATGGTATACATTTTCAACATGTCTCTTTGAACCATCTTCAAGTTCAACAACCAATATTGCTTTGACTAAAATTTTATGACTACTATCATTTCCCAAAAATATTTTTCTTTTGGTTACATTTCTAAATATGAGATGAACCAATTTTTTTTTGGTGTCATATGTTGAGTTGCACCAAAATGAAAATACCACACATGTTGTTAAATGTGTGTTGGGCTGAAACAATTGCTATGAATAATTTATTATTCACAACACTATTTGTTTGGCTTGTTTGATAGTTTGACTTCCTTTTCCTTTTTCAACAATTATTTTACTACATTTTTAATGTGATGACCAAATTTCTTACAAAAGAAACATTTTCCTTTCTTTGGAATATTGGATATCTATTTACTATTTTGAGATTGATTTCCTATTTTTTTAGGATAATAGTTCCAAACTTTGGATTTTTTACCAGTGAACAAAGTTGCAAGCTTTCCAATTCTAGGAGTTTTTTATGAAGATTTTATTCTTACTTCATCTTATAAAAGGAATCCAATTACGATTTATAAAATGAATACATTTTGCCCATTTATTGACATCACAAATCCTTCATTTGACACAAACAATGTGCCTAATAATGCCATTGCACTACCATTATTTGACAATGTTATTTAAATGTTCAATAACTAAATCTTCTTCATACATCTCCATGCTATAATTATTTTGTAAAGAACATTTTTGTGATAACTGTTTGGTTTCAAACATGCTACATAGACCATCCCACATTTCTTTTGATGTTTTCAAATCATTAATGAAAAAGAATTGAAAATCTTTTAAATGCAAAAGAATATCGGCCCTAGCCTTGCCATCTCTCTTATCCCAATCAACTTGAAGTTGGAGTGTGATGGGTTTGGTTTTATAACCATCTACAGTTTTCCAGAAGTTTTTGTCAAGTGGTACATTTGCATTCTAACTTTCCCACATGGAAATTAATTCCATCAAATATGTCAACAAGATGAAAATCCATGGATTTGGATGCCATAATGGCTTAATGACCTACATTTGCTTTGATACCAATGTGAGTTATGAAAAACAATGAGGACAAACACCATACATAGAGCTTGGAGAGAAATGATACTTAAAGGTAATTAATAATAAGTGTAGAACAAAATTACTTTATACAAAGGACTAATGTCATTTCACCAAAGGTATATGTCCTTTCCTACAGTCATATTAATTCATAGATAATCACAACCTTACAATTATAAACATTAATGTTTTGTACTTAGAATCTATATTAGACTATTGATATAGTATTCCAATAGTTTCCATGTAGCTTCTCATTGAATTATAAACATGTTTTCAGCCCAAAGTTTGATGGATGTTTTGGGGGTTGTTTACCTTCAATATTAAGTGTAACTTGACTCAAAAATCAAAATTTTCTCACTTGGCAATCATCAAAGTTATTTTAAATGCTACCCTAAAAAGATGGACCTTATGATCTGTGGGTTGTTAGAATGTTTTTAGCCAATGCCCTTCCTATAAAAGTCCATGTTTTTGTTCACTATGAAAAATAACTTTAAGTTGGTGATGTAGAAACCATATGATTTGAATCTAGCGACCAAGTTATGTAGGACCTTTTCCTCTTCATTCATTGTTGAACACAAGACTATTGAATACATCAAACTAAGTGAATTTGATATTATGCAAATTATTAGTTCAATTGAAGATGAAAAGTGATTTTCTACACTCACATTTATGAAGTCCAAACTAAGGAACATATTGTCTACATGTATGGAGTTGGTTGTGCAAATGTTCAATTAGAGGTTTTTACATTTTGTAAATTTTTTTTTTCCAACTAGTGATTGAAAAGTGCAAAAACATTAGTCTTTAGACATTGATAAGATGGGGAAGCTTGAAAGATTATGGAAGGTTGCAAAGTTGAAGGCTTGGGGCTTAGATGTTGCATTGGGTGGAACCTTTTTGGGTTCAGGTTTGATTCTTCCATTCAACAATTTGTGAATTGCAACATGTTCATCCAAGCTTCAAGATTTTTCAGCTTTTAAAACATGATAGTGCATTGTAACATAAATATTTACACACACAAAAATTGATTTTGTAAAGCCCTTGTTAAGTTTAAAATAATGTTGTTTTAAAATTCCACTAAAAAACTTTCAATTTTGCTAATCCATATTTACTCCCTCAACACACTCAAAGGAGCCACAAAAAGTCTCAAATCTAAAATTGCCATAAAAATTAAAGATTTATTTATTATTGTAATTTGAAACCATGGTAATCATGGCGAGATATTTTTTTATAACACAAATGAATGTGAAGAAACTCAAATTAAAAAATCCATTTGATCCAATTTCAGGTCTTGGACTTCTGAAAGTGACATTTTGTTTCATTAGAAAAGGACATTTTTACAAAGGACTTTCAAAATACTCATATAATAAAATTAATTTGATGGTAAAAACTATTAGATAATAATATCCTATTAAATATAACCAAAAAATCATAAATAAAAAAACATGAAATTTTAGTTTGAAAACTTTGAAAATTCAAAATATGTTTCAAATCTTCAAATTTTGAAGAGTGTTTTATCACATATATGTGGGGTATAATTTACATGATGTATTGAACAAAAATTTAATTTAAAATAAATGAAATTGAACTTTAAAATAATGAACATTGTTTTGTATGATTTGAAATTATCATCATTTTTCAAAATAAAACATACAATTTGCAAGGAATTTGCAAACTTTTACAAATTTTCATTTATCCCACAAAGATTAAGAAGAAAATGTGATTTATTAGGGAGATTTTAACCATTTTTATAACAAGTTGCAACAAATTTCATTCAAAAATTCATTTGTATGAAAAAAACATTTTGGGCAAAAAAGACACACATTTTAATTATAAAGTAATGCTAGTTGCTCCTTTGAATGTGGTTTGACATTGGTTGATATTTTGAAACCATGACAAAACAAAGAAAGAAAAACTCCATGGAAACTTGGGATAGGCAGTTCCTTACACACTTATTTTAAATTTGGTGCAAAATTTAGCATGCGTTAATTTGAATGAATGTTAAAGTCAACTATATATTGATTTTTTAACATTATATATGAGTTTATGATGATGGATCATGTTACCTTCTAGAAGTTTAAAAACTTCTTTTCAAAAGACATTAAATACCCCTTAATGAACATTATCTAAGTAATAATGCAATGCTCATATGGTTCTATGTAGGGTTTGACAAATTTCAACCAAGAAAAAAAGAAACATCCTTAAAATATAATGTGGTTGTAGTTGGTTGAAAGTAAAGTAGTGATGGGTATTGCTTCCTACTCATTTGAAATCATGGTTTCAAAATTGGCAAATAAAAACATAACATCCAAGTTCCTTTTCATTTCAAAACAACATTTTAATCAAGAAAAAAACATCAATCTAAAAGGGAAAGGGAGGAACATGAAAAGAGGACCAACTTCCAAAGTTGAAACAATGCCCATAAGCCAAAGGAAGGAAAACCACCCAAATCCAAAACCAAAGCCTATATCCTAAACATTTACCTAGTCACATGAAACAAATCAAACAAAAGAGGGAGGGGTGAAATCTTTTAAGGTGTACTACCCATGACAAAAAATATTTAATCCTTACTACATTCCCCCCCCCCTAATGTTATGATCCCCATCAAAATTAATGAGTGAAAAAATGTTAAATATTTCATAAGCACCATATTTTAGACCATTATAACCCTAGATTCCATTAAAATATTCATAAATGTGTTTTACATGGTAAAAAAAATTAGGTAAAAAATATTGAAAAGGGTGACATTGTGATAGGATTTTGGTACACCTTAAAGAATTTGAACTTGGGGATCTTAAAAAAACACTAAGCTTAAAAAAAACCTTTTCAACAATGATGGCACACCTCAAGATGGATGAAACTTGGGCTCTCTACAAGGCAACCATCACCTTCTACCTATAAAATGCCCATAAATCAACAAAGGAAGGTTTTTGGTTCCTTTAATTAACCATGCCATATTAACACATTAATGTAGAAAATTGTGTATTTTCTAATGAAAATAACCAAATACCTTCACAACAAGAGGTAAAAAAAAACCACTTGGGCTCATCCTTTGCTTGGGTTTATTCATCATGGCAATTTCCTTATAGATGACAATTTTGAAATTAGATTTATTAAAGTGGGATTGACAATCACACCATTAGCCAAAATGTGGACCCCATCTATGGATACACAATGTCAACATATTATCATGAAAATTAAAACGAAGGCAAAGGCATTAGGAGAACATGTGTTTGCTCATAAGAAATGTGATACCCAACATTTTTCACAACAAAAGCAAAGGCATCTCAAATGACATCATGAGAAGTTGTACAATCCCTTCCATGGGAACACTGTAGAAGGTGTATATATCTACATTGAGTTTATGGGTTAGCCATAGATGTAATGGTTTAAACATATAACCATTGCGTGGGGGAGATCTAACCTAGTGTGCAGTGTTATGGAAAAGATGTCAAAGGCCATATGAAATGATGGGATGACTAGGTGTGTGGAAAGCCATGTTTTTAAACCTAGGCCTATGCATGATTTCAAATGAGTGTGATGAAAATTAGAAGTCATGTTTGAAATGATGCTAGAAAATGTATGTTCATGCAATCTCTCTAATATGTTTTCTTAAAGGTGATCCACTCCTCTATCCAAAAATTGTTCAAAGGGGAGGATGCAAACTTGAACTACATGGGGAAAAAGGTTTCACACCATCCTCAAACGTGCATGGAATGAAAGTAACTTCAAACTATATGTTTTTATAACTTCCAATACGAATGGCCGATAGTCTTACAAGAATGAAAAGACAATGATTAGGGCCATTATAGCCCAACTCCCCAAATAGGTTGTTGAAGCAATGGTCTTGCTAAAAATGAACCCTACACCCCTCTAGAAACGGGGAGTGAGGTTTGTTAACAAACCAAAGGGCCTTTAAAACACCCCAACAAACCTAGATTTGAAAGCTTTTCAAATATTCAACTGATAATCAAATCAAAGGGGAAAAATTGGAGCTAAAAGCTTGGAGGGGGGTTCACAAAAAATATGATGCCTTTTGGGCAAAACACTATGAAAGGATTTCAAAGGCCACTTAGACATCCTTTAGTGTCAAAAACACTTGTACATGCCACACATCTTCATTCAAAACTTCTTGGATTAAAAAAAAACAAAGGTAAACAAACCAAAAGGCACTCCTAAAACCCTGATACCATTTTCAAGGGTGTAGAATTTACTCAGAGGGGAAAAACTAGGAGGTAGGTTGAAAGGGGACCAAATTGCACATTTGCAAGATTGGACCATTTTCCCCATTAAGACAATTATGAAGCAAAATGTTAAAAAACACAAAGAACCATTAAAGTGGGACCAATAATGTGAATGTCATTGGCTATGGAAATGAATAAACAAAAGGGGGAAAGGCCCACTAAACTATGTAATGTTTGAAAGCAAGCTAGAATTAAAAAAAAGCCCTCCCAATGGATCACCATGTCATGTGTTTATGGAAGAATGGATAACTATGAAATCTCCCAAAAATGATAGTTGTTCATAAAAATTGTGGCATAAAAGACTCAAACAAATGGGAAGAGCTGGGCTAATTGGCTATTTAACCATCCATTATTTAGAGCTTTTAGAATATGACTTTATGAGAAATTGTGTTACAAGCATTTGTAATGTCTACTTACAACATCACCCATTTGTGATCTACGTTTAAAACATTCGAATAATGTGCACCACAACCTTGCAACATGTTTAATTGGAACATTAAATTGATGAAAAAATAAATGAGTAAAAAATGTGTCATGAAACTAAAAGCACAACATTTTATTCACTAATCGATATAAAACCTCACCCACTACAATGGGTTGAATGCTTTTAAAGGTTTGGCCAAGGTTAAAAGTCAATCAACTCCCAACACCCAAGTTATGTTCCCAAATATATGCCTTATTGTAACATAGGAGCACACCAAGAACAATTTGAAGAAGCCGTTGGCTAAGTCCTCAAGGTGAAATGAATTTCGAAGGTACTCAAATGCTATGCCAAATAATTCACTTGTTAGAAGATAGGACCTATGGATGAATTTAGACTTTAAAGAGTCAAAACAAAAGTTTGTGTTTGTGTTTGACTAAAACTCAATCAAAGAATTTGAGCATATTGATGACAAATTTGACAAGTGGAAGGCTTGCAATTCATGAACAATCACAATTGAAACAAGGGTTAGGGCCATGGGTGTAAAAACTATAGTAGCTCAAATATTTTGGAGCACACGCCAACGCTAAACTTTGTCCAAAATGACATGGGTTGGGGTGGGGTGGGGTGAGGTGGAGCCCAAAAGGGATATTCCCTTTTAAAGGGGCTTATTTTGAAATTTAAAAACAACAAAATCTTAGGCAAGAAATATATGTTTCATTTGAAGTTCCTCCCGATCACCTAAAAAATGTGTCGCAAATGTGCCCCGGTTTCTCTATGCTTAATCATTCATTCAAGAGAAGGGAGGAAAAGGCACCATTGTGGGAAAATTGTTAAGTAACATCTTAAGTAGAACTAGCAATTTAAGAAAAAACAAAAAATAATATGCATTTCATGTCTTAAAGTTCTTAGGATACACGAATTTAAACACGATTGAAGGAATCCAAATGGAATGTGCAAAAGGGTTTAAACTTGATACCCAACTTGACGGGGGAAAGCAAGGGACCTAAAGGAAAGTTAAAAGCACCTCCTCACCACTTGAGGCTTAAGCTCAAAAGAGACTTAACAATGCTTTTGATAATGAGCTAGGCTTAAACAAATAAATAAAATCTCACATGCAAAACATGGGACATCACATTGAAGATGCGCCAAACTTGAATTCTCAAAACTAAACAAAAAATCAATTGAGACACAAACTTGATGAAACATCACAAAACGAGACAAAGGAGAAAGACAAAAATAAAAGCCAACATTGCATAGCAAAAAGAAGAGGAAAATGAAACAACGAGATGAAACCATGGGGAAGAGAAAAAGAGACAACGAAATAAAACCATGGGAAAACAACAAAGATTGCACCTCAAAAGTAAGAAAGAAGAATGAAAGGAGGAAGGTGCAAAAAGGGAGAGCCCTAGCAAGAGGAAAGGCTTCCATGAAAACTGAACTTTAAGACCTAGGACCAAAAAAGAAAAAGTAAGACAAAGTGTAAAAGGCAATGACAAAAAGCACAAGAAGAAACAAAAAAAAAACCAGGGAAAAAAGAAAAAACTAAAGAAGCCTCACAAATGAATAAAAAAATGAACTAAGGGAAAAACAAAACAAAAAAGAAACTACAGGATCTCGAGCCAAAACGACACAAGGCCTCTTTTTGTCCTCATGAGTCATGAAGGACATAAATTGAGTTCTAATGCTTCCTGAGCACCACCATAGGTAGTGTGTGTGATGCTAAGCAAGCTCACACATATTTTCATGGAATCAACAAAGGAAAAAGCCCTCCTTTGTCAACTATGATTACCTACATGCTTACATCATTCATTGGTAGGGCCATGGGGTTTAGGGGCTTTGTGTGACACCCACCATGGTTTTTCTTCTTGCTTCTTTTTTCTTTGGGGTCTGTCAAGTGGGAAGACAAGTGGGTGCTTTTAAAAAAAATTCAGTTGATATATTTTTTTGTTAGAGTTCATAATTATTCCACAAGAACCTTATGTGTTCAATAATTTCATCTCTTGAAAGCTCACTATGTGCTACAGAACTGGGCTCGTCAGGCCTATTCCACCTAGAAGTGCAGTGTGGATACTTGTCCCACCTAAGGAAAAAGGCTGAGAAAGTGCCTGAATACGACAACAAAACAAGTTGCACATTGGGTGAAGACCTACGGGAATGGCCTTACCAGAATAAGGGCCTGAGGCAGAGCCTTGTTCGGCCCCCATTCTTCTAGCACCTGCCCCGGAGGGCCTTGCCAATGTTACGATGTTTCAAAAATCTGAAAGAAAGTGAAAGAAATATTGAATGAATTTTTAAATAGATAATAATACGCATTCTTTAACCTAACTATTGAAATCTTATTTTCATTGTAATTTATTTTTTTACTGAATTCCAATGACTAAAGTATATTCAAATTTTAATATCTCCCACACCTTAGATTTAGGTCTTAAAACTATGAAATCCCTTCCATGCACTACCTTCCACTTGTCGAGGGCTTTCCAACAATATCAAGAGTGTAGCCCAATTCTTCTATAATTCTAATTTTGATTTTATTATTTGAGCTTTTTGCTGCTCTGCATTACCAGTGGTGATCAATTGTCATAAGGTTGAAATGACATTTTTCATTTGTTCCTTGAATCTTACAATATCAAAATAAAATTCCATGATCATATAGATTTTTCACCAAATCATTTCCACTTCCATACATTTTAGAAGTTGGAATTTAATCTTCACCTATTGAAAACATTTGTAAAAAAGTTGTGTTATGTATGATTACACCAAGAAATTAGTGAAACCATGTCTGTCTGAAAGAGAAAATGTAAAGAGGATTCGTTTTCTAATCAATGTGATATGATTTTTAAAATTCATATGTGTGTTGGTGTTGCTTGAGAGGACAAAAACATTACATTTCCACAAGTGATGATGGAAAAGTGATGATATGAAAAGGTAAATACAAAAGGATTCCAGTGCGGGTTTGTCAAGTTGGAGACCATACAAAAGACTATGTGAAAAAACCCGTATATCATGTACCAAGTCCAATATATCATCACTGGAATTTTCAATCGCAAAATTATTCAAAAATCAGATCTATACCATTCGTCTAAACTCTAAACATCACAAAACCGCATCAGTGCACCCATGCTCATGGAGGGCTTTCCAACACTACCAAGAGCATGGCAGGGGCAATGTGGTTTGGCAGATCTCAACATGACAAAACCAAACAAAAAAAACTACATTTCTGAATATATGAATACCCAAATTTCAGAGATTAATCCTTCACTATATACAAACTAAACCCTATTGCATCCCAGTTGTAGAGAGGAATGAGCATATCCATTTGTTCAGGTAAACTAGTATGAGTATGAGAATCACATGGCTTTTTTGTTTCTTAAGCACAATTACTTACAATTTCCATTTCCTATCATTCACACAATCACATCCTTAACAAATAGAATCCAGCACTATTTACACAATAATAGTCATGACACAAAATGTAACAACCTTTTACTACACACATCAATTATAAAATTCATGAAAGATTGCTCTCACTACTCATGATCATCCAAACTTGTTCAATCTGCAGCACAGGAAAAAGTACATGTGAGGGAGGCCATAAATCGCACCTGTAAGTAAGCAACAGCATTGTCCAGAGGACAGAACAAGAAACTGAACAGACCCAATACCACAAAAGAGGAGCACAGAAACAAACCTTGAGCTGGAGCAATTTCATGATCAGGAACCTGGTCAAACACACACCTCACTCTATCTAGCTACATGGAAGAAGGGTAGCCATTTTCCCTGCAAGTGATGTCACTACAGCTTCCAGAGATTACACTCTCCATATCCAACTCATATCAGTAGTACAGAAGGGTCCTTTTAAACTCAAAGCTTCATGAATCATGTCAACAGAGAGGTCTGCAAGGAAGTCCTTGAAAATACAATCACTTTGATAACCATCTAGTGTTCCGAAAATCCATGACAAAATTTCCACCCAAACTCCCAGTAATGTCCCTTTGCTGCCACCGATGTTGTTGGCCCATGGTCTAATACCAACCCATGGTTGGTTTGAAAACAAAAACTCTTGGGTGTACATACTGCCATCTCTCTAGTCGCCACCCCTATCTTCTCTGCCTACAGAACCCTCTCTGACCCTTGTGAGCCTTCAAACTCCTCATTATCTGGACTACCTCCTCATCTAGCTCAATGAGGTTAATGTTCCCCAAAATCAGGGACAGAAGGCTTCCTCGAGGAATCTCCTCATCTGCAAAAATGTCCATACATACAATTCCTACTTTGAACATGTGCTTCAAAAATATCCATGAAGCATTTGTCCTCTATCCTCTCTGAGAGAACTCTCATGAGTTGTCTCTGCATCAAAGTCGTGTCATCTGACTTCTGAATGCTGAACTGTAGAAACCAGGATACCCCTCTCCAGGTTTTCTTTATGTATCTCAATGCTGAGTGGACACCTGGTCTGAAACTATGGGCATGTTCCCAGAACAGCAGTTTGTAGATCCCCTCCAAAATAGCTCTGGTGGCTTCTTGTATAGTCTGGTTCCTCAATCAGATCACTGAGAGTTGCTTTGTTGCATAACAGCTTGCTGCTCTTGGGACCTCAACTTGTCTCCAAGGATTGAATGCACTACTTTTCTTGTAAGCATTTCCCCAAAAAGCTCAAAACCCATTCTTTGCCGCTTTGTTCTGAAGTTTCTGGCTAGCTTGAATGCAGCAGCTCAGTGTTTGTGAGAAGAAATTTCTGGACAAGATCCCTGGAGAATTGAAATCTTGGTCACATAAATGTACTGGATACCATCCCTCTTGAGGACAAGAAGAACTCCTCTTGCTCTCTAGTCTGCATGCCTGGGTCTGTGGTCTGAGAGCTCCCAGAAGCATTATAATCCTCAACTCTTGGGAAGTTTTATCTATCTGAGAATTCTGTTGTTGACTCTATCAGCTTCTCAGCACTCAAGAAGACATTTTCACTGATGCAGCGGTAGCAGGCAGATAATCCACATGTATAGAATGTGTCATGCATTTGAGTGAACAACTCTGGAGGTCAATTTCACTCATGCAATTTGACTTCCAATGTACACAAAATCCAGCTGGTAGAAAAAACTCCAAAAACACAGATCTCCCCACAAACCCCCAAAATCCAAACTAGGATTCAGATGTATAACATTCAGTGTCTCAAATACAGAAAAAGTCTGAACACAGAGTTTCTAACTCTGTGTCCAACCATGAAGCTGCTGTATAATAAACACTGCATCATCACTTTTCTCCATATGCAGCTCCTGATGTTGCCACCTCAGGATTTTCCCTAATCATTGATGGTGGCATTGATGCTTCTTCACAATCTGCTCACCTGAATGGTAACATACTTTGCCTGTTTGCCTTACAGGCAAAGTATTGCACTGAGTGTGAGCTATGAATTGGTTTGTTGCACTTGTGTTCCTTTGGCAGAAAATTTCAGCTTCTCCACCTGCTTCTTGAGAAATGCAAGGTACAAGTTCTCCCTGTTCTTTTCAGCTTGCATTTGCTGCCACTAGTTTAGTGACGATGACTTCTCTTGAGCTTCAATTGTCTCATCGTTCACATCCCTGCAAAAGATAAGGCAGAATTAGGGTCCAGGGTTTCACAAGACCAAATGCATTAGAACAAAAACAAATCAAAGAAAACTCCGCAACAACACTTTGAAGGTAACCAATCAGCAAAAAGAAAAACTAAAAATGACAAGAAAGAGTGAGGTCATAACCTTGCAAATGTCTCTCAAAATCTGCAAAGCTAAGCATGTTCGAGTTCCTAAATATGTGCACAAGATTGTCAAGCATGTTGTGCAATTTCTCTTTACAGAAGAAGATTCTGCATAAAAAAACCTGATGATTTGTTTTTGGTCCTGGGTAAGCCCTGTTGTGTGGTTCCTGGTCTCCAGCCAACACCACGCCGCTGCTTGCCTACATCCACACCTGTTGGGTTTGGTGTCTCTGGATCATCTTCTCTCAAATTGTCAACAAGTTCGTCTCATCGTCGTTCCTATCAAATAGAAATTTGATAGAAATTTGATAGGAACTTGAATGAGTACAAAACGATTTTGATGGGTTATTGATAGGAACGAGACAAATTTGATCAGAATTCTTTGGGAACTTTATGAGAATTCAACCCTCCACCCCTTTAAAAGAATAAAGAAACATCCCTTGGGATCATGTTGGCGCCACCCAATTGGCTCTCCTCACATGCATTATCCTAAGGTTCTTTTCAGGGACAAGCTACAAGGATAGGTGCTGCCCGTATGTAGCAAGGAGAGAAAATTAGATGGACCAGCTAAAAAGGTGAGCAGGCTATGGGTGCATATGTGCACATTCTATCTGCCTGCCTCCCTTTCTGCCAGCGGATTTCAAGGAGAAGGCAGGCAGGGTCTTCTCAACCATGTGAGCGCCCCCAAGATATCAACAACTGCCAAGATTGCAAATAACCAATTCTTGCCTTTTCGAAATTTCGAGCTTGCTGCGGCGAGAAAACAGCGAGATCGGAGTTCTGCTATCGGATCCGACATGCCCAAAAAGCCCTCTCCCCCTCACATTAAACCCTTACCCTAAAATCATTCACCGCCCAAATCAGAGCGCGCGGCGATGGCTTGCTATAAACTTGTTGGCATCGTTCTAGCTCCTACATCAGTAGATGTACTCATAGCTGCTGCTGTTGTCCTGTGCTCATTGCATTTGTCTGCGGCATCCCCTTCTGTGTTATTGCGATCTTTGCGTAAGCGTACTATTGCTGTGGTTCTCTATTCTCTTGACGAAATCCTGGATAGAGACGTTGTTTGTTCTTGAGTTCTTGAGGAATGTAAAACCTGAGGCATTGTTGCGAAGCGGAGGTATTACAAAAGTGTGATATTTCCTGTGCGACTGATGCCCAGATGGAATGTCATGCCACGAAAGAAAGTGGTGCATGACAGCGGCCAGACAACCGTAGAGCTTCTTCCACGGTGCTTGCGATTTCTCCCATGCGCTTGCCCTACTATTCAAGAGCTCACATGAATCTTTGCCGGACACAACAACATGCATCTTCATCTTTCCTGCTTCCCAACAACATTTAGAGTGAAATGGAGTACGGTGTCAGTTTTAGAAGCAAAGACATTTCTAAAGCTGACGTCCCACAACCCATCGCTGAGTTCGAAAAACCAATGTAAACAACCTGGTCGAAAAACAAATAACTAAATAGAATTCGAGTGGAAGGTCTCGAAAACAACTTCAAGACATAAAGTTGTGAAGGATAGTCGATACAGAGTATCTACTACCCACAGGTTTGAGAACTCGTTGTTCACAAAATTTGCACATGAAGAAATCTCGAATCTTACAACACATCAATGCAGTATGAAGTCGTATCCCAAGGGTTGCACTTTTGAGCATACTTTGCAAATGGAGAAATCTCGAATCTTATGACACACATCAATACAATATGAAGTTATATCCCAAGGGTTGCACTTTTGAGCATACTTTGCAAATGAAGAAATCTCGAATCTTATGACAGATCAATGCAATATTGAAGTTAGTGTGGGTGTTACAAATGATGGGTGACTCAAGACTTCGAAAATGCAAAGGAAGCTCTAATTGTCCATCGTAAAAACCTCTGCCCAGTTTCTTAGTGTATTTTCAGGAATGCTTTCTAATTGTCTAGTAAGAGAACCTCAGTCTAAGTCTCAGTCCCAGTTTTGAGATTGTGAAATTTATTTGGAGGTTGTCTTGGTGGGGGGTTTGGGCAGGGTTCTTCCAATTTCTAAATCCTTGGGTTTCAATTCAGCACATATTTTGCGAAGAAGCTTAGAAACCAGTTCAAAAATCAGGTCCAGTTTTTTT
>Ga0116231_10005399_pt1 | contig 25220 bp, 19 predicted proteins | sample S1TSphgellanicum_2_FD_89695 | JGI IMG/M metagenome (GOLD analysis project Ga0116231, IMG submission 89695) | Host-associated microbial communities from peat moss isolated from Minnesota, USA - S1T2_Fd - Sphagnum magellanicum MG | ecosystem: Host-associated > Plants > Peat moss > Unclassified... | reverse complement strand
AAGAACCCCTCATGCCAGCAATTGTGTAGAAATCAAACAGGTTTCCTAGGGGTGCCAGTTCCAGACGAAAATGCTTTTCCTTATGGCCGGTTCCGCAGCAGAAACATAAAAAATAATTATGTAGCAGAACGTCACGTCACAGACAGACGGGAAGACTAAGTGAATTTATATATATTATATTGGTTTTTTCTTCCTTTTTTTTCATTATCTTCTTTTTTATTTCAATAATTCTTAGGTCAAATTTTCACCATGGGTGTTCAAGGAGGCACAAAAATATTCATCGATTTCATTTCCTTCATGGTAGTTTATCATGTCATGATGGAATTTACAACATTGCAATAATTTATGATGCATCAAAATGTGGATTAAATGATAATTATTGTCATCATTAAGCTTTGATATAACATGCACCTTTCACCAAAGGCTCAATAAGTCTTCAATGTCTCATATGTAAATTACCAATTCATCTTTTACATTCAAATTGATGATGCAACTTAATGTTCATCTCTTTTATTTTACAAATACATCAGGGTTTATATGCGTGTCAATGTTGTTTCCATTGTCCACCAAATCACACAATTCTTCCTACTAGAAGATGTTCTTGAGACAAAATCTCCACATGATGTAATTTTTTGCACCTTCCATTTTGTTAATTTTTGTCATTTCAATCAAGTTTGTCATTTTGATATATTTTTTTATAACACCAAAACTTAACTAACAATAAAATCTTTCGTCAAGAATTCAAGAATCACAACATGTTGTGGGATAGAATTCACATTTGACTCTCTCAAGAATAATGTTTAATTGAGTAGTTTACTTTTATGCTCTAGATTTTTTGCAACTACCAAAACTCAACAACAATGTTCAATTGAGTTGTCTATAAGAAGTGTCCTAGATTCTACTTTGCAACTTACTATGATACCATGAAAGAACTTTATTTCATAGTAGTCAAATGAACAAAATACAAGTAAAAAACCAACTCAATCAAATAGTTGGAAAAGGAATAATTTATAATAAAATTAAAAGGATCAACAATTTTAATAACAAATATATAATTTTGTGAAGTAATTGGGTGATGAACTTGTAGCATAAGGTTTTGTAGAAACAATGCCATGTTAGTGTGCTAGTGTGCTTGTTGCTATTGTCATGCCTATTGTTGATGTTGATGTCATGCTTAATGTTATTGTTGCACTTGCTACCTTTGCTTCTTCTTTTTTACATTTGCTTTTGTGTTATGTCTCATAATTTATTTTTTGCAAATGGTTGTGCAGTTGTGTTTGAAGTCGTGGTTGGTGTTTGTTGTAGGCATTGTTCAAGATGGTTGTAATTTCTTATGTTGGGTCAGAACCATCCACAACGTCAATTGCTTCTTCAATCTCCAACACAATTGTAAACAAAGAAGTTGTCGTATTGGCCTCCAATGTTACAAGTTGAAAATCATCATCCCAAGCCCTTGTAAGTCTTATTTCTCCCGACCTTTTATTAAATAAGTTTCATTGCTTTCACCTCCATCCATGCTTGATGTAACAAACGACAAAATTTGGGCTTCAAGTTGCTCATTAGGAAATCCACATGAAGATTTGCACTTGTGTCAATATGTGACTTGATGATGTTTATGGTCCAACCATTGAAAGCCATTTTGAATACATGTTTCAAAGGGCATTGTAAAATTACATCTACAGGTTGTAAAACATTAGTAAAATTACTTAACACAAGAATCACCAAGGTGTTTGAATGTTTCTCTTTCATCCAATTTAAAAACTCTTTGTTTTTGTGGATAGACCAATAATTTAACAACCACACCATTTTTTGATTCTTTGGCAACCCTTGTTGTTGAATTTGATTATGAAGAGATGGCATCATGATGGTGTTGACAAACTATTTTGTTGTTTCCAAGTTAGACTAATGGTTAACACCAAATGTTAAATCCCATCCATTTGTAATGCACTTTGTTTTTCATGCATTGTTAGGTGGTAATTATCGTCTTATGATTCTTATAAATACCATTTGAGAGGAAAACAATTACTGTCTATTGTTAGTGATGCCATTGTAATCACTTGTTTTTTGTTTTCTACACCAAGCACTTGAATATGTTTGGTTCCTTTACTTTCACATGTTATTTCTCTAGCAGTAAGTACCACATGCATCCCTGTTTAGTCTATATTCACAAGAAGGTGTGGTGGAATGTTGTAGATCTTAGCACAATAAGCTACACAGTACACCATGAATTTTCTTTGTTCCATCCAGTCCATTGGCATTATACTTGCAATTGTATTGCCAACCCTAAAATTCCAATTAATGTAAAGTTTTAAAAATTGATGTGTCCACTCTTTGGTGACCTTGAATCCTCTAGGTGTGTCATGAATCACATGTGGAGCTAAGGATTGGATCATCCCACGAACTATGGGCTATATAATACAAGTTGTTAGTGGTTTGTTTAACCACTTTCATTTTTTGCAACATGCTTAGGGCGCGTCTTTTAATTCAAGGTACTCTTCAAGGACAAGTAAATGCAATTTTTGCATTGAAATGCAAAACCCATTTTAGGTGCTTCTACTACGGTATAAGTAGAAGAAGCTGGTATAGAAAAACATTATATATAAAGTATAAAATGTTGAATTAAAGATTCCATGGATTGTTTCATTTGGGATCGTGACGGAGGACATAGCTTACGATCATCGGCTTTAATCATGCCATTAGGTATTTAATTAAGACATTGCATAATGATTTGAATACTTTGTCGCATCTTTTTGATATGAATACAATAATAATCATAACAATCTCCTCTGGTACCTATGGGTACATAAAAAACCAATTGCTTATAAACATTGTAAGGTGCTGATTTTCGCACATTCCAACATACTCTTGAACCTCTTAGCATTACACCACTAAATCCCCAATCCAAAGCTTGTTGTGCAATGACAGTACCAATATCTACTAATTGTTGTTTCCAGATAGGATTGTTAATTAACATTTTTTCTATTTTGTCAATATGAGAAGCAAATTGTTGTGTAAATAAAAAAATATTTTCACTAACTGTAATTTGACTTTGGTTTTCTAATGTTTGTAAACCACTTGTAAAGATTAGATCTACTTAGTATTTCGTAAACACTTGGACATCCTAGTTTTTTGTAAGTAGTCAGAAGAAAATGCAAAGCTTCAAATGGATTACCATTGTATTTTTTGACTACTACCATGATTGGTGGCCACAAATCTTACTAAAACCAATTGGTATATTTTCCTTGCTTACTTGCCCTCAATCGCTTTGGAGCTTCATCATTAGCTTCTTTTTTGATGTTTCCATTTGGTTGTAGAGTTGTTGTGAGCTTTCTTGGTCTTCTCACAAGTCTCTTCTTTGCCATTGGCTTGCTACTTCTTTCAGTTTCCACTTGCTCATTCAAGCGATCAAAGTCTCAATACAAAGCTATCTCTTTTTCATCTCTTGAAATGGGGTGAAACAACCTGGTGAACAAATTTTGTTGTGTTTTTTTGTACCACAATCACTAGTTCCACAATCCATGCTACCTACCTCTAATCAATCGCATTCTCAAAGGAATGGTAGAAGAAATCCTACACTTGAAAAACTAAGTGAATACCTTACCCACAAAGGAAAACTCCAAAAACTACAATGCAACCACTTAATCAAACTTAAAATCAAACTACACTAAATCAAGAAACAATTGGTACCTATGGAAGTGAAGCTAACAAACCTTGATACCTAAATCAAGAACAAGAACACAAGGTACTTAGGTACCTAAGCCCAAAATAGCTAGGTCTATATAGCATGTGAAAATAATGATATCTATTGATGTATATGTATAGGTAAGATACACACTCATCCATATTTGAAATAAATTAAATTCATCCACCATCATTTTCAATTTTTTTTTTAAATTTCTATTTTTCTTGTCAAAGTGAACTTTGAAAATAAAATAATTATTCGACAAAAAGTTTGTTGAAGCTGCCCATGGAATATGGTACTAACATGTTGGCAAACCCATAGAACTATTAGCTAAAAATATGGTGATTTTCCAAAAGAAGAAAGCTAAAAATAAATAAAAATCTGCCCAAATCCTCAAAAAATATTGATAATTTCAGAATTTTTTTAATATTTTAAATCCTCCAAATGTGACCAATTTTTTTTGAAAAAATTGTCCAAAAAAATTCCCTTGACCATGTTGCTTGGGACTTAAATAAATAAATAAATAAATAAAAATTTCACGCCTTATCCCCAGTGCAAAAGAATGGCTGCTGATGAAGAAGACGACGACGACGAAGAAGAAGACGAAGAAGAAGAAGAAGATCCAGCAACACTTGTTGCTCCAATTCTCTAGTGCAATTCACAACAAGCGCGCGGCGCGCGAGATCGCGTTATTTGCAAAAGAGTTTCTCTTCTGCAACCAACATGGCTTCTGCACTCTCGGCTTCCTTTGCTGCCGGCAATCGTAGCTTGCTGCTTGGCAAGTCCTTCGTTGGAGACAACCAGCAGCAGCAGCAGGGACGAAACCGAGCAAATGTTTCCGGCCATCGTGCAAGATGTGAGGTGCAACAGCAGCAGCAGCAGCAACAACAACAACAACAGGGGAAAATGAGCTCCAGTTTAGTCGATCATCATCATCATCATTTTGTTTTGTCTCGGAGAGAAGCAGTGAGGTCTGTGCTTTTAGCTGCTGCTGGTGTCGGGACTGCCGCTTTATGGTCTTGTTGGACTCCATTCATGGCTTCCGCTTTGCTGGAAGCGGATGACGATGATGCGCTCTTGGAGAAGGTGAAGGAGGATAAGAAGAAGAGAATCCAACGCCGTGCTAGTGCTATCAATTCTTTCAAGAAGGAAACTGGTTAGTCGTGTTCTTCATTGTCGTAGCCTATATCCCTGGGGTTTTGTGAAAGCAAAAGATTGTGAAGGGGTTTTGTGATGCTAATGCTATATGATCGATTGATGATGGGAATCCAATCCAGAGAAGAAAACAAAAGGAGGCAGGCAATGTGAGAAAAGTGTGAATTCTTCTCTTGTCTTTTATTTTCTGGCCGAATTCAACAAAAGGATGTCGAGTTCATAAGAGTTCTGCACTAGCAGCAAGAAGCACTGGAGCTTGCAACACTCCTCAAGCAGGACCACATACACAATGATTGTTGCAGGAGTCTTTGCATTCTTTTTCTTTCCCCCCAAGGACTTGTGGAACGAAGGAAATCTCAAAGCTCCAAAACCCTTGTGGAAAGAGTGAAACTGTGCAATCTCAGAATCTCCCATGTATAGGGTTTGTTCCATAATGCATGTAATACTCTGAGAGAGACACACAAAGAGAGACAGAGAAGAGTAAGGACTGAGGTCTTGTAGGGATGGTGATGGCATTCAACAGAGTCAGTGCAAGCAGCAGTGTACAAGTTGAGCAAAGCAGGGCAGGCAATAGATGGATCTGATTTCAGCACAGCTACATCGGTATTGGGATCGACCCCAGACAATGATTGGATTAAGGATGTCAAGGATGCTCTTTCCAAGGTACTGATTGAGATATCTACTCCCACAATTCTTCACTCTCTCTCTCTCTCTCTCTCTGTGTCTCTCTGTGTCTCTCTGTGTCTCTCTGTGCTTCTTTCTTTCTTTCTTTCTTGAGGCAACAATTCTAGGCTGAGCCTGTCCATGTCCTCATCATCATGGACAGTCTTCTTCTTCTGCTGAAGCATCCACCTGAAGAATGGTGTAGAATCCACTGTTTTCTCCCTTTCACATATTCCTCATCTCACAGATTCCTCATCATCAGCCAGAGATTCCTCATCTGTTTTTTGGGAGATGGGGGTTGTGATGTAAAAAGGTAAGTGCCAACTCGGAAGAGAGAAAGGAGGCAGATGTGTTCAGCTCAGCCCTAGCTTCACTGCAATCTGCTGGTAATTTTCTGACCTCTGTTGGCAACATTGTCTCATTGCTGTGAATTTCTTTTTCCTTTTTTCAATTCTGTATATGCAAGATAATGAATGGCGATATCACACTAAAACATTGAGGGCAGCCCATACAGGGTGTTGATGAGCAAATGTGCATTGTGTGAGACTCTGTCAAAGTGATGATACAATGCACCTTTGTGTGGAGAGACTACTCCTCATAATTTGGTCGTGGAATCAATTGGTTTTGTCAGGATGTCGTGTAGGTGAACCATAAAGCACATGAATTCATTGCATTTTTTATTGGAGTTTGACAATGTTGTTGTTGGGCTTCTGTTATCTTTTTGGGGGAGGACCAGTGGTGAAGCAAGATGCAGAGTCATCAAAGAGTGCATTTGTGGTCTCTGCAAGTGCACTTGAGAAGTGGTCAACTCTCACTGGCTTGTCGGAGCAGATTAAAGGCCTATAGTAACCAAGTACCTTTTTGAACTGCCGCCTTTTTGTGATCTTCATGCTTTCATTCTTCTTTTTTTCCTCAACCCCCACCCCGGGCTGCCTTCTGTTGTTGAAGTTTTACTCTGTCTTTGCCGAGTAGTGTGGTCAGTCCATTTCAAGGTTGCAGTTGTTGGTGATGATGTATGTGGTTGAAGAAGACAATGCCAGCAGAGGTAGTACAATTTGACAGGCTACAAAAACATCTTACAAATATGTGTATGCTTGTCATTGTCTTGGCAAACTGCATCTCATCTCAATGCATTTGATATGGGGAGGAAAAGAACCTTGTCAAATCAGAGATGCAAATGCTTGCTTTATTCATGGTCCAGTATAAGACTATCATGATGTTCAAATTACAGCCCAGTTGTGTGAACTGTAGAAAGTGTAGAAGCTAGAAAGAAAGTTGTAAAAGATGTATGTCACAGGACAGTGGAATTGATCATTTTAGTGCTGCCATAGAGGATTGTTACAGGTACTGGACTTTTGTGAAATTGAAGAATTTTGTAGCTGAAGTTTTTGCAAATACGTGGTGTATTCTTCACTGTAATACTTGCTTGTCACTGCAATTTGTCTACAATTCTATTATAGGATTTATATCCAGTTGCATTGAAATCGCTTGTGGGTGATGTCAAAAATCCTTGCAACCGTATTTCAACCATAGAATCCCTATCTATTTCCTCTAGACAAAGACTAACCCGTCTGATACTCTAGAGAATTGCAATTTCTTGCTTGGGGGTGATGTCAAAATGCCTGATACTCTAGAGAATTGCAATTTCTTGCTTGGGGGTGATGTCAAAATGCTTGCGACCCTATTGCAACCTTGGGATCCCTATCTATTTCCTCTGGACAAAGACAAACCCATCTGATATTCTAGAGAATTGCAATTCTTTGCTCGGTGCCTCCCATCATTATTCAGCTCCTGACAGTGGGAGCAGCCATGATTTCCTCATTGCACCCCTCTTATAATAATGCACTGAAAATTTTCAGGCACCACCATTGTACCCAAACATCTGAATCCAGAGTTTCTGCCAGGATTTTTCCTCATGAGTTTCTGTCCTGAGTTAACAACAGTAAAGTACAGACGCCAATCTAACTTCCAAAACTGGACTTCTATCCTTCAAAAAAGACTAATTTGGCCTCACATTTGCAGTGAACTATTCAACTTCAAACATGCAAAAAGGACAAGTGTGAAATTAGTCCTTGAAATCAGCACAGTGCCGCCTGCCATGATAATACCCACTCACCTCAAATAATTCTTCAGAAAGGGAAACAGAACCAAGAAAAGCAAAAGTTTTCCATGGCAAAAATTTTCTGCTTCTGTGCCAGAACTAGGTACTCTCGCTGCTGCCTCACAAATACCACTCTTTCAGGCATGTCCAGTATTTTCCAATCACAATCTTTAAACTCAACAGAAGTTACAGTTTTCATACAAGGACAAAGTCATCATCTGGTGATGACCGTGTGAAGCTTGCTTCTGTGGCACTGCAGAAATGCAGTACTCTCAAATGCAGATTTTATCTTCCATCTGAGTGTTCAATTCACACAACATAGCTAGCAAAACATTCTGCCAGAAAGTCTCAATATTTTCACATAGCCGAGTGAAAATGATGCAACACTTACTAGCCTTACATTGCTCTTGTAAACCCACCCCGTCCCCCAACCAACCCCAACAGAAAATCCACGCATCAGGGGCGGTGCTTGACATCAATCAATCAGGCTTTGTCAATTTGACCTGCAGATGGAGTCACAGATCCAATGTGTGAATTCCAGAATTCCAGACCTTTCTCTCTCTCTCTCTCTCTCTCCAAAATCCTCTCCCTCTCCAAAATCTAGCCATTCCTGAGACCTGTGATATCCCATTGAGAGTGGGGTTGTAAATCAAACATATTGTGCTGCCAAAAAACTGAAAGGACAACATACATGACCAATCTCAAATCTCCAATCTACTGCCAAAAAAAATCAAAGAAAAATTGTGAGAAGAAGAACAACAGCTACAAGACATATTACCGATTTTGCCAAGTCCATTGCAGCGTTTGCATACAATTTGAGCCAAGTCCTTCCTCGCAGCATTTGCATTGAGTTTAGTTCCTGGTTTTCTTACAAAACCCGCCCCATCACACTCTGGGCATCTTCACTCCCCCCCCCACACACATCCCACACCCCCACACTCCAAATAACAAAGACAAAAGTCAGCAAAACTGCAAATTTTGCACCTTCATAAGCACATGCATCCTCCATCGACAACTACCCAAAAAAGAATGACTTGCAGAAAGAAAACCTTGTATATCTGTGTAGGTAGTTTCAAGCTCTGAAATTGCTGTGGAAGTTTGCAATTAAAAAAAACCCTAATTTCAAAAACACTGGAGCTCACACATGAACAAAACACATCAGGATGTTTCTGTAAAGCTCTGCTGAATGGGAGAGGGAAGAAGAAGAAGAATCATCAGCACTTGGGCTTACAAGTCCTTCCGGGAGAAGAGAATGGGCAAAGCAGTTCCGACAATGGCGATGGCAACAGCTCCAGCGATCAAGTAGTTAGTGCCTTCTGCAGACACATCTCCGAAAGCACACACAACTCCAGTAGATCGCCGCATCCCTCCCACCTGCTTCTTCACTACCATCCTCAAGCTCTGAGTCTCTACTGATCCACCACCTGGTGCTGGTGCTGGTGCTGGTGCCGTCCTCTTTCCAAGCTGCTGATGGTACGCCGCAGAACTCTTGGTCACCACCAGTGAGGGCACATGCACCATTGCCATTACCGCCATCACAACAACTCTTTACAAACGAAAGAAAATAAGAACAAAATCTCCCTGCTGCAACAACAACAACAACAACAACAACAACAATGACAAAATCTGAGTGCAACAAAAGCACAAAGATGGAAACTTTGGGTTTTAGAGCAAACTGCAAAACTAGTTTAGTTGTGCAAAACAAAAAAAAAAAAAATCTGCACCGAAGAAAGCTTAATCTTCTTCACAACTTGTGTAATCTGCAAACAAAACAAGAAAGACAAAAGAGTGGAGGAGCAACTGCCAAAATTCTCACCCACATTTGTGTTTTGTGTTTTGTAATTTGTGTGGGGAGATTGCAAATGTGGGTAAGATGCTAAATTGGGTGGCAAAATTTTCTTGCTTTCTTGCTTCCTTTCTTTCTTGGGTTGAAGATATGGGCAATTGAATTTTGGAGGTATGGATATTGAAGATAAGGTAGCTAGCTAGCTAGCTGCACATCATCAGCATCATCATCATCATCCTCATCATCAGCCTGCTCTACACTTTGTGTGACTACTACCAACTTCCTTTTTGGATAGATTTTAGGGGATTTGAGCTCTCCCTATGTCCATTAAGGAAGGTTGTTTGTTTATTTATTGGTCTTGCCTACCAAGGCAAGGATTTTTGTGTTTAGATTCATTATAGAGTATAGTAGCCTAATGGGTTTTGGCCCCTAGGTATTAGGTCTATTTTTGTATGAGGATTTTTGAAACATGATATTTTGCCTTGGGTTGAAACTTGAGATTAGTTATAGAGTTATAATATGATCTCGAAGGATTTGGGTTTATAGAGTTATAATATGATCTCAAAGGATTTGGGTTTATAGAGTTATAATATGATCTCGAAGGATTTGGGTTTCTTTTAGAGGATTTTTTTTTGAAGATTAGGTATATTTTTGCATGGTCAAATATTTGAGTTTCCTATGATTCTTCTTCTTTTGCCTTAAGATACTTTTTTAATGTAAATGGCAAGGCCACTACAGTGTAACACAGCCTTTCTTTTGTATGTTTTGTTTGTCACATTGAGATTTGAGATCCCCACAAACCATGGTGCACTTGGCACTCTTTAGTGCTTTCGGAAAGCCCTTGATGAGTAGTAGGGGTGCACATGAGTATGGTTTGGTAATGTTTAGACTTACAATGCAAGAGTTATTGAATTTCGAACAATTTTTTTCATTGAAAATTTAATAAAAAAATCAAAACTGAAAATTTTAAGGAAATTGGGGGCAAGCTCTCCGTTAGTACTACTAGAAGGCCTTTGATAAGTGAGATTTGTTGGAGGTGACTTCATAAATTTTAGAACCACAATTGAGTGACGGGTGGGTGCATGTTAAATTTTGAGTAATTTTTGTCATGAGAAATTAATTTGAAAATTTAAAATATTTTTCTCACTTTGAGCTCTCTCATTGGGCTCCATCGTTAGAGCCATGTTCATACTTTGAGCAATTACATAATCATGTTCACACTTGCACCACTAGTACATGCCACACTAGTCTCTTCAATGGGAAGAATATAAAAGAGGACAAAAAGAATGAAGCATGTCCAAAGATGGATCATATCATTAAAACTATGTGATGTGAAAATGGATGGAAAATATGGTGAAAACTATATAATGTGAAAGATGGATGGAAAATGTGGTGGAAACTATGTAATGTGAAAGAAGGTAATGTCATGGATGACATTGAATAAATGTAGGACATTAAAACATATATTGTTAATTTTATCATTACTCTTAGAAATAAGGTATTTCATTTGCTTTAGCTTGTTGTAAAAAATGAAGCTTATCCATGAACCTCCATTTTTAATCCACCATCGACAAAATTCTTCCATCAATATCCACTTATTGTTCAATACATGAAATTCAAGCATCATTATTCATTTTTCATCCATCATAAATGTTTTGGAAGATTTTCAAGAATTTTTTTCAACAATGGGCCATATGAAATCTTCTTCCAGTTAGGTCCTAAAACAACTATAAATAAAAGTGATCCCCAAGTATTATGTTTAATTGTTCAATAACACTAATTTGAGATATGACATTTTGTTTTAACATTTTTTATCATTTATGTTTCCAATCATTTTATATTTTCATAAAAAAAATTGACTATTTTCTTGCATATTGCATGGCCATATTTTTAAATATGGCATTGTGTGGTTGAATTTAAGTTTCACTCTATTTTTATTGTAGTTTATGCTAGCTCTTGTGCACATTGTGAGTTCCTTAGCTGTGGTGGTTTTCACATTAGAGTGAAAATTATTGTGTCAAAGATGGGAAATATGTTGAAGATTATGTTTGTTTATTTATGTTTGTTTTGGGTTGAATATCATTTTTTTTCATTTAAAAAAAAATGCTTTGAAAAGATTAGAAGGGTGCAAGATTTTTAAAAAAAATCTTTTTCCAATTTTTTCTTTTGGGATTTAAGAAGGCTTAACCCAAAAGTGGCTTAAGTAATTTTTTGTTGTTTCTTTTTGGATTTCAATGAATTTTCATTTGCACTTTGATTCATTGAGTCAACAATTTCTTTGAGTGGGTAGTTGTTAGGATTTTATGTGGCTATTACAAATGATTTGTCAAGGGAATTTTTTTGCTACAAATGTGTGTATGTCAAGTCATAATGGATGATTTTCATTCATGATTGTTCAATTTTCATCCAACAAATCCAATCAACAAGCTATTGGTGTAACCCAAATCAAGCTCACTTGCATAGACATGGTTAGACTTTTGCTTGTTCACCAATGGTTTGAACTCAAAACCTTTATGGTACCAAACAAGGATTGTACCACTAAGCCATTGTCAATGGGGGCACTATGGTGTATCTATTGAACATTGATTTGAAATCCAATTTTATAATAAGAACTTGTTCAAATTTTTATATTTCTAGTATTTTGATGTTATGAATAAAACTTATTTCATTATTTTTTTTGCTTATTTCACAGGCTAGTATTCAATTAAATTTTATGTGTGATTGGATTTAGGTTTAGACCAATATTTATCCAAGGCCTTTTACTCATAGTAATTTTCATGCTTGTGACAAAGATTTTAATACTTGTCCAAAACAATTTCTACTATGATTGTCATCTGATGTTTTACATTCATCAATGCAAGGGTCTATGTTTTGGCAATCCTAGGGGTTTGCTATTTGTTATTATTGAACTTGCACCTTTTATTTTTCCTAGATTGTAAATATAAAGTTGATCATCAATATCCAAACCATTGTAAATAAAAAACAATGAAAACCAATGTACAAATTTTGTATTTTGTCAATTTTCTACTAGATGATATCCATAATGCCTATTGTGAACACATACAATATTTTTTTCATATTGTTTATTTTATCAAACTTTTAAATTGCCTTCCAAAATGAACATCAAAATAGAGACATCCCACATATCATATTCGTAATTTACATATTGAACACCCTTGCCCACACATACAATCATTTCACCATCCAAGCTATCAATGTTGTCTAGTATTGCATTTTGGGCCTATCTTGTGAATACCAATAAAATATATTCTTATTTTTTAAAGAAAAATGATATGTATTTCAAAAAAAATTGAAATCTACTACACCATTAAGTTACACCATAATTTATTTTTTGAAAAGATTGTTGGTTATGATATGTTGATTTTTGATTTTCACAAAATGACAAATATGCACAAAGGTTATGCGTATCAATTTTTTATTTTACTACCTTTTAACCTAGAAAGCTAGACTCCTAGAACCAAACCAAAAATTCAAGGGGAAGTGAATAGCAATTCTAAGAAAAACCATAAAACTCTACACAATTGTAGCACAAGTTTTTTATCCCAACCACACCCCACACAAACCCACCTTAACCCACAAAGTTAGTCACCATCAACTTGTAATTCCTAAAAAGAACTATGTTGTTCAATCAAATTGTAATTATCCTCTGCTAAATATTTTCCTATTTTCAAGTATTGTTTGAAGTTAGAATTTGGTTTGCATTTGGCATGTGGATCATTAGGCCAATTTTTCACAATAATGATGATCCCGTCCATATTGTCCACTTGCAAGTGGCAGTGCTTTGAAACTGTCAATACCCCAACAAGATTAAAAACTAATTTAGTTTTTATTTATGAACCCAAGATTCCAAAAATCTATTTTGTAAGAAAACCCACATTTGGAAACAAGCCTTCATGCATATGCCACCAAGTTAATGAATATGCACATGTAGATGAGGAAATAAACAATTTCCTAAACAAAGACAACTCTTTAATGACTAATGCTCAAAAAGATTCTTCAATTAAGGCTCCCGTTCCAAACATATTTTGTTCCAACTCCAATCCTACATCATCAATTAATTTAGTACTTGTAACGATATTAGGGTTTAGTCATTCAAAACACACCCTCAAAAGTGAAATCATAATCTTGGCATCATATTTGAATGTTAATTTGATTGCATTCCTGCATCCCACTAAACTTTGCACAATGCACAAAACCTTGCAATGTGGATCCAACATGATAGCCATCATGTTGTGAACCTATAGTGCATAAAAAAACCTCAAGAAATCCAAAAAAGGTTTGATCACCTTTATAACCTCAAATCACATATTGTTATGTACAAGAAGGATTTCTGCCTCAAAAGGGTTAAATTTTTTTAACAAGTTAAACAATTGCAACAACTTAGTTTCCATTTTCACAATTAGGGTGATAAATGTTGTTAAGGTGTTTGAAAACAACTAGTGACCTTTAAATTGATTCAGCACACATGTTAAAACAACATGATTCAAGGCAAATGTGACTACCTTAGCAACAACCCACATTTGGGTTTTAAGAACCTTCTATTGTAAAACCATAATGTTTTGCTTTCCATAACAAAGAAAAATGGCATTCTTAAACTCCAATCTTTTCAAACATAATGACCTATTGGTGAATCTTGTCTTCACAAAAGTTTTCAATTTTTGGTGTCACATTTCACTTTCAACACAAGCCCGTTCCTAGTCCTGCCTCCCCTTCCTTGACTTTTTGGTCTAAATAATGGTTTTTTGTAAGCCAACATGGGCATCCTTCACGCTCACATGTTATAGCCTAACAAAAACCTTGTCGTCATTTGTAGCATATTGATAGGCCTTAAACATCACATGCCCAAAGCTTGTGCCTTCATAAACTCTAATTTTTTTCAAAGGTTCACAATCAATGATAAAATGTAAAGCTACTGCCATAACTATCAAATTAGTGCCTTTGTCTTTTACAAAGGCAATCACCCAATGCAACATACCAAATTTCTTTAACAAAAATCGAACTTGTGCAACTATGGATTGTTCAGTTGTTTCATTCACTTCAAACAACCCCATAGTGAAATGCATGGGGACCTCGGTGTCATTCAAAAAATTGATAACCAAAACAAAAGTATCCACACTGTCATAAGACATTCGTGAATTAAAACTAGCAAACATTATTGCTTTAGATGCAAGACTCGACAAAACAAGTTGGTCCATGGTCTTCTTGACCATGGTAAGCAACATTTCTTCCACAAAAGAAGATCGAAATGGAACAACCACATGGGGGAATTAACCTAAAACTAACCTTTGAAGCCAAATGTTATCACAATTGGACAAAGGCTTATAACCTTTATAAGTATAAAGAACCAAATCTCTAAAAACCACTACTAGTGTTCATCATTTTTTTTTGTATGGGTTTGTGGCACCAAAAAGTTCAGTAATTACACAACTATAAGGACTTGTCCTTTTTTTCCCCAATTGTCGAGCATGAATAATAGCATGTTCTACCACCACATTGAGTTGTTGTTTCCTCAATGCAAACAATTTTGGATGTGTAGTTTGCACATAAGTAATCATGGGAGTGATCCCATTAACTTTGATGTACTTAATTAAACCTTTGCGCATATTACATTTTTGAACCAAAACATTGTTGGTTGGTTGCTTAAATCTACATATATGCACCACAACATTTGCAGATTCATTAAATCCATAAGTAACCCATCATTCACAACAAAAAATCCCCAACATATAAACATGTGACTATGAGGTTTCCAAGCCATAGCTTGTGATTCAACCACAAGTTGTGAAGCATCAATAACATTTAATAATGTCACATTGCTAAATTCCAAATGCACACTCTCAACATTTGAAAGTGATGAAAATCTAATCTAATTAAAGGCAATTGATGCAACATCTTCACCAACTCTTCCCACACTTTCAACAAAATAAGGTTACTAAAGCCTTTTAGTTATTGAAGATAGAAACCTACAACCAAAAAATAAATAAACCCACATTTTCAACAAAACAAGGTTTTGGAAGTTCTTTAGCCATTGAGGACATAGACCTAAACCAAAAAAATAAACACATTAAACCCTGAACCCACATTCTATAGTAGCCTTGAAGGTTGTTGAAGCTTTTCAAGGATTAAAACAAAAACCTAAAAAAAAGACTAAACACACCAATACTCTAAACAACACTTGGAGTTGAACTCCTAGACATGAAAAGAAAAGAAAAATTTTAAGCTTACCTTTGTTGATTTGTTGAATTTGAGGAAGAAACAACAAAGTTTTACCAATGCCAAATTCACTCAAATATGTGCTCAAAACCAAACTCATAAAGTAAGTGCACAACACCGATATTGAATTCCTCAACAAGGTACAACACCAATGCCCAATTCACTAGCAAAGAAATTTGTAAAGCTACAAAGTATGCACATAGTCAAATGCATTCAAAGAAGCAAAACAATCGAAATTGAAGTGCATTATGTGTGCACTATGCACTCAAAGAAAGCAATGAACATGCACATAATGCCAAGTAGTGAGCATGCATGTGACGCCAATGCCAAATTCACATGCAACTCACAATGGCAACGTTGAGTTCGTTAACAAAAAAATCTGCAAAGTTGCAAAGCATTGTGCACCTATGTAGTCAAACAAATAAGAGTAATGAAAAGGCCAAGTTCCACTAAGTATTCAGATGCATTCAAAGAAAGCAGTGAAGAAAGTAATGAGTTGTAACTTGGATAAGGTTATTGTCAAGGGGTGAAATTGCAACCTTTGATCATTACCATCTTCTAGAAGGTAAGATTGAGGGGATAAGGTCAACACCTTATTATTCAACAAAACAAATTAACCTTTTCCTAACTTACTTTACGACAACTATTCACATAGTAAGTAAGGAGTCGTACAAAGAACAAAAGAGGAAGGTAAGGGTCTACTATCCAATAATAGACCTATCGTCCTGTAAATAGGTTAATCCAAGGAGGTAGGGGAAGAAAGTAAAAAAAAACATGGGAAAAAAATCTAATAATGGTTACTCTCTAAAGGTCTGTAATACCTTCAACGCCTCTAGATATTACCATGTTAGGGTTTGGGGTGAAAGCACGCTATGGTGACCCCCCTTGGGGTGTCACATTGTGCTACTTTCCAAGGATGTGCATGTTTGAATGTATCCCACCTCAAACTTTTGAAAGATTTTCACAATATTTTTACATATTATGTTAGAATATAACCTAGGCAAGAGATTAGAAAATAAATTATTTCATTTCATTTTATAAAGTGGGAAATTGAAGTATATTTGTGGAAACAAATGTAATGTACCTATGTATTCAAAAACACGAATATATTCCAAAAACAATTTAAATGATTTTTAATCTTTATGAAAGTTGAAGGTATATTAAACCATGTCATTTGACATAATATGAACCATGCTTGGATACCATGTGACTAATTTTAAATTTTTCATTTCAAAAAATATGAATTTTTTCAGCAAGGATGCAATAAATCTATGGTAAATTGAAATTTTGACAAGTAATCACATCCACATAGAATAATGGCAAGCATAGTTAGATGGGCCATTTATTTTATGTCATTAAAATTGATTATTTTAATGACTATTGGAACCTTAAAGTTAGTGGAGTCAAAATGAAACTATGGCCCTATTATATGTATATTATAAATATATTCATGGATCCTTCAATATAAATAATGAAATTTATTATTTAAAAAAAATATTACATAACATTAGTTTTGTGAAAATTATTATTAGAAGGCCCAAAAACCAAATTTGATACCCAAAATTGAATGTACCATGCTTTTGGAACAATTATATTGTATGCATTATAATATTGAACCCAAAAATGCCCCAAAAAAGGGTCACTATAATGTGCCTTCACCCTTTGCAAACCTTCTATAGTTATTGTCCTATCTCCACCACGCTTGTGGGTCCTCTAGTGGCTTTGCCTACCACTTGTAACACCTTGGGAAGTTTCCCCCTGCTTTTTATCGTTTGCAACACACTACATTCCTTCATAGTTAGTGTTTATCACTTATAGCAATGCCTTTCAGTCTACAAGTGGCTACTTGTTAGTGTTTTCATGCTGCTTTCTACCACTAGATATTAACTACTACCTTTTGGTGGTAGCCAATAACTTATTACTCTAGAGGTTACCAAATGGTATGCCTTTTTATTATTTGTTCTAAAAGAAATGCAAAAATGCCATCTCAACGGAATAGTCTACTTAAGTAATCTCAAACTAATCTACCTTCCACACTTTTTAATAAAATAAAGATATAACAAACATATCGAGTTCACACACAAAATACAAGCACATTATTCCATTATTCACATACTTCTCCATGAATTCTCCATTCCTTCTCTCCAAGTAAAAAGTCTCTAATTCATAAAAGTCCTCCAACATTTCCTTTAATCTTCCTTCTTTACAAACCACACAAGGCCCACATCAACCCCTAAAAAATAAAGGCTTTATCCTAATTCTTTTTTTAAATGATTGGGTGAATTACTCCCCAACCACTCACTAACATGAACTATTTAATCTCACTAACTTCACCTGTTGTATAAAAAATGATAAGTTCACCACTAATAATTATTAATTATTAGGAGGCTTATGCTACTAACTAGTTTAAATATTTCTACTCATTAGCAATTATGCATAATGGAGTTATAACGTCAAGTATCTGTTAAGTATTTGATAGTTGTGTATAAGGCCAGATATCAAACTAAACCAAAAATCCAGATATATATGTATACATATCCGGCCATTATTCATATGTATATCCAAATTTTTCAAATATAACCAAACAACACTATGTCTAACATGCTTTCTTCACACCTCCATGTAAATGGTTTTATTTACTTTCTAAATAACATTACCCAAGTGATAAATATTTTGAATTTACCTTATTTCTAACTTAGAATAAATACTTGAGGTTTACTCTTACATGGGGGAGGGTAAATATAAAATGTATGCCAAAATCATCATATAACATATATTCATTGCCATGTTTTGCAATTCATGTGGTTATAGTGGATTTGTTTGAATTATGGTGACTAACTATTGAACATGTTTGCTTTTAATATTTCATTTTTGTTTATTACATTAATTATCTTGATAAAAACCTCTTATCACATGTTCTTGGAACCCATTTATTATTATTATTATTATTATTATTATTATTATTCATTATAAAAATGATTTGAATAAAATTTAAAGAAATGCTATTGATTGATTTGATTATATTTGATTATTTTTTATAAGATGTTTGAAATTTCATGTGTTCAATTTTGCATTCCCAATTACATACTTGTCTTTTCTCACTTTGAGATGTGCCATACTTGTGTAAATATTTCTTTTATGTTACAATTTCTCACTTATACCTATGTATATGATAAATGATGAAATGTTTAGGGTGAAAGCACACTATAATGACCCCCTTTGGGCCATTTTTTAGTCTAGTATTATAATACATACGATATAATTGTTCCAAAAGCATGGCACATTTAATTTTGGGTACCAAATTTGGTTTTTGGGCCTTACAATAATTATTTTTAAAAAACTATTGTTATGTAATTTTTTTAAAATAATAAATTTCAATATTTATATTGAAGGATCCATGAGTATATTTATAATATACATTGGCATAATAAGGCCACAATTTTGTTTTGACTACACTAATTTTAAGGCTCCATTTGTCATTAAAATAATCAATTTTAATGCAATATAGAAAAAGGCCCATCTAACTATGCTTTTCATCTTTTATGTGGATGTGATTACTTGTCAAAATTTCAATTTACCACAAATTTATCGCATCCTTGCTAAAAAAATTCATTTTTTGAGATGGAAATTTTCAAATTAATTGCATGGTATCCAAGTATGGTTCATATTATGTCAAATGACATGGTTCAATATACCTTCAATTTTCATAACGACTAAAAATCACTTAAATTGTTTTTGGAGTATATTCATGTTTTTGAGTACACATGTACATGACATTTGTTTCCACAAATATACTCCAATCTCCCACTTTATAAATTGAAATGAAATAATTTCTTTTCTAATCTCTTGCCTAGGTTATGTTCTAACATAATATGTAAAAATATTGTGAAGATCTTTCAAAAGTTTGAGGTGAGATACACTCAAACATGCACATCCTTGAAAAGTATTACAATGTGACACCCCAAAGGGGGTCACTATAGTGTGCTTTCATCTTTTATCCCCACCCTACAATAAGGTAAATGCTATCATTTATTTTAACCTTTACTTGGATTAATAATTTTGCAAAGTATTTATACCCATCCTTGGTTTGAATTTTCTTAAATTTTGATTTACTTTTACTTGGCACATATATTTTTTGAAATTTTATATTTACATTCTATTTAATATATTAAAATGGTTATACTTGGGGGGGGGTGGAAATAACATTGAGAACGCATTTTTATCCCATTGTCACCAAAAATTGGGTGGGAGTCATCACACATAGTGTAGCCCCTACTCACTACCTTTTTGCACCTTATTTTGGTGAAAAAGGAACAATGTCATGCACCCAATAAACACGCTACTACTAGATAAATAGGTTCATGTCGAATCAAAGCAGCCACAAAGGGCGTCAAAAGTTATATTCTATCATAAAAAACTAGAGATTTTAAATTTGTTTTGCCATTTGAAACCATGCTAATCATGGCACATTATTAATTTTTAACACACATGAATGTCAAGAAATTTAAACTAAAAATCCATTTGATCCAATTTTAAGTTTTGGTTTAGTTAAGAACTTTTTTAAATGAAAATTTTTATCATTAAAAAAAAAGACATTTTTACAAAAGACTTTCAAAGGACTCAAATAATAGAAATAAGTTGATGGTAGAAAATATGAGATGATAATAACATATTAGACACATTAAAAAACCATTCACCATTTTAAAAATGTGAAATTCTAAAACTTTGAAAATTCAAAGTATGTACATTTGAAAATTAAGAATTTCAAAACTTCAAGAATGTTTTATCACATACAAATGGGGTATAATGTACATGATGTATTAAAAAAAAAATTGGTTTAAAAATTGATGATTCAAATTATCATCATTTTTCAAGTTGAAACATAAAATTTGCAATAAATTTGTACATTTGTACAAATTCATATTTATTAAAAAATTATTTTAAAAATTCTTCTAACTTATTGGGGAAATTATAATCATTTTTCATAACAAGTTGCAAAAAAAATCATTCAAAAAATCATTTGTATGAAAAAATTATTTTGGGGAAAAATGACATGCAAAGCTAATGTAAAGTACAATGCTTGTGGCTCCTTTGAGTGCATTTTGACCTTGTGTGATCGAAGATTAAACATAGTGTGACCTAAAAAGAAAACCAAAAAAAGGAAAATAAAAGTGCTTTAATGTGTGACAGGTCACTATTGGTTTAGGTCACCATGATTTAATGGAGGTGGTTAAGAGGGGAAAACATTTTGTTCTCCAAAATAGAAGTGTTTTTGTTTGTTTTGATTTATGTTTTACAACTTTGGATGATCCAATTATGAATTCAAAGGTTCGAATGTAGGTGCTATGTTTGCTATTTTATGTGGTTTGCATTAATTCACCTCTTTGTTTTGTTTGGTTATTCTTCATGATGAATATGGTGTTGTGGAAGATGATTGATAATGTAGATTATGCTAAAGTGAGAAATGCGTTTGGAAGGATGGATTTAAGAAAGAAGAATTTTGATCCAATAGCAACTATTTGTCAAGCAAAATAAATCAATTTGTTTTTGACTTGTTTTTTTTGGGTTGGAGGTAGGAAAAAACTATGTATTTTTTAGTTGTGGTGTTTAGCGTTTTGGAGTTATGGAAATGATTGTTTTTGGAATGGTAAATAAGGCTTGTGATGGGTATTGGGAAGAATGCTTATAGCTTATACCTTGGTTGAACTTGTCCATGGAGTTCTCATAATTTCCATTGTGTAACGAAGTTTAAGGTTAAGGAAATTGAGGCTGAATCATGAATAAAAAACAAGAGATGGTGGATGTCATGAAAAACCCTAGGGATTTTAGAGCTTGTTTGAATTGACATCAAAATTTTAAGTTTGAAATGCTTAAGAATTAAAAATTTGGAATTGTGGGGATATTGATTTAGGTTAAAGGAAATGAGACCCAAGTTTTTGTGAATTCCAAGTGAGAAAAATATAATTCAATGTTTGTAGTAGATTGTTTGGGATATTTTTTCTCTTTGTGTAAAAATTTGATTGGTGAAATGTTTGTTTAAACATCACTCCTAAAATCCACGTACAAATTAGAAGAAGAAATAGATATCTTAGTTATCTCTTTCTGTCTTTTTGGTTACAATAGATCCACGTTATATGATCATTAGATTACAAGTTTTTTAAACATGTCAAATGCATGACAAAACTAGGGAATTGTTAGCATCAAAGTAGTTCACACATTTAATGATTAAACCTTCAATTTGGTCAAGATGTTACAACCTACTACAATCATGTAATGGATGTAAGTTGATTATTAAGAGGTCACCATGATGCACATTATGAGTTTTTTACATCATGCATTCGTTCATCTTTCCGAGATTATTCCACCATCCAACACTTCAATTGATCAAAAATTTGTTATGATTTTTATGATCAAAAGTGTAACATTTCCCATCTCAAACCAAGATTAATCTTGCCCAAAACACCCATTATCCAACTTAGAAAATATCTTCACACATTTTGCCTAAATACCCATAATGAAATCTATGCACTTTCAAGCTTGTCTTTTTGTAGCCTGCATGGTTTTGTGTTCAAACATGATGTGTAATATTTCGTGTTTTACATGTGTTTTGCAAAAAGAACATTGTTTAGTATGTTTTACATGTTTTTTTGTCTCAAGACAAATTTGAATTGAATGTTTATCTTGAAAAAGAAATACTAATTAACAACATAACTTGCAACAATGAAATATAATATATATAATTTCAATTCAACAAATGCAAATGGTCAAAATAATCAAACCTTGCAACAAAAAAAACTAGATGACTAAACATTATCAACCACACAATGCATTGGATAATGCTCGTTGGAGTTGTTTACATCTTTCATTATGTTCCTTAGCTAAAATTTTCTAAAACGTAAGGCTCCCAACAAAACCAAAAATTCTTACATACCTATTTCTTCTCACACAACATTAAAACCATTTGAATAAGATTTTCGATAATCAAACATCAATTGGTTACCGTTATTATTTTCCATTGTAAATGTTTTTGACTAATGAAGCTTTTGTAATACCTTATTAGCTTGGTAGCTTAGACATTAATTACATTGTTTTTAGAGATGTTGAAATTTCCAAAATTATAAAATTTCAAATAATTTTTTTTTGTGAATGAACAAGTTGAATTTCCAAAAAATTCTATTTGTTGAAATGATTTTTTTATAATCAATTAATTACAACAAAGTCATAGACATGTGTTGAAGCTACCAAATATTATGGCATTTAAATGTTTTTTTAAAACACTCGCAAGGATCAAGTTTGTTCATATTTGAAATGTGTAGCTATCTATGTGTCTTTCACAACAATTGCCAATAATGTGCCAAAAACCAAGTGAAAGCCAAAGACATGATGGTTAGAGGGTGTTTCTTTAAATTAAGTCAAGTTTTTATGTGCATTAAATGTGTTGCCATTATTGACTCCATATTTTGATTATGTTTTCTTTTCAATTTTTTTCTTTTCCTAAACCTTAATCCCATGTTACACACTCCAAGCGCACCACATCCAACCATGACACAATAGCCAAAAATAGTCGAGAATAGCCCATGAACCCATCATCTAAGGTTCACACTTAGAGCTCTTTGTGGCATCCTTGTTGGAGCAACTTAAACATATAAACGAAAGCCCTAGAGTGAGAGTAATCCTTAATTTAAGGCCCTTTAGCCGAGGGCGGTAGCTCCATTATTCATGAACCATCTACATGCACCTACATAATATAGTACCCACCATTATTTAAGGCCCCTAAACATGCCCAAGGGGAAATGAGAGCCCCATTGGGAGCCTTAGAATGTTTTTGGTGTACCCACTATTATTTAAGGCCCTTAAACCGAGGGTGAAATGATAGCCCCATTGGAATGTTATTTGGATGCAAGATGGTGGATGAGATTGATTGCTTTGTTCTTGTCATGCCTTAGATTTTTTTTGGTGAATGTTTTTGCAATATCTATTGTATATGATGTTGGTGCCATTGCATAAGTGTTGTAAATACTCATTTTCCAAGTTCTTGCACCATGGCAAAAAAAAATGTTACATGGCCAAAGTGACCATCATCCATAGGAAGGATGTAAAAAAAAAATGGCTATCATCCCTAAATAAAATTAAACCAAATTTGGTTATAAGTCAAATTACCACCTATAAATATTTAATCATCCTTGTATTTTTTTGGCTAAATGTTTAAAAGTCAATATATAAATCTGAAATTTTCAAAAAATAAATCTTCACTTTTGGCAATTGAAAACAAACCCCAAAATCAAATTTGAAATTTTTTTTGGGCGAAAAGATTGCTAAAATAAGCTTTCTCTCTCTCTCTCTTTGGTGAAGCTATTGTTGTTGCAATTAGCCTAGGCATAGAGGATGACCCTAGGTGCCAATCAACCTCCTAATCATCCAATGACCGGGTGTGGGTGGGTCCCAACAAAATTCATTTAAAACCTAAATATGCCCTAGGTTGGATTTATTTTTACACTATGCACTTTTTACTTACTCTTGTTTACATAAACCAAAGACCAAAGGTTGGATTGAACTTAAACAAAAAAAATCATTGGGAAGAAGTTGAGGCCATTGTATCACATATGAGAGATAGAAAATATTTGATACATTAGAGCTCTCCATAAAGTCATGCCATGTTGGGCTTGAGTTGCACCTATCATTGGATGTTTCATCCCCTCTTGGCTATTGTCCATAGAGTCATGAAATTTTATTAAATAAGGGTATGAAACATTGAGACTTATGATTAAATGCACTAGACTCAAGAACATTTATAACTATAGTAGTAGTAGTGATTGGTTGAAGGCATTCGGGAAAAGAAAGGATTAGAACTAGGCCATGTGAATGATGCAACAAGGAAAGATGATCTAACTAGATTTATAGCTGATAAGTTGTCAACTTTGAAAGATGAAAAACAAGCAAAAACAAGAAAGAAAATTGATGAAAACAAAATTATTTGAACAATGGTTATTAAATCACCCAAAGGTTTGATCATCCACATTGTATTTTCATAAAAAAAATTTTGAAATAAAATTTTGAAATTTCAATTGTTGTGCACTTAAATCATGATAGTAGTATGAAAAAAATGATGTTATCACATGTTATCACTCATAGAAAAACTAGGTCCATAAGCATCTTTAGACTTAGGTAGTTTAGCACCAAAAAAAAAAAAAGTAGCCATTTGCAACTATCTTTCCAAAAATATTTTCTTACATGTTTGTTTCATTCTTTAATACTTGTTTTGTAATGTCTCGTGTCATTTTCATTTTCAACATCTCCATTTCCTTTATAGTTTGTGTATATTCTTTACTATCTCTTGCAATGGATGGAGACCCTCCTCCATATCGACACCTATTCTTATATTTGTAGTTGTTTTTTTGTTTTGGTTTGTCTCTAGTATGGGGCAAATTAGAAGCCCTTGTCTTAGGTGACATTACATCATTATGCTTGTTTTGAAGCTTGACACATAACCCTAAACCTTGGGAAGAAGGAGCATTTGATGCCCTTGAAAGATAGCCCATGAATGAATGTAACAATCTTTCATCCATTTTTGGCCTCCAAATAAATTCAAAATTTTATTT
>Ga0116231_10005398_pt1 | contig 25221 bp, 10 predicted proteins | sample S1TSphgellanicum_2_FD_89695 | JGI IMG/M metagenome (GOLD analysis project Ga0116231, IMG submission 89695) | Host-associated microbial communities from peat moss isolated from Minnesota, USA - S1T2_Fd - Sphagnum magellanicum MG | ecosystem: Host-associated > Plants > Peat moss > Unclassified... | reverse complement strand
TTGACATCAATTTGTTTGGGGGGGGGGGTGGGGGGGAAGGGGGCCCACTGACCTAGAGTACCAAGAGAATCAACAGGAGTGCTAGCAATAGACTTGGGCTATTGCTTGTCTGGTGCTTTCATGTGCAAAATTTCAACTTCCATTAGTTGCAAAGCCTATTCTCAGCGGCCATTGTTGTCGTATTATCATAATATGTTTCTTAACCGACACTTGATGTGCACTCACAACATTTAAAATCATGAGAACCCAGAGATACAGTGAACCACCTCCACTAGTACCCTCAGCAAAGCGTGAAATCCCAAAGAGACAGGGGACCACCTAAACACTGGTACGTTTGGCTTCCAAGTGAGCGAGGAGGCCTCTTATATTGACCAATACCTTAACCTAAGGTCAATATCATCATTAAATAATCCTCAAAATAATGAAAATGAAATTTTATGAAATTATGAAGTTGAGATGTTGAAATTCATCATAATTTTATCATAGGCCACATTTTGAATATTTTCACTACTCATATCACAATATTATAGTAGTTAATGGAATAAATATATAATTATTATTTTTTAAAGAATTATTATTTTTTAGTTATTCGTTTTGTCAATGTAGAAACTGACCGTAGGCTCCGGTATTGAATTTAGACTCAGTGAGCAAGATTTAGTCAAAGAACAGAACATTTACAATGTTTAGAAGAAATAATTGTAGCAACTCAGAAACCTCAGGTTCCCATTTTTTTGAAAATTGGCAAAATCACAAAACCTCCCATTCAAAGGTTTTTTGAATGTTTGCAAAATCAAAAGAACCCTCCCATACCTAGTTTTCGAAATTTTTCCAAACAACTGGGAATTTCCATGGAAGAGATGATGGAAAACCCACCAATTAGGGTTAAGGTTCTTTGCTCAGTTCTTGAAGTCTTTAGAACCCCAGTTATGATCAAAATTGGTTCTATGTTTTTTTAGAACTCTATGTTCAAAAGTAAGAGGCATATGTGTACCCTTCACTAACAGTTCTGGTTTTAAATACCCTGCCCTGATCCAGACCTCTATTTAAATACCCGGACAAGGACCTTACCTTACGACCCACCCCATTCCAAGATCTAGATTCAACCCTGGAACCTAATGATTGTCAAATTCTGCACAAATTTTGAGACCTTGCACCCGTGGGTGTTTTCAAAATTTTCAAGGTTTCATTTTTTTTAAAGCCCTAGGGTTTAAGGTTCTGGTTCCTTTTGTTGCACATCACATCCCATTGCTCCCTTCCTGGCAAGCTTTCTCTTTGATGTTTGAGCTTTTTTATTCCTACCTTCCAATGCAATGCCTTACTTTCTATTTTCCCTTTTCTTTCTCCTTTCTTGTTTCATTTTGTGTTGCAATGGCTGATGCGAGTGAAAAATGAAGGAGCATTGAGGTTGTCGCATTGTCAAGGTTTTTGTTCCAGTACCCTCATCATCAAGATTTCTAGTTTTTATTGTATTGCCATTGTCAATTTTGTTTTTGCATCATCAGCACCACCATTTTTTAATGTAATTAGATGAATTCTTATTTCAAGTTTCTCATTGAGGTCTAAAGTTTAAGCTACATCGTTAAAGTATTTGTTGCAAGCTTTTGTTACAAAACATCATAATTGTCATGGTCATCATCGTGGTGGTCATTATGTTCAAGTAAGGTTTTTTATTTTCTTTCATCATCTTTTTTTCTTCTTGTTTTTCATCAATCTTCAAATTGTAACACCAAGTTTTTTGTTACAAGTTTTTGCAATAGAACATCTTGTGTTCATTTTGTCATTCATATGTTACAATTGTTGTCTATCAAAAAAAAAATCATGTGCAAGGCTCTAGGAGATCAATGTTGTTTTGTTTTGCAAATGCAACAAAGGTTAGATTTATGTCTTAATTATTTTATTTATTTTGTGGGTCAATCATGATTCTATTGGAGCTGCTATTTTGGAGGTTTGTTAAGTCCATTTTGTTTTTATTTGTCATGTGCATTGTTGAGAATTTTTGTCATTTGTAATCTATAATGTTGAAGCCATATGTTGTTTCATCCAAATTCATCATTTGTTCGATGATTTGTCCAATGTCAAATGCTCAAAAACGTATTTTTGAAGAAACATATTGTTGGATATGTGAGTAGTGAGTAGACATTAAACAAATAGTTGTTGCAAATTAAATGTGGTTTCATTGTTTCCAAATACAATCAGACATAATTTCTTGCAAGTACTTGCCTTGTAATTGCCATGATCAATTTCTTTTGTTTTGAGAATTTAATCCCTAAACCCTAACCACACAACCTAAACTAGCCCTTGTCAAAAAATTTAAACCTTGATACCTAAGACCCCCCAATGTTTGGAAAAAGAACATTAACCTAAACCAAAGGTTCATGATTTTTTATTAACAAATCTAAAACTTCACCCACATTTTCTTCCAAAAAAATTAATAAGAGAGAACCAACCCCCAAGGTTCTCCAAGAAATAAAAAATTACCTAACATTGGAAAAAAAAACCTCCTAATTGCTCAATACTAACGTTGGCCACTTTTGATTTTTGTTCAATTTTTCTTTTCATTCTCGATTCAATTATAAACCATTCATTCTAAATTTTGGAAATAATTCAAAATTGAAAGCAAAACCAAGAACCAACCAAAAACTGAAACTAAAACCAGCATATAGCTAGAACCAAAACCAGCCCCAAGACTTGTTTTATGCAAGTTCCAGTTCTTTATTTTAATTAAATTCTTAATTTCTAAAGCTCTTTTTTTATTGGGTTAGACAATTTGTTGTCATTGTTTGGTGCATTCACACTTGATATTAAGTAAATGTTTAATTGAAAATCTAGGTGACATCCTAGGTGGCACCCAATGTTAAATGGGTGATAATTTAATGTTAAGTGAATGTTAACTTAACATAAAACATTCATGGTAAGTAGGTGTAAGTCCGAAATGACTAGCATGGTGTTAGGGGGACTCAACACTGGAGTCCTTAGCACCAGGTGTGAATGCTCCTTTAGTCTGAGAAAATAAATAAATTTTGGGCTATGTATGTAGAACCGCATCTGGTTTTGGAAGCAAAACTTGTGTGGGAATGTTTTCTTAAAGAACCTGGAATTGGGGGGTCTTGAAACCTGAAGAACCAGGTCCAGAACTGGACCAGAGGTTTTATCAAAAAAAATTCAATCCTTGAACCAAAAAATCAGGGATTCCTTCAAAAAAACATTTTAAAAAAAGTTGGAACTGGGATTCAAGATTTCTTGAAGAGTAAGGACCGGCCAACACTGCTCAATACCCTCAGGTTAACAGATATATGTGTTTTTCCTACAGTAGTTGGTATTGGTGCAGGATTGCTTATCGATTTAAACATTGCAATTCTTAAGAATATATCTATGTTTGCATCACCAGGGTATAGATTAAAATGGTAAATAGCAATGTTGTATGGTTCTTTACTTTTAAAATGAACCTTCGCCTTCAATTATTAAAAAAAAAAATCTACTTCCAAGTTTGGTTCCTTAAAAAAAATCCAGAGTCACATCTGATTTCGGTTCACTTCTGGGTAACCCGGACCAACAGTTAACTCTTGGTTTGAGTTCCATACATAAATAGAACCCATACCCAGTTTGGGGTCCGGTTCTTAAAGGGCTTGTGATTCCAGTTCTGGAATGAGCTCCAAAAATCAGGCCAAATTTTGAGTAGCTTCTTACTAACCAAAAACGAAAACTGTCGGTTCTACCTTGCCAAACCATATATATACCTGCCCAACATGGATAAATATTAAATACCCTCAACAAGGTCAAATATGTTGTTTCTTTAACATTTTAAGTGTTGAATATAACTTGAGACTTTGAGAGTACTATAATTTGATAGTAGTAAGGATGTCAATATTTTTCTATGTTCGTGAACACACGTCTCCTAACTCCCAAGGAGTGAATGTGAATATTAATGCTTTGTTGTTGTCTTGTTCACATTTTTTTCCACTGCCATGGGGTCCTGGTGAAACAATTAATGTTTTTGTTGTCGTGTAGCCTAGTTCAATCATGAAAAATTAGCCTTCATTTGATGCAACTTGGAATTGATCATGAACGAGTCATTAATATATATTAACATTAATGATGAGAAGCAGGTTAGATTTTCAGTTGGGGCCTTCCTATTTTTCATCCTTGTTCATGTTTTTGTTTGTAGGAATAAATAAATAAATAAATAAAGGAAAGTCACCCAGCAATGGAACAAGAGGGAGAAAAAAAGAAAAAACAGGAGTCCAAACAAGAGAGCACACCCCAAAGTGCAGAATGCACAAATGGGGAGCCATAAGAGGAGAATACACAAAACCTAAGACCTAAACCCATTGCCAGTAGCACGAAGCAAAACAATAGGAGGTTACAATTACAGTGAAACTTATTGCATTGAATAATGAATATTTTAATATTGTTGATGAAATTCTCAAATCTTTTTCAGGTCATTAAATTAAAATCAATGTACATTTCATTCGAATCATAGGTTTTTCAATATATGAAATAATTCATTTATTTGAAATCTTGAAATCAATGTTCAATTTTTATTTAAATATTTTGGTTTAAATTGATTTAATCAAGTGAAGGTTGTTTTAGAATTCACCGAAAAGGATGAACTATATATGATGTAGGTCCAACTTGTTTCACACAAGAAGGAATTTTGTCAAATCAAGAAATTGTTTTGTCAAAATCATTCACCATGATGATGGTCAATGAATGACATTGTTGATTGTCCAATTGGTCTAATGGTGCATTCACACTTGATATTAAATCAATGTTAAATTTAGGTGGCACTCAATGTTAAATGGGTTGTAGCTTAATGTTAAGTGAATGTTAGTTTAACATAAAATTTTCATAATAAGTAAGTTTAAATCTTAAATGACTAGTGTGATGATAAGCGACTCAACACTAGAGTCCCTAACATCAAGTGTGAATGCACCTTAAAGTTTGTACCGTTGTGAAATGTTGCATTGTCGTACCAACAAAAACTATAACAAATATAAAGATTAGCATGATATGCACAAAGGTTATGATAAATTACAATGAATAAGGACACAAAATATGTAAGATAAATATTCATGACATGAAAATGTACGAACATGACATAAGTTAACAAGACTAATGGTGTTGAGTAAATTGAGGATAATGGGCCATGTAACATGTACTTATTATACTTATCTGGAAACTAGGAACTTTCCATGAAGCCTTCCACAAGCTCATCATCAAGTGAACCTTTTTAACAACTTTTCAAATAAGGATTAAGAAAATGGCAACCAACAAATAAATTACATCAATAAACAACAAGCTAAACCGTCTAGAATTATCATATAACTTTTTTCAAATACTCAATCATAAATTGTTTACAAATATTCAACAATTGATGTTGGTGTCCATCATCCATGTATGTCATTTGTGGCAATTAATGTAGCCAAACTTGATCTATAATCTTGAAGGTAACTTGGTTGATAAAGATTTTCTTTGTTATTGATTTTTCTGTCTTAGAAGATGGTGTACAATTACTTGAACCAAATATGTACCAACAAAGTGGTTTGATTTTAGATTGTAAAGTTCATGACCATATTGACAATACATGCCATAAACATCAAATGTACAATTCAAACCATGATCTTAGGAAGAAAAAAAAAACAAAACAAACCAAACAAATAGACCATTCGTTTGTTATGCACCAAAAGAGCATTATGATTAAGTTGTTCAAAGTGTCATTTGCATGTCAATTATGAACAAAATTTGCTTCAATACATGTATTTCAAACTTCATTCTTTAGTTCATATTTTCTTTTTTTGTGTGGTTGGGATTTTGTTTAGGGATAAACTTGATAAGTTTGTCATAACCTACTTAACCATGCTAGTAGTTTGTACACTTACATGAGTATTTTATCCTTATGACAATTTTGAGCGGATTGAAAGTAATTAGTTGTATTACATATATAGTCGCACCTCTCTTATGAGGGATGAATGTTTGCGAATGAATTTCATCCATGAACTACAATCTATGTGATACATTAGTTATCTTACGGACTATCCTATGACCATTATAATTATTTTAATGCCTTCTTGGATTGTCAAATGAACTATGATGACGATGATAGATTTAAGCATGAAACTCGAGGGGTGTGATCATGACCTATTACACGAAGCACACCCCGCCCAACAAAAAGAAACACCTCAAATGTCAATTTTTTTTATTTCTGTTTTCAAATGATTTTGGGTCATTGAATGTTGGTGACCCAGCAAAGAGGTCTTCTTTAATACTTTCTTTCCCCCTTTTGGAACAGAAAAGGGATGAAGGTCCAAAAACCTATCACCAGGGAAAATATGACCAACATGCAAGAAAACAAAACATGGTTATGGGAGGCCATGACGACATCCTATAGGGAAGGTGGAGAGTAGTCTCCTTCAAAAGTTTCTACCAATTTGTTAGCACTTTGTTGGGCCCTTTAGGCAAGGACTATCTCTGCATTGACTTGGATCTACAACACCTTAAGCGAGAACTAGTTTGGACCTTATGGTCAGAAATAGTTGATCTCCGAGCACACATTTTATAATTATTAGCAATCTAGAATTAGCTTAACCCCTCAAGGAATGAGCCCAAAAAAAATGGTTTACTTTGGAATGTCAAATGGATGTGGGTGATGATAATTTAGTCATTTTTCAGGTTTTTAAAGGGGGCTTTATGGTATTTTATGGGAGCTTTAAGATGTTCTAATCTAACTCAAAATTTTCATATGGATTTAGGTGAGGTTTTGATAAGGAAGTGCATGCATGCATTGAGCCTCTAAAGTAAACTCGACTATCCACACTTGGGATTACACCAATGAAGTTGGTGGGTATCATAGGTGAATAGTAGAGAGTTGACTCTAGAAACTCATTTATGAGCTGCATTCTATCACTGAGATGCCTTTGAAGTTGCCACCCATTTTTTAAGATCCTCACATTCACAATCCAAAAATTGCAAGAGCTTCATTCTTACTTTAAGAACCACACTTTGGCTTGAATGGTTTTTCAAAAAATACGTAGCCTCACCATTGTGAGTGACATATTAGGATGCATGCATCAATGTTGTGTGAAATATCTTTTTTTGACCATTGAAACTTCACATCCCACCGGGGGCAACACCCAACCAAATTTCATGTATGAGCCCAAGTTTTCTCATCATCTTTTGTTTTGTTTTTATTGAATTTTTTATCAAAGAGATTAATTTGTAATCTTTGAATCCAATTGTTGAATTTGTAATCCCATTCATAGATGACTAGATTGGACCAAATTTTTAAGTAATCGTTCAAATAGAGATAAAATGGTTGTAAGAGGGGTTTAGGATTTCAGGGGTTAAGAGGCTATAACTTAAAGCTCTTGGAGTAAGCAAAATGAGGCAAATGATTTTATATTTCATTTATTTCACGAATGTATTTTAAATTTGTTCGGTGTTTGTTTTATTATCTTCTTGTGCAATTTTTGGTTTCATTGCAATTATTTTTTTGGTAATAATATAAGTTAGTGGTTGTATTCTAGATATAAGTTAGTGTGACATGCTTGTCTTAGAGCACATATTGTAAGATAACTTCTACAAAGTAAATTCATCAATTTATAACTAAAATTACCTCCCATTGTGTGGAATTCAGTTTCTATTGAAAGGGATTTTTGAGTTTATTGAGTTTGCAACCCCAAAAAAAAAGTATTCAAAATTCAGTAACTTTTGGATGCAAAGTTTAAACATTACAGAATCATCTCAATGCACCACCACCACTCAATCAACGGCTTTTCAATGGTACCAAGAGCCCCATATTTTGGGAGATCCCATGGGTTAAGAGATCTCAACTTGACAAAACATACAACCTAGCTTTTTGAATAGGTAATAGAATGTAACATGAAGTGCCATCATAATTAAAATATTAAAAAAGCAATACAAATATCATAGCAAAGCCCTAGTGTATTTTGCACCTTTATTCACTCTTGAAATGTTACCTATTATTGTACTTAATTTAGGAAAGATTCCTCCAAAAAAATTATTCATTAACATACTGGGGTAGGCTAGGTCTCTGAGTTGTAGGAAAGCAAGTGGGAAATGAATCCTCAAATTGCAGACTCAGGTCTGGAACTAGAGCAAGTGGTAACCCTAATAGTCTATACATGTAAAAAGAAGGCTATTTTAACTTTGATGTTTCATCAATGGCAAGGGACCCATGTGCACAGAAATTGAATCTCTCTTCTTCTTTTTGTATGAAAGAGAACAAATTATTCCTTTCCCCAGATTGTAAGGGATGCCTCTTCAACAAACACCCTAGAAAGGATTGAGGAATATATCTCCACAAGAGTTGGGGAGAAATCCCAGCTCCACAGATTCTGGTTAAATGAAGAGCCAAAAATGGACTTGGTACATGCTTGCACAACAACTTGCTTGGATCAAGTGTGCCCTTCCATTAAATTTTCAATTGTTTATTAACCCATGATTCTTGCACAGAAAACTCAGTTGCCCCATCAAGCTCCAGACAAAACCCTAAACCCGACTACAAGCTGTTATGGTACATAACATCGAGACAATGGGAACTTAGCGAGGTGTTCCTGACCCCTTAATTAACACAATTGAGAGCTGTCACATTTTCTATTGTCAACCTTACTTCCATTCCTTTCATACCCACTTTCTTTCTGTTCTCACATCTCCTTTCTTTAGAGTGCATCCACCGGCGAGGTATAATGGATTTTAATCAATAATGTGGATGAAGTTCAACCTTTATTAGACAAGGATTCAAACGTGAAATTTAGTTTGGACTTGTGTACGAAGTGCTCTCTCCCAAAGGGGCAGTACAAAAATATGATTTATTTTGATTACTTAGTCACAATAATCCATGTGGTGACATTTGATGAATCCTCCTCACTTGACATTGTCCAAGATTTCATGTTTATTGGTGCAAGTTAATTTGTATTTTAGATGTGAGAGACAGCAGCACATACATTAATCTAGATACTGGACATAGGTGGATCTGTTCTTCCTTGCTATTGGCAATTGTGCCAGGAGGACTCCAGACTTAAGTCCTGGTCTTTTGGGTTTTTTTTCGCTTCTTCCTTTGTGTTGTGTTCCATTACGGAGATTTAATAAAAATTTCCTTACTTTGCAGATACCACTGAAAGAGGGGACAGGGGGTGAAAGACAGGGTGAAGACAGGGTGACTTTACAAATAACTCTAACATCCTAGAGCTTTGGTCCTGCCAGTCCATACTTTGAGAAAAAGCCTCTGAAAAGGACCTGAGAGAATGAATTCCAGCACTTTAACCCACTTTCTTTGGCAAAGAAAAGATTTGAGGCACGTTGTAAAGACTTTTTCACGAAATGGTAGGGCTATGAATGGCCCAACATTATTCCAAGCCAAAAATTGGCGCTATCTGCCAGGCTGCTTGCATGGCCTTGTGAAAGCTACCCATAAACTCCATAGCTCTACAACATCCTCTAATTTCACTTTTAGAAATAAGCATTGACCTCAAAATATATTCTACTTCAACCAACTAGGTTGCATTCTGAAGCTGCTAATTTGCTTATTTTCTGGTGTGTTCTAATATTGCCTCTAGGGTAGAGAGGTCGATCATAGTACACTTCAGGAACGGTTTCTCGCCGTTTTTGCAGGAGGGCCCAATTGTTTATGGTGTTTAAAGAGTAGATGGAGCCCTCCTCTTTGCGCATCTATCGCACTAAAAATTGGCAAAAATGGACAAGAAAGTTACAGCCCTCTGAAGTAAGGGGGGGTTGGTTTTACATAAAATTCTCCATTGAACAGCTAATAGCCTATTTCCGAACCCCTCAAAAAAATCCTTAAATATCACTATGTTGCCTTTAGAGTTACAAGATGATTTGTAGAGCTTAAGTTCACTATTTCAGAGCAGTTTAAATCACTCAATTTGAATAAAAAATTGAGAAAGTTATGCACTGATGAAATAAGAGGGCTCAAAAATGAAAAAAAATGTGTTTTGCAATTCAAAAAATGGTGTTTTCTTTACTGCTCTTTTTAGGCTGCTCATTTGGCTTTGCATTTCAAAGATGATTTGTAAAGCTCAAGAAGGCGCTCCTATAACATTTTAAATCACTCAAAATGGAGAAGATTTGAGAAAGATCTGCCAAAGTGTTCGATGATAATAAGCTAATGTTCGATGATAGGCCAGTTTATCCTATTGGCTTTAAAATTAATAAGGATGGTGTTGAAAGAGGAGTGAGATAGTAAAGTTTTCCCTAAACTGATGCCCTGGTGGTTCCCACCTTGTTGCTTATTATTCATAAAGTCCTCAAATATCAATTTCACAAAACTCATCGTGAGATCTCAAAATCAATTTTAACAATATTTTCTTTTCCACCCATAGGCTGCTCACCAATAATATTCCATGCTAGGAGGGTCATACAGGGAATGAGGAAGGCTTAAGGGGCTATATAAGGTAATAAGGACTATATGGCTATATAGCTTATGGGTTATATTGGGTTATAGCGTATGAGTTTTGAGTTTTTTATTTTGGGGTTTTTCTTTGGTCTTTTTCTAGTTTAAGTTTTAAGTGTTTAGGAGTTGGAGTTTTAAGTTTAGGTTTCCATGTTTAAACTTCAAATTGTAGGGTTTTGTTTGTAGGGTTTTTGTTTGGTATTGTTTAGGCTTAAGTTTTAAAGTTTAATTTTTGGGTTTTGGACATTGAAATTTTAAAGGTTGTATTTGGACCTTTTAAGGTTTAGATTTCAAATATTTCAAATTTGTTTCATGTTGTTTGAATGCAAATGTTTCAATGCACATTTGAGTTTCAAAACCTAATGCACCATGTAAAACTTTCACACCAAGTTTACAATTACAACCAATGTTGCAAATAAATGTTATGATCACAAACACATGGTTTCAAACCTATGTTTGAACTACTTTCATTACAAGAAAGTTATGGATTTAGAATTGGTTTTTGCAACTATCTTTTAGTCGTGGGCAACATTTGCAACTAAAAATTCCTTAGTAGTAACCGACAAGTTACAATTAACTACTATTGCAAGTGACATAACATGTTTCATATTATATTATACAAGTTCATCCATTGTCATATAGTATATGGTGGTTGCCCTTGCAATTATTGTGTAACTGTTTTTTATTGCAATATTGGCAAAATGCATATGAATCATTAATAGACATGCAACCCAAGCTAGGTAGCTTATGTGTTATATATGTTAGTCCTACATCTAAATAACATACATGAAACCTAGGCTAGGCCTAGAGATAAGTAACCTAGGTTAAGGAAGGCCACATGGCATTGAGGTTAAGCTTCACCTTAGGCCACCTAGGTTAAGGTAGGCCACATGGCATCGAGGTTAAGGTTCACCCTAAGCCACCTAGGTTAAACCTAGGCCCCAATAGCATATAAGCCACCTAAGATATACTTAGCCTTAAGCCACCTAAGCTAAACCTAAACCTAGGCCAAACATAGTTGAAAAAATCTTATTTCATTTTTGGGAAATCCTATTTCATCTTTAAAACTTTACTTCATTTCAAATTTAGTGACATTGAATCTCTTTGATTGACTCATCCCAAATGGCATTTGCATTTAAATGTATTTTTTCAATCTCTCTAGTGCACTTCCTTATATTGAAATGAAAGAAAAAGCATATGGGATAAACACTCTAATTGCAACCTAATTACAACCTAATCACAACTATTACATACCAACAACTATTTAATTACATTCCTAACCTACCTCAAGTACTAGCTACCAACTACTATTTACCTTAACCTACTATCTATTAATCTAACTTACTACCTATTAATTAAATTAACCTACTGACTAACATACCATACGTGCCACCTAAGCTAGGCCACATGGCATCTAGGCCTAGACCACTTAAGCCACATGGTAGCTAGATCTAAACATAGGCCATGTGGCACCTCAAAGCTAAGCTTAAACCTAGGCCATGCCATGTGACACCTAACTTAGCCTAAGGCTAGGTAACCTAGGCCACCTAAGTTAACTAAGTGCATAACTAAGTAGGTAAAAATATAAAAAATAGGCAGGTAGGAACTTACTCTAAGTAGGTAAGTAGCTTAAGTATATAAGTAGCCTACCCTAATGTAAGTAGGCAAGGAGCCAAACATGAATACTATTATGGACCATTAGTTGATATTAGTTGCATATGCAACCATGAAGTGGTCACATATGCAATTCAAAGGGTTTAAAGTAATATATTTGAATAAAAAAATCACAACAAATCATCCATGTCATTGTTTTTTTACACCATTAGTTACAAACTAGTTATATAAACAACATATTTATTGAAAACCACATGGTTTCAACCTTTTAGTTACATGAAGTTTTAATATATTTGCAAACAACCAATTCCATGGCACTTGCAAGTTGATTGGTTACAAACAATAACTTTGTTAATAACATTCGCAAAAACCTTTAATATGTATTTCCAAATATTTTTAAATGCACTACCAAATTGGGAAATGAAATTTTCAACAATGCTTGAAAACTTTGGTTTTGAAAGATGAAAAGTTTGGAAAATCGTAAAGAAAATTAACCTCCTAAAAATTGAATGACTAAATTTATCCCATTAATCCCATCTCTAGTGTTGGCAAGTTCAAGGTAATGAGCAAGTTCTTCAACCAAGTCATTGCCCATGATTTCTTTTAAAGTACACAAACTAAAGGTTCATGATTTTCCTAAAACCACAAAATTGGATCTACAACCTCTTATTGAAACTAGGACTTGGACCAAGCCATTCTCCTATGTTAAAGAGGTTTAAGTTTTTTAATTTTATCTAGGTGTAAACAATTTTGAAGTGTGAAAGTAAAGCCCTACTTTTTAGATGCATTTTCAATTTTGATTGCTTACACATGATTAATGACATGAATTAATTTTTATTGGGATCTATACACTAATTGAATACAACAAATAAAGCACATTTTAAAAAAATTTGTTGTGTTTAGTGAAGATTGAACTTGATATAGTTAAAAATTTGGTCTCCAAAAGTTTTTCTTTTTGAGAAATCTTTGGCACTAGAAGTTCTACAAAACCAAAATATTATTTTCAATTACACATTGGAAGTTTTATTAAACCAAATTTAAAACTAAAAATAAGGTTCCTTTCCAAATGAAGAATTGGAAAAACTATTATAAACCCCCAATAATCATTTATAAACCCCATTCATATGGTTAAATATTTAGAAGGTAGTGTCATTTATTATCATTTCATTTTGGAGGTTCATCTTCATCATACTAAATATTTTCTTAAAACTAAGTCAATTTTCTATAAGGTTGAGAGTATAGAATTAAGGTTAAAGTCAAAAAAATTAAAACTTGAAAAAAATCTAAGAACTAATCAATCACCTTCTTAAGGACAACTATTTCTTTGACAATTATTTCATGAAATCGTTGATTCTTTGAGGCTTTTTAAAAAGCCTAGATTCCAAAGTTCTTTCATTTCCAAATTTTAAAAAATTAGAACCAAACCTTATTTTATTTTTGTATTTTCTCAAAAATCAGACTAGAGGGCATTAAAAAAAATCATGGATAACCACCCAACAATGCCTCAAACATTTTGACCTTGCATACATGTATAAACATTACAATTGAAATGTAAACATAAAAAATTTGCAATCCACAACATAATTGCATGAAAGCCTAAAGAGCAATAAACATTTATCCTTTTAATATGACAAGGTTTTGGTCTAATGCTAAAGAATAAAAATATAATGAAATGCCTCTATTTCATCTAGTCCATTTTTCATGGTCTTTATTAATCTACTAGTCTAAATGCAATTCAAAACAAATTAGTCTTGAATTTTTATATAGTGCTTGCATAATTTTTATAAAGTGACCTTGTGGAATGCAATTTTGAATGCATATTCATATCTTATTTGTTGTGTTATGAACGTTGTTCAACTAGATTAGAGAAAACATTATTACAAGTTATGGGTCCTACACCATGAACATTTTTAGGCATCTAAAAAAAAAATAGAACAAAGATAAGTTCATCTTATTTGTTCCATTTTCCACAATTTCAATTGTTGAGGTTGTTTGCATTGGATTGAACCAATGTTCATATATAGTTCTTCAAGCTTCTAGAAGAAATGATATTTCACCTTTTCATGAGAAGGTACTTTATTAACCTTGAACTTTAAACAACTCTTGTGTTTTTCCAATTACCATGTGTAGTCTAAATAACCTCAAGTAGAGTTTATTATCACATGTATTCTTGATTGGACCTTTACTATACCATTGGAAATCTCACCATCAAGTTCTTGAAAGCAAAAAATATGGAGTACAATAAAAGAAAATGTTCATGCACTGCAACCAAATTTAAAATTGTTTGACATTGAAACACTAGACAATAATGTTAATCCAAATAATTTTGAAACGGAAAAATAAAGGTATAGCAAACAAACAAAAAGAGGAAAAACTCTTATGGAGTTTTAGATGATCACCTACATGTGTCAATACAACAAGAATACTAGTTTTTTGATTTGTAAAAAGTCATTTTGAATTTGAAAAGAAAGAGCAAAATGAAATTGGGAACCATCCTATCTTAATGCAAATAGGAAATACACTTACACACGTGCATTAGAAAATGTTTTGTGTTGTTGACATAAGTCAACATATTTTTCTTAAGTAATGAAATTTTACTACAAAAGTTGTGTGTGTATGTCATTTCTTGGTGATATGTATGGTTGTTTTCTCAAGAATAATTGTATTTTATTTATGGAAATACCTCTATTATTGATGGAAATTTTGTGAACATCATTAGGTAATACTTTGATATATTTACTTACATGGCAAAATCATGGCTTTCAACTAAATGAATAAATCCAATCTACAATATGCACATCATTTTACAAGCAAATATATGTCATGCATCGATTGAATTTTAAATATGATTTACATGCTAGGATTTTTCTTCAATTTAAACACTAATGGGATGAAAATCCTTTAAAATGTACCACACATGATGAAAAGGGCCTAGGCTTTATTGCAGTTTTTTTTTACTCTATATTTTGATCCCCATAAAAAATAATGAGTCAAAAGTTGTTAAGAATTTTAGTGCAATCCATATTATGGTTTTGAAAAAAACTACTATTTTTTTACTAAGCTTGTCACATTATTTTACATTAAGTAAGTGCCAAACCTGTTTTTGAATTAATGAAGTGTTTAAACATGTTAAAGTAGTTGTAACCTTAGTTATTCTAAATGTCATTCAACCCTTAATAAGAAGCAAATTAAGTTAGTATTGAAACTTCTTAACCATCATAAATGGGGTTAATTAAATTCTTTAATTTCTACATAACTTCTAGTTACACCTACACCAATGATGAAATCTTTCAAAAGGAAGCAAAGCTCTTATGATTTTGATATAAAATCATTAAAAAATCAAGATTTGTTCAATCAACTTGAACCATGCAAATTTAGACACAATAATTAAACCATTTACAACTAAGAAAATCATGAAATGAAATGAAGGTTTACACAAATGCCATAGTTGATAGTAATAAATAAAAGCATCTTCACCATATGGCTATTGGCCCTTGTCATGGGTGGGCTTTATATCAATCACATCAATGAAAATCTAGGGTACTATAGGGTAGTTCAAAGCAAGGTTAGGTAATGGGGGAAGTAATAGACTTAGGGTAGGGTTTTGACTTTTGAAGGGGGTTAAGGTCATGTGGTTTGGTCTTAAGGGGGAGTTTGGGTCTGAAATTCAAGTTTGCATTCATTCAAAATGATGGTTAAAACCTAATCGTCATTGGATCAAATTTAGGTGTAGGTGGATTTATAAATTTTTGATATGGGAGGATGGGATGTGGAATTGTGTTTGTAAAAAGAGGAAGATGTATATAAGTGCACTCCTCTTTTTTGACCATTGATAGGATGGGGTCAACTAACCATCCATGTAACAAATGGTACTCAAGAGAAAGGATTACTTGCAAGTTTTGAATGAACAACTTTTGGGAATTAGTCATGGTGATGTGAATTCAATTCAAATTGAATGTGAATTGCAGGAATTGAGTTAATAAGGAGCGGGGATGCAATCATAATAAAAGGAGCTAAAGGATTTGTTGAATGTAATTTACATTGTATTTTATTTAGTTTGAAATGTATAGAGGTATATGAAATAAATAAATATTTTTGAATATGATATTCATTTACTCATGAATTATAATCTTGGAATCATTTCAATACGTTGTGAAAATCCTTTTACATGCATAAATATTTTTTGAATTATGTTTTCTTAGAGCTTTAAAATGTGGACATGTTTTTTTATTACTAAAGCCTTCACAAAATGTTTTCAAATTTATTGTGAACTTTCATATATTTCACAATTTGAAAGGCCGCATGTGTTGAAGCATGTTTCAAAAATATTTTTAAAAATTTGTATTGGATTTCAAGTTTAAACGATTTTGGAGTGTACTTAATAATTAAGATAGTTCACAATTTGTGATCATGGTTGAAAGCAAAGTTGTATATTTGATTGTAATGTAAGGCTTTATGCAAAATTTACAAAAAAAATGTTTTATTATCAATCATATTTGGTTTCAAAATTGATATTTAGATTAACAAACTATATTATAATAATTTTTTTGGATTATGGGGTTAGATCAAGTCTAGTACTTTTTATTACCATTTGTAATTCCATTTATTTTTAATTACATATAATATGTCACCAAATTAAAAACTAATGAAGGTTCAATCATACTTTGCAAGACCACTAGATAATTCAATCAATATTGTAAATTTTTTTTTATTTCAATAAATTTAAGTAGGAAATTTTCAAAGTTTTATTTTCATTTAGGGTGAAAACATAGTCAAGGGAACCAAGGGCACCAAGGTAAAAGTCCTTTTCCAAGGACTGCACATGACACATGTCATTGCTATGTTGATTTATAACTTTAAAATTTGTGTTTCAAATATTTGCTTTAATATTGCATTTTAAATAAAAATTTATTTTGATTACAAATTGATTTTATATCATGTACATTATACATTCATGCCCTTTATCACATAAACATGAACTTTTGTCAAAAGCACATTTTCAACATCCATAATTTTCAGGGTCAAAGCACTTTTGAACCAAATGTGCTCAAATTGATTATAATAATAATTTTCATCAAATCAAGTCCTTTTGTCCTTCTAGTCATCAATGTTAAAATCCTTTCCAATTTTCAAAAGAAATGGTGCACATTTGGTAGAAAAAAAAGGCATCGGAAAAAAACAAGGACTATCCACTCTCAAGGTTTGAATGCTTTGAACATGCAAAAACATTTTTGATTTGTCTCAAGCTTTGAGCATGTAAGCTTTGTAATTAATGAAAAATATTCCAAAAGAATTATGAAAATTCAAATTATTATGCTCACTTGTGATTTTTCAAACATACAAAAATGCAATTTTAAAAAGTGTACACTCACTTTAATGGCTCTTTTGACTATGTTTTCACCCTTCATGTAGTTGTAATCCTACTCAATCCTTGAAAAGACTTTTTTCCAACATTTCTTAACAAAGAAGCCCTTGTTTTTAGACAAATGGCTTTTAAGTTTGATTTCATCATCATTTTTAATATTTTGCCCAACATTACCTTTGGCATTAATCTTGTCATAAGTGATGATTAGTATATCCATTATTTTCTTCTATTTGTTACTTTAGTTAAATTATAGCAAGCTAGGTGTTGCCCAAGTTATTATGACATGGGTCGTCATAAGGCAATCATTCATTGCAAGAGCTTAATTTTTGAACAATTGTGGCCCCATTGATGACCCTCTTAGATTGAAATGTAGGCATTAAATATCTTTACATGGGCCTTTGGTGCAAGGTTAAATTGTGCAAGTGGTGCCTTACCAATTTTATTTTTTAAGGGGTTCAAACTTTGCCATGACATCAAGCAAAACCACCTCCCAAATTGGTATTCCTAATGCATGATATTCCTCATATTTGCAACAATTGTATTGGAATTTTTATTATTGGTTATTTACATTATGCATTTCAAATGCAACAATTTTTTTTCATGTCTCTTGGTTTATACACACTTAATAAAGAATTGTTTATTTATTTTGGTATTGAAACAAATGTCTAAAGGTTTTAGGGTTTTAGGGTTTAAAATCAGAGAATTTAAACGTGAACATTATATGGAAATGTGTGACTACCCAAAAAGCCCTAAATCTTAAGCCAAATTACCCTACAACTAAAGCTCAAAAAATAACTCATATACAACTATTGTGCAATTATCCCCTTAGATATATGAAGTATTAATAAATAAATTGTCACATCAAAAAATCAGCTAATTATATTATAGTTGAAAATGAGTTGAAAATGGGTCTTCTATACGGTAATTTATACACATCGTACATACATTTTCAAGAGTTACATTATAATTGCATGTGGCAACTATTTTTAAATTATTGTAAATGGGCCACTAAAACAACAACTATGTTGCAACTTTAATGCACAATGTACATACATGTGATCATGCCACATGTCCACATTTCCACCACCCATTATGTGAGACATTTGCAATTAGTTTTCGATTATGATTCCCATTGATACAATTAGTCTGGTCATTAATGCACCACTACTAAAATATTATTACTCAACTATGTTATAATTATAAAACAACTATTTATAACTTAATAACAATACATGTTCACGTGTAATGTTTTATAAATAATGTTTCAATAATTTGACTATTAAATATTAACTATGTTTAATACACTTATTTATTATGAATTTATTGATTGTACTACATAATTGACTGCTAATATGAATAAATAAGTGGAATTCATATAATTAATTTTACATTACCTAAGTTGGTTTCACATAATTAGTTCATTAATTAATGAAAATAATTAATTCACATATTTAATTATCATATATCCATTTATTTAATTGTATAACTTGCATAATGAAAAACAAACACTAAACATATGGGAAAACCTTTTTATAATTGCAACTCAATTTGCAACTAAGGAACAATTGAAAGATTTAATTCGTATGTTTTATTTTTGAATCCCATGTTACAAACTATATATATATATATATATATATATATATATATATATATATATATATTCTCACATTAAAATACATGTGCCATTATGGGATGAACTTAAAATAAGCTTAACCCTGAAGGCAAAACATAAAATAAATAAAATAAAATTGCATGCTTATTCTTTAATTTACTTAATCTTATGTTTTCCTATCTACTTAACTATTTAGGTAAGTAATCAAATGCTACTTTTTAATTTACCTATGTAGGTAGGTAGCTCCTAGGTAAATGCCTAAGTATGTAGGTTTTATGACCTACCAACCTACCTACCTATGGTTATGTACAACCCACTTAGCTACTAAAATAAACATTTATTTATATTAATTTTTTCAAAAATACAATTAATATTTCATGTGGCAATTTTTTTATTATGTCACATGTCACAATTTAAGACCATCATTAACAATCATAATGGATGCTAAAGATCAATATTTTGAAAAAAAAAAAAAACTATGTCCAAAAATCTTCATAGTGTTAAGTGTCAAATTTTACTAGATGGATGACAATTAATGACGTTAGCATGACATCATGGGTGCATTTATAATATAGTTGCATAATAATAATAAAACACCCCTTTTTTCATAGTGTAAAGGTGCACTTTTATTATAACTTTCTACAATTAATATAAGGGGCTTGGGGATGACTAGGACAAATAGAAGTTTTCATAAAGGTGAAAACACATTATTAGGAACCACAACTTGCCCACTTGAGTAGTTGCACACTAAGGTGAACCACAAGTGGCATAATAGGAATTCATTTTTGCACAATTTTTGGTGTTATCAACACCTTCAAAATAAATATGTTTAGCAAAATTCAATTTTTTGCAAGAACTACCTTTGCCTTCCATTCGTAATACATTTTTTGAATACTTTGAATGAAAAATTCCATTAAATTCAAAGTTTTCACATTGAAAAGACTTAATGAATTTCCACAACCAAGGCTTTACAAAGTAAGTAAATGTCTACTCCCATTTGCAATCACATTCTTGATATGAATTTTCATGTTCATTTTAATCATACAACCTATGATAGAGTATTGCTAGAAAACATTTGATTTAATATTCCAAGAGTTACAAGTCCATTTTAAAATGTGTATAGACTTTGATGCATGATGAAACACAAGTTTAAATGTCCCCCAAAGATTAAAAAAAATGGTCACTTGGTTTTCATTGTTTGGTATTAGCTTTCTATAACAATATAGATGATAAATATGAATCACTTTTTAACACATTTTTTTACTAATTGAACTTAAAAGACATTGCAATAACTAAAGGTCCTAATTTCTAGATAATGTGAGAGATTAGAATGGGTTACAAAAGGATATGGATTAAAAATCATTTTTAATGTCACAAAAAATATTCATGAAAAAGATGACATTATATATTCATATGTAAAGGAGTGGAAATTTTTATAATTTGTGATTGTGTAGTTTTTAATACATTCAAGTCATTCAAAAAATGAACAAGAACAACAAAAAAATAGTTATAGTGCTTTTGAATATTTTATATTCATTATATTCACTCCAAATTGTTCCACATGTTTTCATAATATATTTAAAACATTGTTATATAAAAACATTATAAACTTGCAACATTGGTACAATTTTTGACACTGAAAGATGAAAAAGACAAGTAGTAGCTACATTTGTTTTAGCCCCCATAATTAATGATACTACATTTTCAAACAACTTCCCTTCACCTTAAGTATACAAAACAAAAGAAGAGGCTATTGAATGTAATTGGAACAAAAATTGAGACACAAATTCATCATAAATTTACATGAACTTCATCACACCTATACCATTATGAAAAGAATTAATATTAGAGCTCACCATCTTTGGGGTGTTTGTTGGTTCCATCAATTAAAACTTCAAAACCCCCTTTTGTACTTCATGTTTTTTCTCAAAGTAAATGACTTGTTTTCCCCCCTCTGTGCATGATTTTTAATTTCTGTAATTCATTGTGGACATTACACAATGGCATTTTTTTTGAAATTTTCAAAATCTCACTCCAAAATTGGTGGTTCATAAAAATGTTGGTTAATTATCAAAAAGACATGGTTATCAATAACTAGCATCTAGTTTATCAATAAGGTTATCAATAAACTAGATGCTAGTTATTATTATTTTGAAAATTAGTTGGAGAACCTATTTACTTGGTAGGTAAAATGTACAAAACCAATAAGACCAATACTGAGTTGTCATAGTTTATTAACTTTTTGAATGTTTGCAATTTTCATCCAAGTAGGTTATCAATCCCTATTTACCCCAAAATTTTAATAATCTACCACTTTGCATTTAGTCCAAATTTGGAACACATCCAAATTCTTTAATGTGTATTAAAAAATGTTGTGATATCATCACCCTTTTGTACTCCTCTTTTGAATTTTTTATTATTTCTTTTCACCATCAACATAATTATAGTGAATGATATTGATATTTCTTGATATATGGTGTCTAAGCTATCATACTTCAAAATATAAGGTAGAATTAAAGATTGAATTTGAAATTGTTTCTACTTCATCATGGCCCTTAGGTGATACACCTTAAAAATTTTGGACCAATGGGCATATCAAAAATCCAATATTAAATGGTTGTGAAATGATTAAACTTCAATGTTTATTCAACTTGTTTTCAATTAATATGGTTAGATCAGCCAAGCCCTTTCGTTCCTTGTGCTAGTACCACCACCCTATGTGATTTTTGTTCCTACCAACTACTATGAATGAAATACTCAAACACATGGTCTCTCAAATACTTTGAGGGTAACAATTTTTGAATTTTGCCAAAGAAAAAACATAGATTTTTTGATAAAACTCAAGTTCAACACTTTGGTTAACCACAAAGGAAATTAATCCAATGAAATAATTTTATAATATAAGTTTAAAAATGCATTTTCATATTTTTGTCAATTGACCATGCCAATGAAGAAACATGGAGGCTAAATATATATGTAATTTGTGATCATCATGAGGTCGATTTAGTGATTTTTAATAATTTCACAAAACAATAATCCAAGAGTTTTTTTTATCTTTGATTTAGCACACATTGAGCATGGCATGCACTTTTGGTTAATAAAACCACAAAAAAAAAACTACTTAAATGGTATATTGGGCGATTTCTAAGGTAAATGTTTGATCACTGAATATCCTTATGCATAACAAGTAGTTAACACCAAAAAAAGTAACCACATTAATTAATAACTATGGGTATTAATTTGATGAAGAAATTGATAATAGCTAGGTCTTCAATTTTAATTTTAATTTTATTGATAGCTATGTGGTGCAAAAAATAAAAAATGAAAAATAATATGTTCAATCAATTTTGAAAAAACAATAATAACTAGTTAACCTTGGTTCATAATTGTTAAGAAACCTTTTTTTGAGCATGCAAATATTTTATGTCATAGCTCTTAAGAAGAAGTTTGCAATGCCATATCAAGTTCCTCAACCAAATTATGTCCAATTTTAAATGGTCAAAAGGCATTTTGGCAACTTTTGTCACAACCCTTCTAAAAACCTTCATAACTTTCAAGTTAATCTTTGCCAGTGTAAGTTCATTATGTTACAATTCACATTTGAAATAGGTATCAATTGATGTCAAAATCACTTAGTTTAAATATATCCTAAACTTCAAATCTCATTTCAGAAAATCAAACATTCTTTAATAATTTCAATCCCTAAAGTGAAAATGCATCTTGGGATCTTGACAATTTGTCCTTTGACTTTCACAAACCCCTCACTTAGTGTGAGAATGCATTTCATTTTCCTTGGTTCAGGTTGTGTTTCAAATTTGCATTCAACTTCATTCTTATTGTTTTTGGATGGACATAACTTTATCATTTCTAGGAGTTGGTCACAAGTCAATATTTGAATTACAAAACATTAATGCAAACATGGTTCTATATAATGTTTGGTTATAAATATGTTTAAATTCATATTTAACAACATTTTGAACATGATGTTGGGAAGTATGCTAGTGGTAATGATTAGTGCTTTTGTTTAACCCCAATGACAATTTTCAGTTAGCATTGGCGATTAGTTCATGTTGCCACAAACTTCTAGGTTTAAATCCAAATGCATGTAACAAATCATGTGAAAAAAAATGATTATTAGTTATATCTAAAACTTGAAATATAGGCACTATGATAACTTCTTCTAGGCGGGTATAGGGTATCCAAAATGAATGTAAAGTGAATGGATAAGCCTTTGAATTTTTTTAATGAATTTAATCAAAGAACTATAATGTAAGGAATGAGTTCAATTTAGTAAAGTGTTAGTGTTAGTGTTTGAAGATCTTGTTTAACATGCTAGTTTGATTTTTTGAAATCTAGTTTGTTTTTATTACAATTTAAAAATAGACTTTCATGGCCTAGTTGTTTTCTCTATGTGAAAAACATGTGCAAAAGCAAAAGTATCCAATGCAATTGCATAGAACAAAGAAGAGGAAGGTGTATAATGTCCAACTATATATTTCACATACCCAATTATGAATGGTCAAAATTACAATTTAATTTTCAACAAAATATGTAAGATTTTATTAAACTTTGAAGGTGTTGACTAGTGTTGTATTGGTGTATAACGTGCAACTTGGATATATATTGAAGAACCCACCAATCTAATATGATTAGGCAATATTAGCTTTACACTAATACCAATATCAAGTTTATACCTATGATGTACCATGAAATATTTCCATGGGACAATTGTAACATAGTTGTATATTAATTGTTTTGCAACTTTAGTTATAGGGAAATCTAGTTGCCATGAACGTGATTCCTCATAGTGTATTTCAAAATATAAGGTACCCCAATGGGCATATCAAAACTCTAATATCATATGGTTGTGAAATGCTTGAACTTCAAGGGTTATTCAACTTGTTTTCAATTAATATAATTAGATTGGTCAAGCCTTTTGGTTCCTTGTGCAAAAACAATCCCACACTAGTTCATAACTATTAAAGAAACATGTTTTTGAACATGCAAATATATGAATTTGGAATGTAACTTGGGTTCTTGAAATTTTGTACTTTGACTCCCATAGACGCCCTACTTGGTGTGAGAATGCATTTCACTCTCCTTGGTTCATGCCATGTTTCAAATTTGCATTCAACTTCATTTTTATTGTGCTTGGAAGGATATATCTTCATCATTTTTGGGAGTTAGTCACAAGTCCATATTTGGGTTATGAAACATTAGAAAACTACCCCTTGAACTTTGCAAGTGTTAGATGTAGCACACACATGATTTTATTAGTAATGATTAGTGCCTTTATTTAACCCCAATGACAATTTGTAGCTAACAATGGTGATTAGTTCATGTTGCCACAACCTTTTAGGTTTAGATCCAAGTGCATGTAACAAAACATGTAGAATAAAATATTTTGTTACTCGATCCCAAACTTGAGATAGAGACATTGTGAAAACTCCTAGTTGAGTATATGGTGTGGAGAATGGATGTAGAGTGAATGGATAAGCTTTTGAATTACTTACATGAACTTGATTGAAGAACTATAAAGTAAGGAATGAGTGTTTGGAGATCTTGCTTTAAGTGCTAGTTTGGATTTTTTTTGAGATCATGCTTTTTTGTGTTACAATTAAGACAAATTTTCTCATGGCATAGTTGCTTGTTCTATAAGAGAAAACACGTGCAAAATCAAATGCATCCAGTGCAATTGAATTTAACCATGCTAGTGAAAGGGGGCTGGAGTATATAACATCTTACTAAATATTATACAAGCAAAAATATGCATCATCAAGTTTGCAATAATTTTCATAAAAATATGTAAGATTTTATAAAACTTTGAAGGTGTTGACTAGTGTTGTATTGGTGTATAGAGTGCAACTTGGATATATGGTACCACTAATATATTGAAGAACCACTAGTAAAAAAATTCATTTTGCAACTTGTCCAATGAACTAAAAGTGTCATTTCTTGGATATATGGTACCACGGATATATTGAAGAACCACTAGTAAAAAAATTCATTTTGCAACTTGTCCAATGAGTTAAAAGTGTCATTTCCTGGATAAATGGTACCACTGATCTATTGAAGAATCACTAGTAAAAAAATTCATTTTGCAACTTGTCCAATGAGACTAAAAGTGTCATTTCTTGGAGATATGTTACCACCGATATATCGAAAAACCACTTGTAAAAAAATTCATTTTGCAACTTGTCC
>Ga0116231_10005397_pt1 | contig 25222 bp, 14 predicted proteins | sample S1TSphgellanicum_2_FD_89695 | JGI IMG/M metagenome (GOLD analysis project Ga0116231, IMG submission 89695) | Host-associated microbial communities from peat moss isolated from Minnesota, USA - S1T2_Fd - Sphagnum magellanicum MG | ecosystem: Host-associated > Plants > Peat moss > Unclassified... | reverse complement strand
TTTTGGTCGAGATCAAGCCAAAGTGATGATCATCCAGATTCCATAAGAAGATTTAGCCAATTTGACTATAAACAAGATACTTCATCTAAAATGTATTGTACAGGCCATTGTACTCTTGTGGGTGGAGATGGTCTGAGCTGAGCAGTATTGGTAAGAGTGTGTGCTCAGCCTGCTTCTGTGTAGTTTTCAGTACCTGCTACTAGGGAAGGAAGAAGCTTTTGACATGGGTTTGTTGTGCAGTCTGAGATCTAAGCTACCCATTAGTAGAATTCTTCCAAGAATTTGAGCTGAGAGGAAGTAAAAGCCTGGAGATTGAATCACTTATACTATAGGGGTAGTTGTTCAAGAGAAGTGAGGCAGCTCCTGTCAAGCATCATCTTTTGTCTGAAGATCTGAAGCTTTTAGTCTGCAAATGTTTTTTGATTGTAAAAGTGGCATGAGTCTAGCTATGATCCTTCTGCAGTTAGTTAGGTTGTGGTGTTGTGAGAACTTGTCCAGTTTTGTGAACCAGAAGTGTATTTACAGTGTGCTGTTGTATGGTCTGGCTGCCTGCTCCATATTAGCCCCTTGATAGTTAGTTATTGAGATTTCGTCAAGATCTTTATCAAGTAGGAATTGTGGTTTGGGTTGATCTAGCTATTCAAAGTTTGGATCGCATCAGCAACCAAAGTTTGTCCATTCATGGAGATAACAGAGTTTTGTCAGGATAAATTGTTGATGTGATTTAGTTCCGAAGGTTTACATGCCTCAGCAGTAAATGGGTGTACAAAAGTAGTGACAATAACACAAAAGGAAGATTGGCAGGGTTGGCATCTTTGAAGGGATGGGAGTTTCTAAGGGGGCTTCTAAGCTGGGTGGGTGTAGAGAGGACTTTTGGGGATTCATGCTCATTCAAGTAGGTTTATTTGCCTATGGACTAGATAAGATGTGTTTGTTTTGAGTCCTCCAAAAACTTGAGTAGCAATCATGAATTATGCACTTGTGTATGTGCCAAAAGGATGGGAGAGAATGTGCAAATGCATAGGAAGAGGGTTGAACTCTTCATTTGTCTAAAATAGTGGCGTTCTTGTTTGAAACTGAAACATCTCAAAGAAAAAATTGTGGCACTATTGGGGTATGCCACTCTTGAGATTTTAAGAACCACTGGGGTGTGAAAGCAAGGTCTAAACCATGGTAGAGCCCGGGTCCATTCTCACTCTTGTTGGGACAGTGACACAACCATTGTTGAATCGAGTTGTGAAAGCTGCAGAAATTGCCATCAACTACAACAAGTATTGTAGTAGTTTAAATGTTCAATTGTTGCGGCTGCAGCCTTTTTTAGACCATGCCCTTGTGTCCTGTCGTACAAATCAAGATGTATGTTTACTGCACACATGGTTGGATGATCTTGAAAAAAGCTTGAATCATGCAGAGATGACATTGAACAAGTGCGTTGATCAACAACCAAAATATTACAATATTTGGTTGAGGCATCAGTTAGCCAAGGAAATTCTGAATGTGACAAAAAGTATCAATGATCTCATCCATCAAGCTTCTTCTTTGGTTGGGTTGGATGTTGGCTTGTCAATATTGCAAGATGTTCAAACAATGAAAGATATGATGATGGAGGAGTCAAGGAAGCATTTGTCAAATGTCACAAGACATTATCTTGACAAAGATCAGTATCGCAATGTTACTGCTTTATCAAGCGAAGCAACATATGCAATCCAAACTGCCTTTCATGAAATGTCAAGTAATGAGGCCACACCTTATGAAGAAGGTTGTGAGATAGAGGTTGATAAATCAATGCCATTGTTTCAGGTACCATCACATTCACAACATTTGTCATGAAAATTTTGTGAAGTGCTTATATATGTCCAATTTATAGACATAATGAACTACTTTTCATGAATGTTGAAGAATGAGGTCACACCTTGTGAACAAGGTTGTGAGATAGAGGTTGACCAATTGATGCATTGTTGCAGGCACCATCACATTCACAACATTTTTCACTGAAATTTCGTGAAGTGCCTCCACTTGTCTTCGGCTTGGACAAATTCACAAATACAGTGAAAGACTTGCTCCTAACAAAGGGAGATGATGCAAGTGCACACTATGTTGGAGTTTGGGGAATGGGTGGGGTTGGGAAGACTCTCCTTGCTCAAAGAGTTCACAATAGCATGGACTTGCAACAAAACTTTCAAGAAGTGCTTTGGCTGACTGTGGGCCAAAATCCAAACATAATGTCACTTTATGGCAACTTGAGCAACCAACTAGGTGGTCCAAATTTGAACTACCAAGATGGTCAAGTTGAGTGCAAACATAAATTGTACACAAGGCTCTCACATACACGGGCACTTCTCATTCTAGATGATGTTTGGGAATCAAATGTTGTTGAATGGCTTGATGTAGCCAAAGGACCTGGAAGTGTTATATTGTTGACCACTAGGAATCAACATGTATTGCAAAGAGTAAGAGCAATTGAAGTGGGTTTGACCAACCTTTCAATGGCAGATAGTTGGAACCTTTTTTGTGTGCATGCATTTGGACAATCATCAATTGTTCCCCATGAACTAGAGGAAACAGCTCGGTCGGTGGCTAAAGAGTGTAAAGGACTTCCCTTGGCTCTCAAAGTGATAGGTGGAGTCATGGCTGGGAAGAAATCACTTGGAGAGTGGAAACGTGAACTAAAAAAACTACAAGATTCACGTGTGAACAATCAAGATGTGGGAATCCAATTGTTTGAACATCTCAAGATTAGTTATGATGACTTGAGGAATGTTGACCATCCCAATGCCAAAGAATGTTTTCTTTACTTTGCAGCATTTCCTGAAGATGCCATGATAAGACAAACAACATTGTGTGATTATTGGGCAGCAGAAGGTTTGGTGCCCGGGCATGTTGGAGATGAGCGTGAAGAGGATGTATATTATGTGTTGGGGTTGTTGATAGGTCGATCATTAATTGAGTTAGGTGATGAGAGATCTTGTAAAATTCATGATGTCATACAAGACTTGGCTTTCTACATAATACAACATGATGCACTTGTGCAAAAACAACTTGCTCTCTACAAGCCAGGTCGACATTTGGAGGAATTCCCGCATGAATGGATAATGCATTCTGGAGAGTTGCTTGGAGCTCAAAGATTATCATTGAAAGACAACAAAAACTTAAAGATGCTCCCTACCAAATTTTGTGCACCTAAATTGCAAACGTTGCTTCTTGATAGATTGGACTTGAAGGAGTTGCCAAGAGGGTTTTTAATGGGTGTACCAAATCTCAAGGTTTTGGATTTGAGTTGGAATAGGTATGTGCAAATTTTTTTTCAAGAACTTTGCAAGTTGGAAAATTTGATGTGAAAAAATTGAGGAATGATGTGGAGTTTACCAACGAATCATTATTGGTTGAATGCCTTTCAACTTGTTACTTAAAGCTACTGCCACATTTTACAATTTGGTGTACATATGACATGTTTTTGAATTCAATTAAATTTCAACTATTGCTGGATTTATAAACATCAATGTTAAACACCTTTATTTACTGAGTTGGTCATGACAAATGTAGCATTTTCATTTCTTGAATGACAAGTATGAAAATGCACATGTTAATGTAAAAACAAATTGAATGGGTTTTCATATTTGAGTTGTTGGCAGGTGCATTGAATCTCTACCAAAGGAGCTTGGCCATCTCATACATTTGGTGTATCTTAGCCTTGAAGGTTGTGAGAACCTAAAGGAGTTACCAAAGTCAATAGGGAAGCTCCAAAGGCTGGTTTTTCTTCACCTTTCTTCTTGTTCAAGACTAAAGAAACTACCAACATCAATAGCCAAGCTACTCATGTTGGAGAATCTTGATCTAAGGTCTTGTGAGAAGTTGGAGTATCTTCCTGTTGAAATGAGCAATCTAAAAGCACTACAATCCCTTCAAATTCGTCGGTGCAACAAATTGCAATGGCCAGAACCACAATCCAAGCACTCAAATTGGCTTTCTCATGATAACATATTACTGGAGTTGGTGGCTCTTAAACAACTCAACATTGATGGTCCTTTGAAGATTTTGGAGTCAATTCATACTACAACTACAAAGTTGAATATGAGAACACTTGATATTGGGAAGTTGTCATCATTTCCAACTCTAATGCAGTCAATGGTGGAACTTGAAGGGCTTGAGATAGTTGAACTTGGCCCTAGGATCCGAGCCTTGCCATCATGGATGACATCATTTTTACAACTCAAGAACCTCACACTGGTGAATTGTGAAAGTGTGGAAAGCATTCCTGCCTTGGACACTCTTCCCATGTTAGTCCAATTGAAACTTTGGAGACTTACGTCAATCACAAAGCTTCCAGGGTCATTCACACGCATGGGTGGGTTTCCAACTCTTGGAAGTTTTTGATTTATATGAGTGTGAGAAGCTCACTGAATTTCCTGAAGTGGAGGAAGGTGCCATGCCCAAGCTAAGAGAATTAGGGTTGATAGGGTGTGTTTGTCTTCAAAGCTTGCCACTCTCTCTTTCTCTCCTTAGCAATGTTCAAGAGTTGGATGTGTCGGATTGTAACAATGACCTTTTGACCTTTTGTAAGGTGAACTTCAGAGACTTGCCAATCTGGAAGAGTTTTATAGTGGATGGCAAGTGTTTGATAACCAAGGAGGAGATTTGAGTTTTTCCAGTGGGAAAAGCAATAGAATGAGGAAGTGTAAATGTCCATTCCAAGGTAGGGATGGATTATGCAATAGTTGGGGAACTCTGAACAATTTGTTGACTAGAGGTCAAAGCATGGGGGAGTACATCACTGGGTATGTGAACTCTTCTTAGGTTCCCCAATTGAACAATTGAACAAAACAAGGTGGTGCTCAAAGCTGGAAAACAATGAGAGCAGAGGAGAGGAGAGGGAACCCTTGTAAGATTTCTAATTGCTTGTAGTGGGTCAGTTGCTTGTAATCAAAACTACATTCAGTTGTGCCCACATCATTCAGCAAGGGGGAACCTTGAATATGCAGTTTGTTCTGGTTTGCAGATGGAGTAACAGTTTTTCATGCATCTAATCTGTCTAAGACTTTCATGCTTATGCTTAAAAGCTATCTGCTCATCAGAATCATGTTGACAAAGCTTTGTACACATTCAGAACAGATTCAAGAAAGCTTGCCCCCAGAGTATTCATGACATTGATCACTAATAAGTGTAAACAGTATGTATACAACATCTACCATCAAGCATAAGCTCTCAAGAGTAACTCTCTATAGGCCCTGTGTAATCTAACAACAGATGATGTTTGAGGAAATCTTGAATTGCCTTTTGCATCTAGCATCCACTGATGCTCCAGAGGCTACAAAGCAAATCCTATGTGCCTCCTGCACTATCCATTTACTTGGAATTCTGGAACCACCCACACATACAGAAGTTGAGAGTAGATTTTAGACACACCTCTGTGAAGAGAGAGGTCACAGAAGAATGGATTGATAATAAACTGCAGGTGAGAAGTGAGCCAGTTCCTTGGCACAAATATCTGTATCTATTGAAGAATAAGAAAATGGGTGGTAATACTTACAATGCAACAACCTCCTGCAGCTTGTAGCACCACTTGTTTCTGAGAGGCACGTTGTTTTAGAATTATCAACTTTCTCAGATATTGCATGTTTTGTGACTTGAACAGACAATTGGTAATTTGACAAGAATATTTGGGCAATTCAGCAACCAAACATACTGCCTAAACCATTTCTTGACTTAACAACAGGAGGTGGTGTCTGACAACTGCCAAAAAGTCATATCAATGAAAACCAGTGCCATTCCTTTTGATCACTTAGCAGTACAAAATAGGTTTCATGTAGTAAAGAAAAATTTCGAGCTCAAATACCCAGCATCACCCCATGCTTGTAGCTAAAGTAAATACACTGAGTCCAGGCCTGAAATCAAAACACATTTACAAGGCATGACCAGGGATCAACAAAGTCACGGATGTAAGTGAATTTTGAGGTTGCTCATACTTGTGGGATAGCACAGGTAGCATGAACAAACAACTTTCATAATTTCTGCAAAACACCAGCTTCTCCAAAATGATTGCACAAGAGAAAGAACAATAGAAATATCCTCAGGACATAAATTAAAAATTGCCCCTTTGCTTGTTTGAGGAGAATCATTGGGAACTGAACATAATGTAGACAATGGCAGTGAATGAAGAAAGTTGAACCAAGAATTGAGGCTCCTTCCCAGATACATGTTATAACCCGCCAAGAGTTTGTGTGAGCTCCACCTTTGCATTCTGCAAGCTTTTGCAAGCAAGATCCAAACCCTCAGGCAAGGAGCCTCTAGTTTCTCTCACTTGTGTGTTGATCTGATCTACCAACACCTCCATCTTCACAATGCTATCTCGCAGCTGGTTTGTCTCCTGTGGTGGGTACAGAGATGCACCAAACTCATCCATTTCAGCTCCAAGCCCTTTGCAATGCTTGAGTACATTCTCTAAGAACACAGTGGAGGACTCTTCTGTGTCTTGAGGCATCTCTGCAGCTACATATAGAAGCTGCTTGATGAATCCAAGAGAAGAGTCAACCACACCTCTTGCTGCCTCAACCACTGCAATCTCCTCCTCAGAAAGTTGCTCATTGAAATCCAAGCTTTCAACACCAGAGTCACCATCCCCATTGCTTGTTTCTTCATCTCCATGTCCACAGTGCTCATGACCAGAGTGATCGTGAGAATGAGAAAGATTGTGAGAAAGTCTGTGTCCATCATTCTCATGCTCACAATGAGAATGGCCAGGATGATTGTGAGAGTGCTGCTGTGAATGATCGTGGCCATGGTTGTGCCCAGAATGAATGTGATCATGTCCACAATGACCATGGCCAGAATGATCATGAGAATGAAGGTCATGTGAGTGATCATGGCTACAATGGTCGTGTCCAGAGTGATCATGGCTGTGGCTATGGCCACCACGGTGCCTACCAGCTTCATTCCTTGTTGCATCACCATGATCATGGCCACAGTCACAAGCATTGTGCTCAGAGCTCCGTCCTTCTCTCATCTCCTTGATCTCTCGCAACACGTCCTTGACAGAAGTGGCCACTTGAGCAAGGCTCCGGCCGATGGCTCCTCGATTTGTGAATGGCGTCTTTTTCAGCGTGTTGCAAGCTTCCCACACACATCCAACCAGTGCAGGTAACACTGCCTCACACTCTTGCTTCTCCGCTCCTTTGATAGAGAAAGAGACGGCCCGGGTGAGAAGGGTGAGGCTTGCATCCAATACCTGCTGCGCGGCGTTGCGAATCGTGACAAGCAGCGTGGGACCAGCACCGACAGTACAGCCATGGCAGAGCAACAGCAATCCTTGCAAGCAATCGAAATAGGTCTTCAATGCTTGGTTTGCGTCTTCAACTTTAACCCCTTGAGCCCACAGCATCCCTATAGTGGTCGCGTGCTTCGCCACCTGCTCCGTCACCTTCTTCACCTCTCCCCAATCTCCCTTGACTCCCTCTATAGGTGCGGTGTCGTTCAAGAGCAAGACAGTCTCACGAAGCGATGCCGTTCCTCGCTGCAATGACCTCGACAAGTCCGCTACTCGACCTTTCTGAGTCCGCCCCATCTCTCTCTCTCTCTCTCTCTCTCTCTCTCACACACACACACACACACACACAATCTGTCTCTGCCTTTCCCTCCTCCCCAAATGATGATCCCTAAATCTTGCCCGCCTCCCTTCGACCTTTCCTTTTCTCCGTCCAAAGCGCCACGCACACGCGTACACAACGACCAGCAAGAGAAATACTACAGCAGATAGCCTTTGTATCAGTCTTCTGCAAATCGCCGCAAGCCGCCCACTACAAACAATCACCTGAACCCAAAAACTAAAGAAAATCGGCCACTTTCCCCACTTCTCCACTTCCTTCTCTGTCAAATATAACACAAGCTTCGTCGCGCAGCCACAGCGCGTGAAATCACAAGCGAGCTGCCCTTTGTCGTCGTCCTACTACTCCCTCCACATCAACACAGAAATTCTGGAGCAAAAAGAAAACCCTAAAAACAGAGAGAGACAAACCTTTTCCTTCTTGAAGCAATAGGGGAAAATGTCACAAATTTCACAGGCCAATTCTGCCATTTTTGTGTAAATTAAAGAGTCAGAAAATGTCATGTCCAGACTCCCACTTTTCCAGATTAGGGTGGATTATTATTAATTGGCATCAGATTCTTCCTTTTGTAATCAGCATATTTGGAGCATTGCGTCTATAATCTGCTGCATACAATTTGAGAAAGCTCCACCAGGACATCGTTCCTCTCAGATTGATCAATCGGCAGAATTGGATCTCTCTTATCATAGCTGGTTAATTTCTTGGAATGGGCTTGCCTTTGTGCATTACGGCTCAGGCTTTTGCCTCTAAGACTTATTATACCCTACTGGCCTTCGTCTAGGCTCAAGCTTTGCCTTCGGTCTTGTCCACACCTCTGTGCAGGGTTCCACTCATTCTGAACAAACCGTATTGTGCCCTAGAGTTTGAGCTATAGAAGGCCAATTCTGCGATTTCAGCACTCCCTAGGCGACCCCAAGGAAGGCTCACCTCACAGAATCAGCCTTCTATGGCCTGTTCACTGGTGTTAATAGCACGTAGGTTGCTAACAAAATAAGGTTAGACGGCAGAATTGGCTGCAGGGGCTGATTCTGCCTCCCATTACAATCAGAGTAGGAGAATGAATCAGCCGCCACTGCAATTAACTTACTAGAGAACACACCACTAGGGTGCATTCTGAATCCAAATCTTACCAAATAAATTCCATTAAATCCTGCTCATCATGATCTTTCCAACAACACCAAAGGCACATTCCAATTCCTCCAAAATTTTCAGCTACGATTTAATTGAATTTTTAGTGAAGAATTCATTCAAGTCATTCAATATTCACCACAAGTCCAAACGCCATGGAACCAAGCCCATGCACCCCTCCTCGTCGAGAGCTTTCCAAAGACACCAAGAACACGATCTGAAGCATCCCAATTTGGTGGATCTCATAACTACAAAACAAAACAAACTACCTTCCTTCATAGATAGATATTTCTCCTAAGATTTTGGCATAACAATCAAAATTTTATTAAGGTGTAAGTTTTACTTGTTAAGTAGATGTTGATAATATCTCAAAAGTCCTGAACTTTTTTCCTCATAATTATTTAGTGACGAACCTGCTAAGTCACTACCATAGAGAACATTTGTTGGACCAGTATCAGACTTTTGAACATTCAAGTCTGGTCATGGTATTGGATATTGAAAACAAACTTTCATTAGAGCTTGGTGGTCCTGGTATTGGGTTCAAGACAGAGTTTTCCATAGTAGGTATAAATCTGGTATGGAAAATGATATAACTTAAGTATATACATGCATTACATCAGCTAGTACCTACCAAATTGGTACTGGTATTAGGCTGGGATTGCCCCAGGTTGTAATTGGAAAACCCTGCAAAACTTTGTTTATAAAAACACACCGCAGAGTCACAAAATGTACAAAGGACTAAGAAAAAACAAAAGGGAGAATTTAAAGGATGTCAAGCTTTGGGCAGCATCATAGCACCCTAGTGGGTGGCTGCACACTGGTTAGAACCCATAACTTGTTTGCACTATTTCTGCTCACATGGGATTGGTTGTCAGAAGTCATATTGCTAGCAATTTGATTTTTGGTCCTTGTTTTGATCATAGCTCATAATTTCAAATGAAGATTGCAAGCTCATTTTTAATATTTTCACTTTGAGAGCTTTTATATAAAACAATTTTTTAAAAAATTTGAACAAAGTTTATCCTCGACATTTTTGTCTTAAAAATTCAAGTCACCTTTAACTTTATGTTGTTCTCTGTGAGGAGGTTGTTCTTTGGAGCAACTTATTCAAAACTTCCAAATGACTTAATTCCCTTCTTTTGCAAGAAGTTGTTCCTTAACAGCATATAGCTTGAAGAAGTTGCTCATGGGTTATACTTTTTTTCATCCATTTCATCTATGGAAAGAAAAATTTGAGAAAAAAAATCAAATCCTAAACCTTGTGGTTAAAGGGGGGTGATTATTCCCATTATATCACAATTTTTTCCTTAGAAATATTGTGCAAGAAAGATGGTCAAACCATTAATCATAGTTCAAGTATGGTCCAAAAAATTTCAAAAATATTTTTCTTGATAGGCACTATCCCGCCTATTTCAAGCATCAAGCCCAAGGCCACATTAAATTCATTGCACATGTCCAATGCTTGACTCAGAAAAAGGATCATTAATTCAAGAAACAATATTTTGTATTTTATGATAACAAGTGTATGGCACTGTAATGCTTGTTTTATGGGACAACCAGAGTCTTCAAGTCCCATATCAACACTCTGTGTTCTGTACAAACATGCCAGAAACCAAAAAACAACAGAAAAGATCCAAACCTTCATTATGCAATGCACAAGTTTTGAAAGAACTAGCTGCTGAATTTTCTTACAATCTCAATTCTTACTTGAATCTTGAGATTCATGGAAATTGGCATTTAAGTTCTATTGTTGGAGCTCTATTGTTGGAGTTCTACTGGTGGCACAACATCCATTCGAGCATACTGTTACACAAATTTGTACAAAGTTACCTGGATATCAAAAAGAAAGATGTAAATCAGACACAACAAAACCATGGATTTGAGTCAGGATTTCACAACAAATGCACAGCGTATCTATTCAAAATTGAAGAAAATTTGATTGCTAAACCTTGGGCAGCAATTTGCCACCATGTGATGATAGCAGATGACAGCAGACACCAGAATTGATTCACACATGGTGATCTCAGTAATGAACTCATACAAGTACCGTATAAGATTTTGTTAACTGAACTATAAAGTCAAGATTATGAGGGTGTGTTGACATACCTACATGAGAATAGGGAGACATGATGCTTTCTGAACACAAGGAAACCTCAAAAGTAGTTGATATGTGGCTTCCACAGTGAAGAGTACAACATTCACCATGCGGTTAAAACTGTCCAGTGTAAGCTTATTGACTTACTGAATTCAAATGACAATGCACAGACCTCACCTTTGACAGATTCCACTTACTCACTAAGACCACTGTAATTCAATAGTTTCGCTAAGTGGTACTGACTTCTTTCCTCAACAGGTTTGGTACAATGTCATTTTACTTCTGCCCCCACATGTCATCTTGTTCTAAGCTCTGCAGGACTCCGGATGTCTGCAAAGCCATACCTATGCTAACCAGATAACTCAGTTATCTCCAACATAGCTCGATTCTCCCTGACGACCAAGAGGCCTAACACCTTTGCCAGACCCGTTCCAATGTAGCTGTGCAGCTTTGACCTGGAGAAATAGGGGTTGAAACAACAGTGTATGGAACTGACCATGCTATCTAAACTGCATAAACTTGTTACTTAGTGACACCAAGTAGTTTCCAGAAATAGCAATGCATCATCCACCAAGACTGCCAGGAGAAAGCAATTTGATATTTACTCAAAGTGGTGAGGAAACCTCTGAGCTAGACCAAATAAACCCAAGGTCCCACCTGTATGAAGCAATGCCACCTTACCCCCATCTTTTGATTCTTCTTCACAGCAAAGTTCCTGTGCCACTTCCCAGCCAGCAAGTGTGTAAATGGGATCCAGTAGAATACCATTGCTTTGAGCAATGTGCTGACATGTCCCTATCTCCCCTGCATAGATTTTGCCAAATCTGCACCAAATCAAACAACTTGTTAGAGTCTGAAACAATGCAATCCACATAATGGTAGAAATGCTAAACTTCATCAATATAAGAAAGAGGCGTGCAGCATTTTTCTCCTATTTCAAAATGTGACCAAAATTAGAAATGGATGAGGATACACAAATCATGGATTACATACTTGCGGGGCCTGCACCTTTCTCGCCAAATGATTGGAAGGTTATCACCTTGGCAAGGGAAGTCACAATACAATTCCTTGGGGACAGACTGTTGTCTGAACTCTGAGAGCAGACTCTCTGCATGCCTCTTGTAACCCTCACAGTTGTCTGCAAGCATCACGCCCACAACCTGCCAATGGAGTCTACCAAATTCACCAATAAAGTTCCAACAAGTTGGAGGAGTATGGGCAATAGTGTCCTGTGACTAGCCAAGTTACACAATTGCAACCCCAAACTAAGATACATCTCATAGATTGCAGAGAAAAATCCACAATAACAACGTGAAGGGAACATGACAATGAGTGTGGTCATAAACTCATGAGTGTTGCTCACAAAGTGTCAGACCATCAGCTTCATCTTGAATAGCAGTGATGAGCTGCCATAACTCCCCACTGACCCCAAACTGAGATAGGATACATACAGATAACTTAGCTGCTTAGAAAACCTTGAACCATTACCTTACCAGGACCCTTATCTAAATGAATTGAGAATGCTGACATAGTGATCCTACCACCAAGTAGAAAATAACAGAAAACACACTCTGCAATTGAACATCAGCATAGCAAAACATACCCGAAAAGTAAAATGCCTAGTGCAAGGCCAACAGCTGTGGTTCCTGTGCCACAGTCAACCACAATCCGCAAAATGCCTTCCTTTCCAAAACAGCTTGGCTGTGACAAATAATCGACCAGTCGTATCAATCCTAGACATCCACCAGGTATGGAGCACCTTAGCCAAGCATGACCCAGAACTGCAGATCTGCATGAAAAGAAGCACCTGACAAAGTGTTGACAATCAACAAGACCAAGGGACAGTGCAGGTGGTAAAAGACATGTAACTACTGATTCTGAAACTGGCTGGCCAATGACAAAAGCTGAAGATGGACTTTCCTTGGCTTGCATACTCTAACAATTGCTCAGTGAAATTTCAAAACTTTGCAGGAGAGTCTGGACACATGTGCTTGGCTTCATCAATTGTCAGATCGTTGCACAGACCCAAAACCATGAAACCACATTGGCTGGAAAAGAAGAGGAGACCAACCTAGTAATGCAAAGGACTCGCCAGCTCCTTCATTTAAAATTGCAATTTTCCTTGGACCACTGTTTTTATAAAGGTCTCCGGATGCAACTCTCGTATCTGGCACTCTGGGTTGAGAGTCAGGAATTGGAAGCTCAGCACACAATTCTGGAGAATGCAACCAGACCACTGATGCTGAGTTGGCATCAGATATACGGACTGCATGGTGTTGGAGCATGCTTTTGCGTTCAGAGTACTCAGAGCGAGGAATGTATGTGACTTGACCATACATCCCTGCAACCAAATTGTAGCCTGTTGGGATCACTGGTCTCTCTCCACGCAGCAACAAGTGAGCTCTCATGCCATGCTCTGCACATGCTACAGCTGCACACAATACAGCACACAATAGAAAATAAGCATCATATCAATGCCGACTGACCTTATACAAGATGGATGGTTTGAACCACCTATGCTTGATGACGGATGATGAACAACTCATTTATATCACAAAGTAAAGATGAGAAGCCATTGTTGAATGAAATCTAGTTCCGGAACATACCAACAGCAGCTGTGTGTGCACTTTGACAACCACCACATGTCACCTGCCATTACACAGCAACACTCTCATAGAAAATCACAATAAACACTGCAAAAATCTGCCACTTGCTATCAAATTCATCAGCCAGGTGCTTGAAACTGTACACAAAAAAATAATCCAAAACTTACACCCCTAATTCCTTTGCAAAGTGACGAAACCTGCCATGGCATTCAAACTCTCAAATTCTTGCTCTCAAGATCTTGCTGACCAAAGAATTCTCAAGCGACAGACCCTAAACCCTAAACCCTAAAACTATCATACTGATGTGTATTGCACAACTTACGTACCACGTCAGTGATCCCATGGTCCTGGAAGAACGGGATGATTGCATCCAGTTTGCGCAGCTTGTTACCACCCATGATGGGGTGAAGCAAGTCATCTCGTATCACATGAAACGACAGCGTCCCAGATCGCTTTCCGGCCTTTGGCTCCTCCTCCAAATAGACTTCCTTCAGCTTTGTTGCCGGATCCGGAAGAAGCCATTCCCTGTCCAGAAGCAGCTTCCACCTCCCGGGTCCCTGATCCCTCTCCCCCGTCCTTACCTGCACCACCACCACCACCACCACCCCGCGGTACCAAGAGAAGACCAAATCCGGTTGTCAGAAAAATGAAAAAAATCCTTGCTCCAAACTGCAATGCCAACACAAGGAACAAGAAGAATTGCAGAAGGAAAAAAGAGAACTCACAGATTGTTGTGAATAGCAACAACGAAAGCGTCGACAGGAAAGCGAAGGCGAAAGAAAGGGCAACAGCATGGCCATGGTCGCAAGCGATGTCCGACTCAAAAGCAACGGCCAGGCCATAGCCAGCCACAGAATGCTGGAATTGTAAAGGGATCAAAAAAAATTTGGAGGGAGATTTCGCAACAAAGAAAAACAGGTGCTAAGTTTTGCCCTAATTTGTGTTTTGGGCACTTTCTCGTTCAATTCTAATAACTGAGTTTCTCTCTCTTCTTCTCCTCCATAGAAGATCCAGGTGCATTCTAAAGACTTTTTAAATATATATATTTTTGGAAAGGAGAGGTGGATGTGAGTTTTTTTTCTTTTTATTTTGGATGGGGGGTTTTTATTTTGTTTTATTTATTTTATTTTATTTTATTTTATTTGGGTTCATTGAAAAAAACTTCAAGTTTTCAATGAGTTTTTGTCATGTGTGAAGTTTAACTTTTGTTTTCAATAAAATTTGTGTTGTTACATGTGTTTGGACAAATGAGTTCCTATTTTGCAATCAACAAGTCATGTGGACAATTTTTTTAATTTAGGTGAGTTTATTATGTTTTTACTTTTGAGTCCATCGAAGGGATTTCTAAGTTTTTAGTAAGTTTTTGTCATGTTGGAAGTTTGATTTCTGTTTTTAATAAAATTTGTGTTCTAAGTGAGCTTGCATGTATAAGTTCTTGTTTGTGCAATTAGCAAGCATCTGGACAATTTTTATTCTAGTGTGTCATAACTTGCATTTTATGTTGTAGACACTAATGTAACCTAAAAAGTGGGCTATGGCACCCGTCACCTATTATAACACACACAATGTATGCAAAAGAAAGGGACATAGAGGTTACAATACTGAATTTGTTCACAAGTTACAAATTTGTGCTTCAAACAACCTGCCTAGCCAAGCTAGAGACCTTAACCTAGCGACATCAAATGCTTCAGATCCCTCCCAACCTCCTCTTCATGAGCTATTGTGATCTTTGGATGTGGCATAATATAACATGACATTGATGAACTCTCAACAAATGATACCCTTTCTTCCCACAATTACATCTCAAGCAAGAAAAACACTTTGGCTCCCATGTGACCACAATTATGGTGGCGTTAATAAGCACAAGTCTCAAACAACTGATAAACGTGAAATTTGATCTCACATTGTTACCCTCATAATCATAATACCTGAACGATTTAGGCATAAATTAAATTATTTTTCATATTGTCGATTTTTTGAAAAGTTATTTATTACTTGTGTTGAAATTTTTATAAAATTAAAAAATCTCTAAAATTTTGATTGTTAGGTTTGAACTGTAGACATTAAAAAGTTTAAGAACTTATGATTAAGATAGCCTAGACATATTAAACTATGCCACTAACTTAAAGCACTTATTATTATTATTATTATTTATAAACATTATCTACCAAAATTTTCAAAATAAAAAAATCAGGTGCTAAAGTTAAAATTTAAAATTTAATTAATTACTTGGCAATTTGTTGCTAAATCTAATCAAAGAGTACAATAATCACCCAAAAACTATATTCAAAGCTCTCGTTATCTAGGTATTTTATCTCCTATTACTTCACAGAAATACAAATATAGACACACCTAAATGTACTTAAACTTCAATAATAGTTGTCACAAACAAATCAACCAATTCTTGATCCCCTAGAGCCTTTCATCATTTCCATTGATGTCACAAAACTTATTTAAATTCATCTACCTTTCATCGCATCTCCTACACAATGAAAATTAAGAATTCTGATGTTTGATCAAAAAAAATTCACACCCAGGGCATTTTTCCCATCAATGTGCCACAAACCAAGAACATCTAAAGACAAAAAACACTAATAATATCTCCAAGTCCAGAAGTAGGAATTTTATACTTCATTTTTTGATGAGCCGCTTCTTATCTCCTTCAACCAATGTACTCCATCACCAACGTCAATGCAACACAAGAAAAACAAACAACCAACCAAGTTTATTCCAAGAACTTCACTCTTTCATAACTTGCACCATTGTTGTCATAACCCTCACAAATCAGATCCCACTTTAATGAATGATAAAAGATGAAATATAGGTTGATTTTTGTTGTTTAAAGAAAGATAGGCAACTTCCTTTTCACACAACAAACCCTAAAAAATACCTAGAAACAATTCCAAACTACATTGGGTCAATGAAAGAGTTGAAAGGGGGAGTGAAAAAAAAAAATGCAAATTGTACACCCTGAATTAATTAATGTGAATCACACTCAAACATAATCCCACAATTTCTACCCTTGTCATTAGCCAAAGCTAAAAATGGTGACCAATAGTTTTTTAAAACAAAAGTTTCATGTAACCAATGAAAAAGTTTAACATGCATTCATGAGGGGTTTAATTTTTTTGAGGTGAGGGCCAAGGATTTTTTTCTATTGTTTTCCCAATGTGTTCTCCAGTCGCTTGTGTCTTGTCATCCTCCCATTTTTCTTTGCATATTGGTTTTGAGTCATCCACCCTTTTATCTTTGCATGTTACTTTTGAATCATCTTTCAATTTTTTCAATTTCAATTTTTTTTTTTTAATTTGTTTGAGTTTTTTTTTATAAAACCCTGCCAATCATAAATAAACCAAAGCACCCAAAAAAGGGGGAACACAAGGAACAAAAGGGAAAGACCCATGTCCAAAATTAAGACAAAAGAAGCACCCAAGAGGGCAAACCACAAAAGGAATATCAAATTTTTGAATCCCTTCCTATCATGATAAGCATATGAAATAAAGAAAAGGGAGGACCTCTTGAAGGATGCCTAGCTTAGAATAACCCTCACCTAATACAACAACACGTCTCAAAATAAAAATCGCATGCGTAGGCTATAATGCCATTGACACCCTCTACTTATAAAATGTGTGCAAAACTAAAAGAGGAAGGCTTCTAGTGCCCTTTGCTTCCCATGCCATGTTGGCACATTGATGAAAAAACTCACCCACATGTTGGTATAAACATCTAAAAACCTCCACAACTAAAAGGAGAAACATGTCCCCTAAGAATCGATTATGATAAAGACCATTTTTCACTTGAGCTACAACTGTTGCTACAACCCCACATTAAAAGGCAACCTGTGAAATCAAATCAATTCTAGTGGGTTAACGATGACAACATTTGCCAATTTGCAGACACCATCAATTGATGTTGACTCAACATCATGAAAAATATAAGGCAAGGGGCGAACGGACATGGGTTTACTTTTACAAGACATGAAATCCCACATCTCTCACAATGGTCGCAAAAGCATCTCGCACAACAAGGTCGTCTTTTAATCATCATGCAAGGTCGTCCTTTCCCCACCATGTGCACAACGAAAAAGATGTGTCCCCATAGGATCCAAAGGTTGGCTACAAATGTAGTGTGATACCCCAAGGATTCAAGGATGGGAAAGACCCAACTTAATGTGCAATGTAATGGAGAAAACATCTTAAGGAAGGCATAAGAAAGGATTGACTAGGTGAACTATATAACTAAACACTTGCACTTGACCTCACACATAACTTTAAACACGTTCAATTCATTAGAAGGATGTTAATAAAAGAATGGTCATGCAATCTCTCTTAAATACTCTCTTGAAAGTGATTTGCACCTCTTTTGACCGATTGTTCAAAAGGGGGGACACATGTTACAGCCCTCGAGAAAAAAAGTTTTTGCATTGATCTCAGATGTGCTTGGAAAGGGAAGCGCCCTGAGTTGTTCGCACTTATTAGCTCCAACAAAAATGGGCAAAACTCCAACAAAAACCTAGAAGTTATGACAAGGGCAACTAAAGCCCAACTCCTTAAATAAGCGGTTGGAACAATGACCTCCAAGGAAATCAACTTCATGCCACCATTAAAAATGGGTAGAACCACTTATTGATGAACAAGAGGAGCCTCATGGCACTCCAATGAACCCCGACCCAAAAGCCTCTCAAAAATTCTTATTAAGGTGGAATCAAAAGTAATGAGCTAACTCCAAACACCTAGAAGGGGGGAAACAAATAAGCGAAAGGAAAACCTATGGGCAAAACATTGAAAGAGGATGCCAAAAGCCACTTAGACCTCCCCTAATCTCAAGAGCACGTATACATGTCAAATGTCTTCACCTTAAGCCTCTTGCAAAAAAAAAAAAAGCAAAGGAGGCAAAGCCAAAGGGGACACCAAAATTTTTGATACCACCAATGGGGTAATAGAACTCAACAAGGGGGATGAACCCGAAAGGTAAGTTTGACGAAGCCCATGTTGAGCACTTCTAAGGTTGAACAAACAACTCCACAAAAACTAACTAGGAAATAAAATGATCAAAGGTGAAAAAGATGACATAAGTAAGATCGAGGATATCGGTATCATTGACCATAAAAAGGGAAGAAATATGAAAAAAAAACCCTCGAACAACAACCCTTTTAATTGATGGTCAAGTGGTTCCTCTAGTTCAAATTATTTATAAAGTTTTTTTTATAAAAAAAGTTGTTGATGTTCAAGTGACTCCTCTCCTTTAAGCTTCAAAATAATTAGACTTGATTAAGGATTAGTCTAAACTTGTCCAAAATTAATTGCCAACAATGAACTGGCCAAACTTCAAAAGTGAAAGTAAAATTGGATCCAAAAGTGCCCAACATTTGAGGATTAGCACTTGAACTACTTAAAATTCCACCCCAAAAAAAATCCAACTTGGAACAAAAGGTTATGCTAAAATGGTGAACCACCCAACACTAGTACCTACCTATTCTAGGAGGGTTATAGTTTTTCATAAGATAGCTTATCTGTGGTAGAAGAGTAAAAGGTTTGAGCAAATGATATCAGATAAAGGTTGGTGTTATGGGGAATTACATGGGAAGAGTAAAGGAAAATCTTGAGGATCACTTTGGGATCACATTTTTTAATGTGGCAAGTTTTTCACCATTTTGCGAAAAGAAAAAGAGCCAACAACATCAACAAAGGATTGACCTAAATTTTACAGATTTCGAAATTTTAAAAAATTGAATTTAAAAAACATAAAAAAAAAACTTGCCAGATTTCTATGTTAAGCTTTGGTAGGTAGCCACCATATAGAAGGATTTTGAAAACAATATATTGTGAGATTTGCTCTGTAGCCAATTGGGGCTAAATCTTGTTATTATAATCATCACTCTGACAACATTGAAAAACAAAAAAAAAACTTCTTTGGGATGTGGAACAAAATACTTAGGGGAAAGGTAGAAATAACAATGGGAAAATGTGTGGTGAATGGAGGGCAACACAAGAAAGTGGGCAATGATAGGCAGGGAGAGGGGAAAGAGGTGGGAAGGAAGAGAAATAGGTCATTCATAAAATGAAATTAGATTAGATGGATGAAACAAAACCTTAAAAAAACATCAACAATAAAGTCTATCAGATGGATGAAATATTATTCATGAGAGTGACTTACCACAAAAATGTACTTGTCATAAATGAATGAAAATGTGACCACATCAATTACACTATTTTTTTGGACGGAATATTCAACATAAATGAAATGTCCCATGGATGAATGAAACTATGTTCATGGATGAAGTTTATCACCCAAGTAATTGATCATATGGATAGAAATCGGTGATGGATGAAGTTGACAATAGTTGGGCACAATTTGATGGATTAAAAATTTCACAATGGATGGCATTATTTTCACGGATGAATTTGATTGCACAAATGCAATTGGCCAGATGGGCAAAATGAGTCACATGGAAATTGAACTTCAAAATTGAAATTGAAATATCATTCTGTTAATAATTTCTTATACATATTAAAGTTATTTGCAAAAAGCAAGGGGACTCAATGGCAAGAGTTTTAGTTTTCTTATAAAGGAGGCTAAGCTCAAGGTGAAATCAAAACATGACACAACAAAAAATACATAAGCATTAAATGGGGCTTGAAACTCCTTTTTCCCAATATTGTTTTTACAAAAAAATTTACTATAAGTTTTTTAATTTTTCTTTCACTATTGTTGTCATTGTTATTATAAATATTCGACAAATATATTAAATCTTGTGCAATAAGTGCTCAATTCTAACATTTGAAACCCAATGAAATTTGCTCACTTTGTAAATATTGTATGTTGTTGTCATTATTGAGACAATAATTTTTGAATTGTCAAGTCATTTTGACACCTCTTTTTTTTTTTGTCTTCCAAGTTTTTGGCATACAGAGTGTACAAGTTTTTCAGCAATTTCAATAACACATCAATGAAAAAATAAGGTTTTGAGGTAAAGAAGGAAAGAGAGAATGATTTTAAAAAAAATTCATGCTTAAGAAAAGTCAATGTAAAATTATTCTGAAATTTCAAAAATATCAAAAAAAATTCCCCAAAAATTCAACGAGGATAAATTATTTCAAGGATAAATTTAATGTTCAAAAGTTTTGTTCGATATTATTTTTGGCAAGTTGTATCTTTTATGGTTTGATGTATGTGAAAGAAAATTTACACTTTCCTTGGCATTCTAGCCTCAATACTAACTAAAGGCCAACATTTTAATGCCCCTGTGAAATTCGATAGTATAAGGGAGCAAGCCAATGTTGATTGATTAGTGAGAAAATGGTTGGTTATCAACAAGGCTCCAAGGGTAGGTTTATTCATACTCAACTTGGAGGGTTTCAAATTTGTTAACATTTGAATGCATTTCTAATTTTTTTGTTGGGATAAGTTGTACCTTCAAAGACTTACCTTGACCTTATAGAAGGAGGTTATCAAGCGGGTATTTCAAAATGAATCCTTAAACATAAGAGCTGGGTACCTATTATATAAAAAACATAACCAAAGAAATGGGTGCCTGATGCTATTGCCAAAACAAGCAAATTGATAATATGCAAAGTCTCAAAAAAATTCGAAGTCTAATTATTTGATACCATTCTGTGTTGGGACTAATAACAAACAATTTCTCAAAGACTATTATGCTCTGCCGGTTATGAGCCTGGTGTGAGCAGGTTTCATACATGAATGGATGCACAAACCATGCAGAGAAAGAGGCTGTTGTGGCTAGAAAAAAGGGCTAAGGAAAAGTAAAAACAGCATTTGTGCAACCAATTGCAAAGATGGAAAGGATTGTGAGAGCCCCACCCCAAAAGCCCCGGATAAGAGGTTTGGGGGGGGTGTGCATGTTGTGGTTCTTTGATTTTTTGAGAACCCCTGGTCAAAAGGTCCATATACCCGGAACTTACCTGTCGGTTCTTTAACTGGGAGGAGAGAGAGAAAATCTAACCACACTGGTGCATATCAGTAGTGTTGGGTGGGTACCCACTTTGGCTGGTAAGAATTGTTGGTCCTTCCTGGTTAGTACAAACTGAACCAAAATAGAGACAAGAGTTTACTGTCTTCAAGAGAATTGAACCCAGAAAGTGAACCCAAATCAAAACAAGAGTTTGTCGTTTTTAAAGAATTGAACCCAGAATCGAGTTCTTGATTTCATTTATGTGTGGAACCACAACTAAGATTGTAATGCTTGTTTTTCAAAAGAAAAAGGTGACTGGAATCGAGGTTAATATGAGAGTAACCAACAATTAATCATCGGTTGCAATCTAGGTTCATAAGAACCAAACCAAAAATGGGTCTGATTTTTAAGCCTAGAACTGGAACAAGAATTTGTTTTGAAGAACCAGACCTGGTGTGAGGGGAAATGGAGTTGGATGAAGGATCATCCTCAATGAAGACCTAATGGATGGATGTTGATGAAAAAGAAATGAGGAAACCAAAAGGAGAAAGTGAAAAAAAGGTTGACATTGATGGTTATAATGGAGTTTTCTTTGTTTTTAGTGTTTTGGTGTGAGCTTTGTTTTGTGTTGTAGGCTAATGGTGATGAAGAATCTAGCAACATTGGGTTGATGTGAGTTATGTTCGATAATGAATGACTCTTCGTTTTGTTTTACATTTCCTCAAGAATTTAAGTTTTGGTGGGCTTGGTGAAAATGTCAAGTAGGAAGTTCTTGTAAAGAGGAGGAGGTCCAAAACCTAAGAAAGGAAGAAGAAGAATGATTCAACAAAATAACTAAGTATTCTCTTTGGTTTTTGGATTGCAATAGGGGGGATAGATATGGGTTTGTGCATTTTTGAAACACTAAGTTGTTCAAGTTTTTGGTCATTAGTGCCAATAGGGATAGTCTATGATGAATGCCCATGTTATGTGTGCTAGGTGAATATCTCTTGACTTTAATTAATTTCTATTACATGTTGGAGTTTGGAGATTGATATGATCTAATGCAAAAACATGGATAAAATAATAGGTTTAGGGTGAAGATGAAGAGATACAACAAGGGGCTTATGAACTTGTTTGAATAGGCATCAATTCTTCAAGCTAGGTACATCGGGGATGAGAGGGTGAAATTTTTTGGAATGTGTAGATGGGAAGTGAAACCCAAAGTTGAAAAATTCTACAAAGGGACTTATTTTCACCACTTTTCTAACTTGAGGAAATGGGACATTTGGCAATGTTTATGGGGTGATTGAAATCTTCTTATCAAAACTTTAGAAGGGGTTCATGGGGAATTTAGAATTGTCAAAAAAACAAAGTTGTCAAACTCATGCCAAAATAAGACAATGATAGCTTAGGAAAGATAGTTTGGAGGCATTTGATCCACTTAGACTTGCAAAATTATCATGTTTTCTTGCTGATATAAACTTTTTGATTAATGTAAAATAACATAACTTGTTGCTGGCTAATTATTTTAAGAACCAATTGTGTATTAAACGATGTTTTGTGATTGAAGTTTTTATTCTCAAAATGGAAAAATATGTAGAAATTTTTTGTTAACAAAATTTAGCTATTGTGCAAGGTGTGATTCAAAATTAAAAAGTTAGAATTTAAGTTTTTGTATCTTGTTTTTTTTCCTATTACACTAAAATTCATTTCTTGATTTTGATTATGTGTTGAATCAAAGTCGAGATAATTTTGATTTAAAAAAAAAAACTGGAGCATAAATTTTTTCATAAAATAAAAAAAACCACCCAATACTAATCCATATTAGTGTTGGTTGGTTATATAGGATTGGGCTAGATATGAATTGTGGTATGTACCTTGGCAGGTCAAACTCCTATTCTCTTAACACAAGATTTGGCCATATCAAAAAAATATCATGGTTCAAGGTCCATTTAAACTATCACTACACATGTTCATTTTTAAAAAAAAATTCTTGAGAGCATTTCAAATTGAAACCCAGCTTACAACAATATCTACCATGTCTACCTATGCATAGGTAAGTTTGGAATGGAAGATTTGAAGGTCACATGTCATTTGTAGAAGTGGAACAAAATATCCAATACATTCTTTCATGTTTATGAAAATTTATGAAGATTGCTAAATGTTTTTGCAATTTCTTTAATAAAAATGACCGACTTCATTTTTGAATGTCAAATGTCAAATGTGGGGTATGAAATGAACCAATGGATTTATGTTTTACCTACACACATGTGTCATGAATCAGATCATTGTGATTAACGCAAATTGAACATTCCTATTGGTGCAATCACTGAAATCAACCCCAAAGCTTTTATATTGGAAATTGAGGTTGGTTTTTTAAAATCTACCACTTTATGGCCTTGATTTGGCCCTAAGGCAAAAAATAATAGTTATAAATTTGGAAGGTCAATTGCAACCCTTGAGGCCAATGTTGTTGTAATAAAATATTGTTATTTTGACAAAATCCACATTGTAGAATCAAAGTAAACCTTATATTTTTCTCTTTTTCATATCATTTCTCTTCATTTATTTTTCTTTCTTCTTGTTGAGCTGTTGAGCTTGTTTGTGAGTGATGGAAAGAGTTTCTAATTTTTCTATTTAGAGTATGAAAAGTGTTGAAATGTTTCTCTCTTGTTGCTCCATTTGTTTCCATAATGAAAAGAACCATCATTATCATTGCATTCTAATGTTGTTGAAATGCAAGTTGTTTCAACACCACAATTATAACAACAATATGTCAAATTGTCATGCAAAACACAAGAATTACAAGAATTTTGCATCTATACTTATCCATAATAGTTTCACTTTTAGGGTTTAGCTGAAGAACGAAAGAATGATTACAAAACAAATGAACAAAAGCATATTGAAACCTTGGTCCCTACTTTTTAACCTTAATGGCTATACACATGAACTCATTGACCCCCCAAAGAGATAATATTTTATTAATAACTTGAGGCCTAACAAATGAGCCAAAAAGTGTTCAAATTTCCCATTATTGGCTCAAAATGTTTTTGGCCCCGACTCCTAGTTTAAATTGGGCCTAAGAAAAATAAAATCAGATTGCCAAATCCAGCAAATTTGATTGGCCCTAACATTTTTTCTTCACACTTACACACAAGCCTATTCAACATCCGGCTGTGTACTACTCTAATACAATAAAAGTGCATTCACACTCGGTGTTATGAGCTTTAGGACTTAAACCTACTTACCATGACGAGTTTATGTTAAGCTAACATTAAGTTATCACCTATTTAACATTGCATGCCACCTAGGATGCCACCTAGATTTTTACTTAACACTGACTTAACATCAAGTGTGAACGCACCTTGATCCTTGTTTAAAAAAAAGCTTGAAACTGGGACCGGAGGTTCTCTTCAAAAGTGAGAACCGGACAACACTGGTTCTTACATCTCTTGGATTTTGCGCACATGAAAGAGGGGAAAAAGGAAGGCAAAAAGGCCATTGATTTTACAAGCACATCACATGCCCCGCTTTTCCCCCCCTCCGCAATTGCACCCTGTTGCATGCACCTGCGCTTGAGCTGGCTCTTCCCCAGCCACAGTTGCCATACCCAAAAAACTCACACACAACTTCCTTTCTCCCCTCACTTGTTTTTCTTTCCTACTTCTCCACAGCAACACATCAATCCTCTCTACATTACTCTCTTGCAGCTTTGCACCAAATTTCTCTGCTGCTATTCTTGTAGCGATTTCCTCGACTGTATTGTTTTTTTTTTTTTTTTTTTTGGGGGGGGGGGGTTTTTTTTTTTTTTATTTTTTTTTTTTTTTTTTTTTTTGTTTTTTTTTTTTTTTTTTTTTTTTTTTTTTTTTTTTTTTTTTTCTTTTTTATTATTTTTTTTTTT
>Ga0116231_10005396_pt1 | contig 25223 bp, 19 predicted proteins | sample S1TSphgellanicum_2_FD_89695 | JGI IMG/M metagenome (GOLD analysis project Ga0116231, IMG submission 89695) | Host-associated microbial communities from peat moss isolated from Minnesota, USA - S1T2_Fd - Sphagnum magellanicum MG | ecosystem: Host-associated > Plants > Peat moss > Unclassified... | reverse complement strand
CCGAAAAAACAAATCCAAAAAAAAAAGATAAAAAAAGAAGCAAATACGTAGCCTTAGATTTTTCTGCCCATTTTTTATTTTTTATTTTTTAATCCAAAAAAAAGATTAAAAAAGAAGCAAATACGAAGCCTTAGATTTTTCCGAAAAAACAAATCCAAAAAAAAATTAAAAAAGAAGCAAATACGTAGCAGAATCGGTCTCTGCGGCTCACTTCTGGGGGGTTGCAGAATCGACATCGCAGAGACCATTAACGGGTCGGAACGTCCTGTCACGGATGGACGATTGTGTAGAAATCAAACGAGTTTCCCGGGGTGCCAGTTCCAAACGAAAATGTTTTTCCCTATGGCCGGTTCTGCAGCAGAAACATAAAAAATGATTATGCAGCAGAACGTCACGTCACAGACAGACAGGAAGACCAAGTGAATTTATATATAAGATTTTGATGTCAATGTTTTAGCATTTATTAGTAACTTGGGACCAAACAAAAGCCAAAAATGCTCAAAATAGGTTACCAAGGTGGGAACTATCTTGGTAACTGGGTTGTCGATGACCTACAACCGAGTCACAAGGCCCAGCAGGTTTCCAATGCATAGTAGACTTGTGAGTGCTGGTGAGTCACATAATCTCAAAGCTTTGACATGATAAAGAACAAGGATTTTGTGAGGAAAAGTTGGAAAGGGGTTGTTGTTCACGTTATGTGTCTGATCGGTGAGCAGCATCAACTTGGAACCCTATTATTAATTCTCCATGGCTTTAGCTCTTCGTGGCCTTAGCCACCGACAATTAAGTCCTGGATGGATGAACATTATTGTTACATTTCACATCCAGATTGGGGTTTACTGAATAAAATCAAGTGTGTTACCATTCAGCATATGATATTTTTTTACAGTGGATGTTGTGGAGATGGGCCATATGTTGGTCGGATAAAGCACAAAATCTCCCTCAGAAATTACCCCAGATACGTAACTACTTACACATTGTGGTTTCACGGCTCAATGAATGAATGTCCATGTAGCTTTGAATGACTGAACTTGTGGATCCTTTGCTTTTGGTCTTTTAGGGGTATGTAGCCGGCCGGTGTCTTTCCATCCAACCCATCATGACCCCAAAAACAATTAATTGTTGATCCAAAGATTCAGCTCAAACATTGCTTTTCTTCTCTGTCTTTGGAGACATTTGATTAAAAAAATATTTTTGAAGACATTGCTTTCTTGACTCCCAAAAAGAAAAAGTAAAAATTTTTTTTAAAAAGTCTTGGCTTTGTCCCCCCCCCAAGCTTCACAAACTTCCATTGTAATTTTCACTTGGGGTGGGAACAAAATGTGGGATCCACCTTTTTTGTCTCTTGTCAACTTTCTAAAATTAATTTTAAACACCAAAAAGTCTCAAACGGCATTATATATGCTGCATGGTCCAGAAAGCCTTTTCCCCTTTAAAAAAGGACAATCGTCTTAGGCAGATATGTATTATGTCCCCACAACAGATCATATTTAATTGAATGGAGGAGACAAGTGAAAACGTTTTGCACCCGGCCATCCATCAATGCACATTTTGCTCTCTTATAATGGTGCATTCACACTTGATGTTAAATCAATGTTAAATGTAAATCTAGGTGGCATCCTAGGTGGCACCCAATGTTAAATGGGCGATGTAACTTAACTTTAAGTGAATGTTAGTTTAACATAAAATCTTCATGATAAGTAAGTTTAAGTCTTAAATGACTAGTATGGTGATAAGGGACTCTACACTAGTGTAGAGTCCGTAACACCAAGTGCGAATGAACCTTTAAATTCGGTCTTAGCTTTTACTACCTACCTAGTATCTACCACCTTGGGTGAACTAGCACCTACACATGATACCTGGTAGTAAAGTAGAAACTCTGAATTATTTATTTTTAGGTTGCTTCTAATCATGGTTAGATACTAAATACCCTGTCCTAATACTAAATCAGGGTCTCTGAGTCCAAAATTTTACATTTATTAGAGTTATCCGGAAACTAACCCCGTCTTCAGCCTGTCTTTGGGCCTCCTTTCACCCCCTATCCCCTATTTCACTGGTATTTGCAAAGTAAAGATATTTTAATAAATCTCAGTATGAAATGCTGATACTCAGCATTTAATGCACAAGGTTCGAGTCTAATTATAGTATTTGTACAGTTAGGAGCAGTGAAAATATCTGTTAGCAGCAGTGGAGGCGCTCAGGAGAAAGAAAAGACAGGATGAAACTCCGTTTACAACCAAAATTGATGGTTTTCTGAGTTTCATCCCCCCTTGAATGCTAATGTACTTTCTTGCAGGTTAATCTCATCCTGTGTATGACCAAACTGAGGGTTCTAGTGCTGTGTTTTTCTTACTTTACGGATAACTCTATTGTGTTGAATGTGGCCGGCCACTAATGGACCTTGATCAAGAAGGTGAAGGTTGTAGGTGGAGTTTTCACCCTGGCTGTATCTCCCCATTTCGAGTAGTGAAATAATGTACATAGCAATCCTCCGCTGGGGATGGCGAGTGGGAGTGGAAAGGGCAAGGTTGAATGGACATTATTCTTGTCAGTTGAATGTCAGAATTTATTGGCCAAAGTGAACCAGTACCCACCAACGCACCAGTTGGCCGTTCTGTCCATAGGATAGCCTGCAATTTTTCATCCATCCCAACCCTGACCTCCATATTACCCTCCCACTTAGTTACCTTACTGACCTAGGTTCCTTCCTACTACTTACTTACCTCACCCACTAACCAACTTTCTTAGTTACCTACTCACTCTCTACCTATCCCTCTACCCATCCAATCACCGACCTACGTATCAACCGTTTACATGATAAAATATATAAATGTGCAAGTATGACATTGAACATATTGACCACGATTTGAATCATATTTGAACCTTTGATGACAATAAGTGTTAGCCCCAAATGCAGGTATTGCAATTGTAATCAATTTTAACATCCTTTTTATAACTCCACCTCCACCTTGGGCTATTTAAGACATAGTGTATTTAATTTCATTAATCAAATTTAACTAAACAACAAGCAATAGATTTAGCAATTTGATGTATTTATTTAATGATTTACTTAAGTAATATGGTTTAGATTTAAGTTGTAAAAAATAACAAAAAATTATGATTTTTTGTGTTTTTATACTAATTAAAATCAACCTTAGATTGGATTTTGGGGGGGAATTTTCATTTAGAAATTTATGGAACAAGACATATTTAGTTTGTTTCTTTGAAAGGTAGTGGAGAAAGTCTCAACTTGGAAAGATTATACAAAAAATAAAAAGCATATCTCCTTTTTTAGTTTTTTTTGTCATTTAATTATCTTTAAAATCTAATGCATAATTTTTACATTCATTAATTATCTTTTAATTGTAGGGTATAATTAGTTGTTATAAAATAAATTTATTTTGCATTTAGATATGTTTGTATAGTTGTTAGGGTTTATGGCATCTACCACTATGATTATTTGAGGTTTTATGTATCTAATTTTTTGGGTTAATTAACTTTAAACTTTAAGGTTAATTCGTCCATTCATTAGTTTTCAAAATTCAAACCATAATTAATCATAGTAAAACTTTTTTGCTTTCCATTTATATGGTCTAACTTTGGATGCATATTGTGTTCTTAAAATGGTTATGTATGATGCAATGCTCACATCAACTCCAACCCACTATGTTTAGAATGGTTTGGGGTTCCCAAAATTATCACCTATTTTTGTGAGCCACAGGTGGGTATTATGTTCAAGTAATTGTTTTGTCTTATGCAATATTTGCACATGAGTGCTAATGAAAATAACCCAATTATGATTCATGGTTAATTAATTGAAGACATGGTCCTAAAGTGCAATACCCACATCCTTTCAAATTGGGCTTTGGAAGGACAGTAAGACCCTAAAAAATTAACACATATTTTATGACCCGTATGTGGGTGTTGTAAATTTTTGTTAAAATGTCCACGCATATTTTGTGACCCATATGCAAATATTGCACTTGATTCCAAAAGCTTGGTGTGTATTGAATGCTTGAATGCAAATTTTGCAATTTTTCCCTTAAATCATGGGGATTTTACAAGCCATTATCTAAGTATTGTTTTAAATTTTCAAATTTTAACAATGTAGATTTGAAATTATAATGCAACAATAGAAGATGGTTTTGAACTTAAGGAAAAAAACATAAAATCAAAATTATTTTACATATACTGAGATGTCATAAAAGATCATGTTCTCAAATCCAAACCTTAGCCCTTATGTACACGACAAGTGGATGAAAATTGCTAAGTATATAAAACCATGCCAAAATTGTCAATTACATATAATGTCATTCACACCTTAATCTTTATCGAAAAAAAAACCTTGTTTAAAATTATAGTCCACATCATCGATCCCATGTGCTTGGCACTAGGCTATTGTTACCTATGCCACATTCTTTGCATGCTAGTAGGTATAAATCTAACAATGTTCGGACTATGGATGAATTGCAATTGCCACAAACTTGTCCTTACTATCCCACAAAAATTACAATAGAACAACAACCCATAATTAGTTTTGGCATTCTGAAAAACCCTAAAACACAAAAGGAAAAAAACATTAACATCCATGAATATTCATGGAAATTGATGATTGCGCCATTTTTTCATATAGGAGTTGTTTTGTTAAACTCTTGTTCCAATATGTGCCATCCCACACCATCTTTAATCTTTTCACCTACATGCATCAAGTGGTGCAGATGAAGGTTTGCAAATTGCAAGTTTTCATCATTTTCTATGCATGTGTGGGCATTGCATGGGATGCTCCCAATGCCCTAAGATTGAATGCCCAAGACTTGCAAAAATTGATGAAAAATTAACTACACCAAAAGGGGTTTCCACACCTTGAATTTTCCTTTTACAATTAGTTAGAGGTGATCCCACTATGCATGGGCTTTTGCAGAAGTTGAACATGCCTTTTGGTCATATATAGTGGGATCACATGCATATCACTTAAGATCCATGCATTCATCCAAGCATGGTCCTAACAACAAGCCTCACCCCTTCGTGAATCAAAGGACAACCAAATTTGGTTTTCTCTACCACAAGGTTGTGCACCTTCTTCAAATGTTGAGTGCACAACCATTTTGCAACATATCTAATGGAACACATGCCAACTTTGCACACCCACTTTGACCCCACCTTAGCCCAATCTAAATCCTTTCAAGAACTATCTTGGGTGTTTGAAAGGTTTGATTTATTCCTTCATTTGCCCCCTTTAAGCCAACAATTGAAATTGATTGAATAAAAAAGCTTACATTTGACATTATTATCAATGTGAGTATTACATAAATTGTATATTCTATTTTCCCCCCTTTTTTTAAGGTATTACACTAAAAAAACAAAAACAAACCCAATTTTGATTACATTGTAAAATCGAGGTTAGGGTTTTTCTCCTATAAAACTTACAAGAAGAAACAACACAAGTATGATGTTGAAAAATTCAACCCAAATGCTCTCATTTTATTTCAAAGATTTTTTCATAAAGGTGGGAATTTTTTTTAAAGACAAATGATGCTTCCCAAAGAGGTCTATTAAATATATATGCTAAAACAAAAACGATATTACCATTTTTTTTTCATAGACCCCGTCATAAATTACCTTAATTGAATTAGATTCATTGGTTTGGTGTGAAGTCACACTCAAATTCACAAAAATAAAATAAAATGTTAATTAAACTATATCATTTGGAACTACAATATTCAATTATTTGCACTTGATCATCCCCTCCAACACAAATATGTAAATCCATTCAAATTTCATTTGATGAGACAACATATAATGAAGTTACAATCATACTTCCTTTTGAACTTCCTTCCCTAATTTGGTGTAAACAATGCATTCTCCCATCACCCATGTTGTCACAAATTGTACACACTCACACAAAAACACCCTAAAACTCTAAAAACTAAAAAAACTAAAATCAAGGAACAAAAAAGACAAGAAAATTACAAATGGTAAAAAAAATTAAAACCCTAAAACACATTAAAACCCTAGAAAGGGAAATAGACCTAAAACATTAGTTTTAAAAATTTAAAAAAAAAAAAAACAGACATTACAATTGACAAAAAATTAAATAGAAGTTTAGTGTTCTTCTTGGTTTAATTTTCTAACCTTTTTCTTCTTTTGGTTTTTTTCTCCTTTTAATTTTTAAAATTTTTATGTTCTTGATTTTTTTCTCCTCTTCCTTTTTTTCATTCTAGTTTTCTTTTCTCATCTTCATTTTCCTCCTTTTCTTCTTCTAGGAAAAAAAAGTTTTAAAAAAAAATCCTTACCTATAATCCATTGACGTTCCAACTTCCCCTATTAAAGGTCATAGAGTGATGACATTTTTGCCCTTATAATTTTTCTTCTTAAAATGCTTCCTCCATAATTGTCAACTACAACCACCAACAAAGAAAAAAAACAGAAAAAAAAATTCCTTGCTTGAAATTACGACACAACTATCAATTGCAACAACAAACAAGGGGCTGAAAAAAATGTTTACCTATCACAAGTTGTTTGAGGTCACATGGTGATGGTGTTCCTAGCCCCATCAATTTGATGGGGCCTCCCCCTATAAACAAGCCATAACTATTAGCTATTATAGCAACAAGGAAAACAAAATTCTAAAAAGAAATACAAACTTAATACAAAAATTAAATGTAGTTCATTAGCCTAAATCATTATGAAACTTTTAAAATGAAATAAATATATGTCATCATAAACATTTCACATTGCTTAAAATGATGCCATTATAGGGTCATTATATATCCATCATGTCACTATTAATTAACATAACTAATTACTAATTGAAGTAATTCATTACAATTAATAGGTTTTTTTTCTCTGTTGTTGCTTTAAATATGTTAGGTTATTTTTGGCTATTTTAGTTTCTTTCCAACCTATGTTATTTTTTAATATTATAAGTTATTCCACCTTAAGTTGTTGTAAAATATCTATTAAATGCAGTCATGCTAATAGGAGCTAAAAGCAATCATAACCATTATTTAATTATGTGCTTTTTACACCAAGAAATTTTTAAAAAAATTTTAACTTGAAAATAAACTAAATTTGTTACACATGATCAAATCTAATATCTTATTCTATAAATTTCCAAAATATGAAATGGTTTCATTAACATTTGAACTTTCAAAAATAGTGTGACAAGACTTGTAACCATTGTTTCTAAATAGTAAAAGGGCTTTTACTTGGACTTGGAAAACTTTGAAAATGACATAGTTTCGACAAATGTTTAACACAAACCTTAACAAAATAGTTCAAAATTTTTAAAAACCTTTTAAAAGACTTTTTAAAAGATTTTTTGCAAAAATATTCCAAAAATATTCCTTAAAAAACAATCATTTAAAAGGGTGCTAGTGGTTCCTATTAACTCATTTACACCCTAGTACCATAATATTTTTTTGGTTATTTTAAATTATTCCACTATTAGTTATTCTTGCATATTCTAAATTATTTCACCTTAATCTATCTTAAATTATTCTAGCATAAGCTATTCCACAATGGGCTATTTTTAATTATTTCATTTTAAATTATTTAAGGTTATTTTACCTTAAGTTATTTTAGGTTGTACCCTAAATTGTTTTAGATTAGTTTGAATTTTTTTGGTTATTCCAAATTATTTCACCTTAAGTTATTTTTTATTATTTTAAGTTACACCCCCTAAATTATTTTAAGTTATTATATAGACTAAAATAAAATATTCTAGAATACCTAAAAATAATTTAGAATATGCAAAAATAATTTAAGTTGGAATAGTTTTAAATAAATAAAAATTTAAAATAATTTTAAATGAAATATGTAAAATAACCTAAAATGGAATAACCTAGAATAATTTAAAATGATTTAAAATAATCTAAGGTGGAATAATTTTTAATAGTTGAAAATAACCTAAAAATAGTTTACATCACACATTTAGCATGTGAGAAATTAATGATGAAAATCATGTGAGGTTCATTCATAGGTCTGTACATCTTACACACAAATATCATGCATTGAAAACATGTTTAACACACAACTAAATGTGTTGATGGATGAAGTACAAACCTATGAATGAATGAATGTCACATGGATTTCACATCTTCCTATAAATTTGTATGTCAAATGTGTTTTCAATGCACAATATTAATGCGTGAAATGTACAAATTACAAATGAACAAAATTTGCATGATTACCAAATAACTTAAAATAAATGAAAATCATTTAAGGTATAAAGCTTAAAATAACATAATGTGTAATAATCTAAAATAATGTAAGATGTAATAGTTGAAAATAGTTTAAAGTATAATAATTTATAATAACATAGGATGTAATAGCTTAGAATAGTTAAAATAAACTTAGGTTAAAATGACCTAGGGTAAATAGTTCAAATAGGCAACAATAGTTTAAAATAAAATAACTTAGAATAACTTACGACTAGCCTAAAATCTTAACTTATGGTAATCTAGAAATAATCGAAAGTAATTTACATTAATCTCAAAATAACCTATAATAACCTACACTGTCGTGACGTGTAATGTCGTGACGTACGGTGTAGTAAGGGTGTAAATCCGTAGTAAACTCTACTAAAAAAAAGACTAAAGCTAATCAAAGGTATAAACTAATCAACCAAAAAGATATGCACGCACATATATATATCTACAATGCACAAGAGGAGGTTGAGATGAAATTTTCATGTATATTGAATTGCAAAGAAAGAAGAACATGAAATGTATGTAGACGGTGGTCGTGCAATGGCCACGTGAGCATCTAGAAATCCTAGCTTATTATGAAGGAAATTCTCTTGATAAAGGAATTCTAGAAAAACTAAAAAGAGAAAGGAAAGGCTTGGCCTTTTATACAACTACCAACAAACTGAAACCCTAAGTATCTAATAATGCACAATCACCTAAAATCGTACAATAACCCTAAAAGTGCACATGGGCATGCCCATAATTGGCCATCATGTATGAGGCCATGTATGGGCATGACAACTATCGTGACATTTAGTGTCGTGACGTATGGTGTCGTAAAGGTGTAAATCCATAGTAAACTCTACTAAACAAAAAGACTAAAACTAGTCAAAGGTATAATCTAATCAACCAAAAAGATATGCACGCACATATATATATATACAATGCATAAGAGGAAGTTAAGATGAAATTCTCATGTATCCCCTTGCAGACCTGAGTTGGGAAAAGCGTGGCATGGTCTGAGTAGGAATCAAAGTGCTGTAGAAAAACATGATGAACAGTACTAATTGTCGGCGAGAACTTGAATGAGCTCCGGCTTGAGGCAAAAGAGATGGTATCCACCATTACAGTTATCACAAAGCAACATCTGATCAACATTGTTTGTCCTTTAACATACCTGACATGGATAATCAAGTGGAGGAGTCCAAGTCGATGTGATGATGGTAGGATCTAAATTCGACAAGTGGCAAGGTATACAATTTTAAAAATGATCCCGAATTGTGCGTTCGTCAACTCCTTGCAACTCCAACACACTTGAAGGCCTGATCGCCTTAATCCTCAAGATAGTGTGACCGAAAGAAATGTCTAGAGTATCATTGGGTTGTCGTTGGAGATACACAAAATCACCAACATCAAATTGTCTCACCTTAGGTTTGTAACTGCCACCTCGTGTGTGTGCATATCGTAAGGTGTTTCGATGTTGTGGAATGGACAGGTTCTCCATGGCCATGGGCATAACCCTCTTGAATAGAGCAACCCTTTTTGCAATGACCCTAGCCCAAATGGTTAGGGAGTCCAAGTCCACAACTTGGTCTATTTGAATAGCAATGGAAGAGGGTGGAATAGGATGTCTCCCAAAAAGTAAAAAATAAAGAAAGAAATGAGATAAAGAGGCGTGTTTAGACATCCTGTAACCCATGGCAATGTAAGGGAGGGCCAAGTCCCAATCCTCTTCGTTCTTAGTGAAGCAAATCTTCCGAAGTCCTTTCTTACATGTTTGAACCATCCTTTCTACAAGGCCATCAGCTTGGGGATGATCTCTTGAAGTTCGACGATGGTTAATGAGAAAATGGTCAAGTAGGTCTTGGAGTTCTCCCTTGAATTCTGATCCTTTATCAGTAAGGCACTCAGCACAAGCCCCAAACCTACTTAGAACATGTTGTAAGAAAGCATGGCTGGTGCTATGTGATGACTTGTTCGGTAACGCAACAAGCTCAACCCACTTTGAAAAATGTTCAATCATAATCATGATGTAAACATTACCCCTGGAGGTTTGTGGTAACTCTCTAATTAAATTGCATGACCAAAGTTAGAACATGCCTTGAATAAGGAGTGGAGAAAGCATGAGCTATCGAGAGGAGAAAGAAGTTCTCACTCTATCACATTGTTCACACCTAGCAATGATGTTTCAGACTTGAGCATACATACCTCTCCAATGGTAATGAGGAATGAGAAAGCTATAAATACGCTTGACTCCAAAGTGTCTAAGCTCTGAGTGTACCTTTTGAATAAGACCAAACCGTTCATGTGGTGGTGGAACCACTCTGTCGCCTTGTGGTAAGCATCAGACAAGGTGATTGTCCCTCCATGAATTGCGTTTGGACCGTTGTTGCATGTGATCTCGTTGACTTGATGTAATTTAGTGAGGGTATTCCCCATGCTGAAGAAACCTCAGAGTGTCCAAGTCCTCCCATCTATCCACAACCAGGTTACATTGCAGTAGTGCAAGATAACTAGATGCATTAAACACATGTACTACTATAATCTGGTCAAAATCTTACCTCGCTTTTGAAAAATCTTCAGAGGTAGTGAAGGGTCTCCATGACATGGTATCCGCATTCTGATGTGTAATATCAGGTCGGTGAATAACCTTGAACTCATATTCTTGAAGTATAAGCACCCAACAAGCTAACTTACTAGTAAGCTTATCGTTGGTCATCAACCACTTGATAGGCTGGTGGTCGGTATACAAAGTGAAATTGGTGCCATAAAGATAGGGCTTGAAATGTATGATGGCCCATACAACAACAAGGCATTCCCCCTCGTATGAAGAGTAGTTGCTCTCAACCTTGTTGTTGCTTTGAAATGCATAACATATTCCTTGCCTTCCTCATCAAGTTGGCCAAGAATAGCTCTATTACCAATAACACTCCAGTCAATGTGTAGAATGAAGACCTTGTTGAAATCAGGTCTTTTCAGAATGGGGAACTTTAAAAGCTTTTCCTTGAGTGTGTTGAAAGCTTCCTGAACCTCCATGTCCAAGTAACATAATAATGCATAGAGAAGATGAGCAATAGTACTGAAATCTTGGACATAAATTCTATAGTAATTACATAATCCAATGAAGCTCCTCAACGTGTGAACATCAGTAGGATTGGGCATCTCCAAATGGCTACTACTTTGGCCCAATGAACCATAATACCATTTGATATAATTTTATGTCTAAGGTAGATTACTGAAGTGACAACAAACTCACACTTTTTAGGATGGATCTTCATATTAATTTCGTGGAACCTCTTGAATAACTCCTCAAGATGAGCTAAATGATGCAGGAGTCCCTTGTTATGCACTAGGACGTCATCTATGTAGCACTTCAAGAAATCTGCCCCTTCAAGAACCTAGTCCATGACTCGCTGAAAGAAGACAGGTGCATTTTTCAATCTAAAAGGCATCACAAGCCATTCCCATAACTTGTTTCCATGGAATGTCGTTTTCTTACAATCCTTTGCAGCAAGCACAATTTAGTTGAAACCTTGCATCAGATCCACAATTATGAAGATGTTTGAATCTCCAATGCTATCCAATGCTATCAAACAATTATTCAGGGATGGGCATGGGGTACCTATCCTAAGGTGTAAATAGGTTCAAAGGCCTATAATCCCCACACATCCTTTTTTCAATCCATAATCTAATTGAAATTTTTTTTACTGGCATTACTGTAGCAACTGCGAAATTAGAATTTGATGGCTGAATGAGACCAGCCTCATGGAGTTCTTTGCATCTTTCACCTACCAGTTCCCACTCATGCTTGTTCAACCTATTCCTCCTTCGATAAACGGGTGTTTCATCTGTAAGGTTTATAGAGAACTGCATGGTCTTACACCTATTTAAATCTTTGATTGAGAATGCGAACACATTCCCATATTTAATTAGCAAGTCTGTGACTTGGTTTCTCTCCTTCTTGGTGAGCTAGTTCTCCATAACAAAAGGGTAGTTGGAAACACATGGAATGGAATTGGAAAGTGTGTTTAAAGAACCTGTTGTATTGGGTTCTCCACTATCCAACTGCGTAGATTCATAGAAGGTTGTAATTGTTTCTCCAGAAGCTAATGTACCTCCAAGTGTATTAGACACAACTTGAGTCAAATTACATGGTACCTCCTCCCCCCCAACACTAAGAGTGAAATGTAAAGTGTTGAAGATAGGCAAGTGTACTTGGTCGGGGTGCCATGTGGTTGCATGGCCAGAATTGCAAGCTAATTGAATCAGTGTTGGTGTTGTGTACATTTGAAAAAGTACCAAATTACCAACAACCATGTTAGGGAGTTCAAGTCCATGCTTCTCCCCAGTAGAGTGTTATGTTCCAATCTAGTCACCTTAGTGTGATATTAGTGCCAACTTGGAACCCCATAGCCCTTTCTTTTTCTTCTAGGCTTGGTTCATCCCAAGTGGCTGAAACATGACAATACACCAAGCCTGGTCCATCTCCTTGAAAGGCATGTGCTCTTGGGAAGGAGACAAAGGTGGGCCAAGCATCTCTTGGTTTTCCTATTGTGTTTGTAGGAAACCAAAGAGGTTTTTCTTGCCTTGTAACTGGTTGGCAAGAACTTTGATCATCCAATATGTGAAAAACCTACAGGTTGGGGTCTCTGATAGTGTATTTCAAAGCTAGATGCAGAACTGAAAGTGGTGCTAAGTTGGTCCACCAGTTGTGTAGCCGATGCACATAGGAACCACATTGTGCCGCATCAAATAAGAACGGCTTTCCCAAGTAATGCTTGACCAGTGTGTAATGCTCCTAGACTTTTTCCTTCTAATCAAGTTGAGAAGGGGTGTTCTCAATTACATAACCAAGTGTAGGAGAAATGGATTGAACCCAGGTGATTAATCGTATCATGTCCATGAAAAGACCAAATCGTGTGTCAATCAAACTTTCTCCAAATCCAGTCGTTGAAAATCCTTGACACTCCCAACCTGAAATTATGAGGTCGATGGGGCCAAGTAATTCCATATGCTTCTTTTGAATTAGTTGTATGTTAGAGGGCAAAAATGTGAAAGTAGCCTTCCATGTGGTGGTTGCAAATTGTTGTGGAAATCTTGTTGTGAAGTCCTTCATTCTCGATGCCACCACTTGCCTTGTAATAGGATCAATGTCTACATAGAAATACCTCCGAACCACCATCCCTGACTATAATAGGGCTTCGAAACATGTACCAATACCACCAAAGAGCTTTAGTAATGTAATCCCTTAGGTGGTGTCCAAGTGATTAGTTGACGAAATAATGGCTTAATCGGTTTGCCATGGCTCTCCATGCTCTCAAAACTAGACAAAGCTTTGACCAAAGGCTTGTGGGCTACTTTGAACCTCTGTAAAACCTCTGGTCCATGTTGAATGTCAGTAGGAACCACCCTCAAGCTTTCAGTAGCTTGAGCATAAGCTATCTCCTCCTCATCTCCCTCTATCCACTTATGGCTAGCTTGTTGGATGTAGGAAATGGTGTGTGCTTCCTTAAGCATACAATGGTGAGCCATAGGACTATGGTTCCCATGTAAATCAAGGGGTATGTATCCCAGGTGGTGGCCATCAGTCTCCCAATCCACTTGGTAGTACACATGTTCGAACCAATTGTCAATTGTGAAACTTGGTGGAAACAAGGCCTCTTGCCCAATGAGCACATCATAACTGGTGGCATTGGTGACTAAACATCTAACCTGTAAGCAAAGCTCCTGATCTGTACCTTCATTGAAGTTAAGTGCAATCAAATCCGAGCTTTCCCCAAGTACCTCTTCTATGCTCTCACTAGCGATGCGAATCTACCACATAGACTTCTATAGTTTGGAGTCAAGCATGCCCATCTTCTTGGCAAATCGAACTCTAAGAATCACTGGTTGGGCACCTATGTCAAGAACTACCACTCTGGGTGTATGTCCTCCCACTTGGATTATTGACCCAGTATTGTCAACAATGGCAACTCCGGTGGGGATGGAAGTTCTTTCACTAGGCACCACCTTCAAAAATGAGTGAGATACTTTATGGAGAGAATGGCTATCCACAACACCTTTGTTGAATAACAAATCCATAAGTGAGTTGTTTTTAACTCCCTTTTGATATGTGAATATAGAATCAGAGGTAGGAAAGCCCACTAGTTTAGCCATGCTAAAACTAATGACCAAATTACGAATGTCATCTACAACAAGTGAGCCAATTGAATGTTTCTCCAAGGTGTTGGATGGGACCTTTGTAGCATGTGGATCAGGGATTGGTAGAGGACCTGATGTAGTGTTTAGGGTATCCATTAATACTGCAATTATGTCCCTAGTGCTTAGCTTCAAATCTTAAAAATTAAACAATGGTGTACTCACAAGCTTTTGCACCATTTCATGCATTTGAAATTGACATTCCATAAGCTGATTAGTGGAAAATTGTGTGTTTTCCTGATGTACATGTACTCCTGGGACACGGGAATTTGATGCCCTAATAGCTTGTGGTGTAGTAGTCTCCTCCCCCCTCGCCAATAAGGTGCGTTCTTCTTTCGTGTTGAGAGGACAAAAAGATTGTGGCATGATTACTCGAGCTCCTCTAGCCTTGGTAATAGGACTTGAACCAAATGTGAATCCATCAGTTTGAATTACCTGCCTAGTGGCAGAAACTCTGGGTGCCACACTAACTTTTTATGCCACGACATAGAAAAGGCAAAAAGAAATAACAAATTTTGGTGTGAAACTAGAATTAAGTGTAGTGGAAACAACATACTCCCTAACCATGGCATCATGTGGGAAGCCATAGAACAACCTAGGAGGTCCCTTTCGTGATCTTGAACCTTGTACAGGTTGGGCATGACTAGTTGGTTGGGAGGATTTGCGTTTTAGATTAACAAGTTGGGCTTTCAATGATTCAAGTTCATTTTGTAAAGTTTGAACTTGAATTGCATGGGCTTGAAGCACCTCCCTCTTGTCAACATTGTGCTCCTTCTTCTTAGTATTCTTGTTGGAATTACCCTTGGTGGGCAAAGCCTGAGTGGAAGGCTAAAATGCCTTGGCTTTTGGTTGAAGGACAGTGGAAGTTGATGGCAGATTTTGTCGTGGTAATCGGAGTTACTTCCGTTCTGGGAACTTGGCAAAAAAGATAGCTTCCTCATGTCCCTCTTTTCCACAATAATCACAAAAGAGATCCTCAGAAGGAATGTTGCACTCACTAACTTTATGGGTAGGATTGTCATAATAGTTGCAAGGAGGTAGGATGGGTGTAGCCAAGTGCACCGTTTTAGCCCTTGAAGAAAAATGTGATGATTTAGTTGGCGTAGGCTGAGGCCTTGAATGTGCTAGAAACCTCATAGTACTGGCCTCATAGTGTGCATGAGCCAGTTCTAGTTTTTCGAAAATGTTGTACACATTTAGCAAAGTGTACGAGTCTCCAAATTCTACAAAAACCCGTTCCAACACTTGTGCATGGAGTGTTGGAGTACCTTCTAACAAACGAAAATACCGGTGGGTAGTTTCCATGTTCGTGATGCTCTGGGAATCCTCTTTGGGTTTGAGAAGCCTCTTGTAGAACATCTTGAGGGTTTCATCCTTTTGCCGAGAGAAGGTGGCGAGCTTTAGAATTTTTTCAGAACTTTTGACTGGAAATTCTAGCTCAAGAATTCTAAAAAATTCCCCCACTGGATCAGCAAAAGCTGGCGCATTGGTGGTGGGAGGAATGTTTGTGGTAGTAGTAATGAATTGTTGAAGAGAAAGGTTTACTAAGGTAGGTATTGAGTTTAGATTATTGGGCATAGTCCTGTGATGTGCAATTGTAGCTTGAAAGGCGATGGCTGTGGCGTAAGTTGGATTAGGAATCTGGGTGACGCCCAAAATCCTTGCAGAATGTTGTTGTTCGTAGACATCCAATGCCGCATAGTGCACATAACGAACCAATTGTTTGAATGTAAACGCCTCGGTGTAATTAGCGCCATACTTGAGCTCCTATTCACAAACCACAATTGAGAAAGTTGCTGACGCGCTCCCAAGTCCCTAATAGCCCCAAGTTGGGGCTAAGTCACTCAAGTTGCGGAATTTCTAGGATTCGGGGCACGCTCCCAGTTTCCAGCATTAAAGGGGGTGAGAGGGGCGTGTTAAAAGCTCCGGGATTAAACTAGGAAGAGGGACAAGCTTACTCAATTATTCGATCCTGCATCCAAATCCAACCAACAAGTTGGTTATAACTCATTCTGCACATTTTCAGTGTTGGGACAAGCCACGGGCCACCTTGGACTCACTTGACTCACCACGGCCCACACTCGGAGGAAGCCACCACCTTCCCCCGTATAGTGTTCTCTGCAGCTCTCCGCCGCACTTGCATCCAAATGGCTCTTTTTCCCGGGACTCCCAAAGTGGAGTCTCGAAACTATCCCAGTTTGGACTCCCGGGACTTTGGGTGTTCATAACTTCTCGCCCCGAATTCGGATCAAGACAAGGTCTAAACCAAAGTTGTAGCTCTCCTCGAGAGATTTCCAACGGTGTGTTGCACTTGACCTAAACGGACCAAGATCGGGTCGATTCCCGACTTTTAATGGTCGGGAGTCAAACTGCCAATTTGATTATCGACCCTTCTTTCGACCATAACTTGTGCTAGAGATGTCCAAATGGTTCATGCAAGGCCATTTTGGACATCTACACTTCAAGATCTTTCTAACGATATAAAAAACGCTTCAATGCGAGGTGTTTTGATCCTTGCACTCGCGTTCTAAATTTTTAGGAGTCTCGGAGGACTCCCAAGTCCCATTTTTGGGAATGTGAGTGGCGACCTCACACTTCCTTCAAAGTGGGGTTGCGACAGTTGCCTTGAACTTCTTCAAAGAAATGGTATTTGGCCTTCTGCTAAATTTCTCAATTCTCCTAGAGGAACTATTGACCTCAATGGTGTATATGGGTGTAGAGGTTACAGCTTGCAGCGGAATATACGGTGATGGTGTGAAAGCATGTGCAACGACAGGTGTACCCCATTAATTAACCCCTCCAAATGGACTTTGATGTATCATTGATGTAGTGTAACCTAAACCTAAATTCTTGGTAGGAGTTGTACTGGATGACGGTGGTGTTGTAGATGTTTGATGGTACCATCGTGAAGATCGTGAGCTTAAAGAAATAGACTCAAAAGATTGTGTGTTACTTTGTAGCTAATATTTGGGCTCTGGCTGAGTGATAGTGCTTTCATCATCTAAGGACATGGTGTTGTCCCATGCCCTAAAATTTTGTGATAATACACAGCACTAACTACAAAATTCTAACACAACGTATGGTTTGCGTCGTTGGGAATGACCCGTGATCAATAGATGTCGCATGGAGGTTAAACGAACGTCATGCAAAAGTCAAATATAAGTCAAATAGATGTCAAATGAAAAGGCAGGACGGTAGAACGGTAAGATGCAAGATGACATAACGCATGACGTTAGGGTGGTAGGACGCATTACATAAGATAATAGGACGACAAGACACATGATGAAAATATGTCAGACATCGAACGACAAGACGTAGGACGAAAGTTTGACGAACGTCAAACGACAGTTCAACGAAAGTTCGACAAAAGTCAGACGAACGTCAAACGACAGTTCAAAGAAAGTTCGACGATAGTCAAACGGATGTTGGACGGCAGTTCAATGAAAGTTCGACGAAAATCAGACAAAAGTCCAACAAATGTCAAACGGACCAAGGTCGGTCGCTGTTGCTATGATGGCAGCGTTGCCACTCGCAACATTGTAACAATGGATGTGACGTTGTAGCTCGCAATGTTGTAGCAGCGATGGCGTTACGACATTGTTGTTACGGCGCGACGGCACTACTATTGCGACACTACTGTTGTAGCGAGGCTATTGCTACGACATTGGTGGTGTGGCGTTGTTTCTACAACGTAGCGCTGTTATTACGGCGCTATTGCTATAACGCTACTATTGTGGTGTTGCTACTTCGACGCTATTGTTGCGGCGCTGTTGCTACGACACTATTGTTGCGGCACTATTGCTACGGTGTTGCAGCTCACGACGTTACGACATTATGGCATTGCGGCGTTGAAGCTCGGAATGTTACGACGTTCGCGTCGTAGGAGCGATGCAAATTCGTGTCGCTACAGTGACGTTACTTTGCAATAGGCGGTGCTACATTGCTCTGCAGCAATGGCAAGCGCTACCACCTAAATTTTTATTTTTTATTTTTATTATTTTTTTTTTACTCGACAACCGCCAAAGGAGGGCACGTTTCTACACGTGAAAGCAAGAGAAGGAAAGATAAAAAGAAGGGGAGCTTTGAAACCTGTCAAGGATTTTGATTCTGTTGGTTGGCAGGAATGCAACAATGCAAGATGCCTCTAGTAACAACGCAAGCTCCCTTCGGCAGCAGTAGCACCAACAGTAATAACATTAGGAGCAAAAACTCAAGAATTCAAAGGCAAAAAAAATTGTCACTTTCAACATTAAACAACAAACAGGAGAGTTTTTCTATAATTAAATTGCAAAGAAAGAAGAACATGAAATGTATGTAGATGGTGGCCATGCAATGGCTGCCATGAGCATCTAGAAATCCTAACTTATCATGGAGGAAACTCTCCTGACAAAGGAATTTAAAAAAAATTAAAAAGAGAAAGGAAGGGCTTGGCCTTTTATATAGCTACCAACAAACTGAAACCCTAAGTACCTAATAACGTACAATCACTTAAGACCGTACATTAACCCTAAAAGCGCACATGGGCATGCCCGTAACTAACCATCATGTATGAGGCCATGTACGGGCATGACAACACAAACCTATGAATAACCTAAAATTAATGTATATATGTAACTTATGATAGCCTACACATAGGTTAAGAAAAGAATGTTCATAATAATATGTGATGACAAATGATTTCACTTATTTAAATAATGGTTCAATAGTTAAAGACTTGTTTTTTAAGCACGGGGGTGAAAAGGAAATGCGGGGTTCAAACTTTCACGCTTGCACCTTAAATTATGGGTTAAGTGTTTAGCTTAGCCTAAATTCCTACCTTAATTATGAATTAAATAGTTAGTTTAATGAATTAATTATTAGTGAATTCATTTATCTGTAGCAATTGGTCCCAGTCACAAAGAGTTAACCATTATTGCAATGATAGATTTTTCCAAATTCATTCAAAATTTAGTGAAATACAAAGTGAATTGAAACACATATTGATGTAATGAAAAAATAAAAATTCAAATCTCCCTAATAATGGCAATGAAAGTTCATTCACCACCGTCATCAAAGAGCTTTAAGTTCCTTTGACAACAAAAATAGTAAAGAAAAAAAGAATGGCAACCTTCAGTTTATCATCATCTTTTACAAGAAAAAACAACAAGATGATGATGAACTTCAATTTGTTATTGCATTTTGTAACAAGGAGAAACAAAAAAAAAAAGACAATGATGAGCTGAGGTTCATTGTCATCTTCTATAACAAGAAAAACAACAACAACAAAAATGAAGCTAAGTTCATTTACATGCATTGAATTAAGGTGAGGCACATCAAGTTGGGGAAGTGTTGACATGAAGAGGAGGATCTACATGAAGGGAGATACAATGGTGCAGAGGCTAAAGAACTATGGTGAAAACCAAAGTAGGCATTACCAGTTTGGTTAGTAGATAAGGTTAGTTAGTTAGGTTAACATGTAAGTTAATTTAGTGGGTAAGTTTAATAGTTACGTAAAGGTCAATAGGTAGTAGTAGTTAGGTCTAGTAGGTGGGTAGGAGGTTAGTAGGTAGGAGAGGTCGAAGGAAGGTAGATAGGAAAAGGGGGAAAAAAAAGGAAGGGAGTTTTTTCTTCCCTTTTAAGCCCACCCATAACTCAACCAATGCTCACTTGGGTTTCATCATAACAAGTTGCGAACCCATAATAGGTTCTCCCCTACTAGTGCATTGGTGGGAGTTGGTTTACCCTGGCCCAATTGGCCCAATTTATTGGCTCTGCCCATGACTAGGAATTGGTGTAAGCTTCAGGCATAAAATTTGGGCTTAAAACTTGACCCAATGTGTGAGTGACATCTGGAACACAATGTATGCATATGATGAATGAGCATGTTTCATAAAATTGGATGCATCTAGATCAGAAGTCTGGATGGAGGAAGGAAGTCTTTAGTTTGAAGTTCAAACCTGCCATAGGGGGAAGAGTCATTTCGACCAACGAGCTGCTTGTTGTTGGAGCACATTCCCTCTGACCCTTGTCATAGGAGCACATTCCCTCTGGCCAGTGCAGCCAAAGAATTGAACATGGTGGATGAGGGAGATGATGGTCCATGGACACTGTCAAACAGCTAACAAAATTGAAGGAATGGATTATACCATCCAATCCCACCTAGCAATGAGATCCCTCTAAGGCAATCCAACAACTTCAATGTGGAAAGCTGAAGAACTGGTCGTGTTTGGCGAGCATTTGTTGATGTTTAGTAAAGCAAAACAAAAACAAAAAAACAGAAATCCAATCCAAATGGCAACTACAACATCCCTCCCCCACACACACACCCCTCACCCTCCTCAACCCCTCCAGCACCATCCCCCACCCAACTCTGCAAAGCCGGGTCCCTTCTGTCGATCTCCTTTGTCAATTTTTGGGGTGGAGATCAGAGTGCTTGTATATACAATCCTAGCTTGCCACTGGGAACTGCTATGGGGAACCTGCCCATAGCAGTTCCCAATTGCTCCTCAGGATCGCATTGGGTGAACTAGAACCTACACTGAAGCTATCATAAAAGCCCAAATTTTGTTTCGCTTGCTTCTAAGCACTATAATTTTCCAATCATAAAGAACCACCCAATTTTTTGGGTATGTTTTGGGGATGCTTACAGGGCCAAAAATGTCACCGGAACTTTATGGCCTCATGACAGCAGCCTCAAATCCAAAAGGGACTAAAGCTAGACCTTTCTCCTAAAAATCAGAGTCCAAATCTAACATCTGTTGGGTTCAATATAGGCACTTAGAGGCGTCACTCAAGAAGGTGAAGGTAGCAGTGTAGGTGATGGTTCACCCTGGCTCACTGGGGATGGGTCTCATCAAGAGGCGATTTTGGCATCATCTAATAGCTAAACTCCAATGACTTCCTGTTCATTCAGGGAAACTTGACCGAACAATTGGCCTGACAAGAGTCCCCCCAAATGCTTTTGTTTTTGGCTTACTCCAGCAATTTCCCCTGTCATGATAAAAGTGGTAAGTAAGTAACCTTCTGATGAGAGCAAGCAAGGGTGGGCCACGCCCAGCAACAGCAGCACCTGGCAAGGCCTCGTGTTGCAACAAGAGCCACGCCTTTGATGCCATTCGTTCAGTTATACTTCAAGCGACCTGGTCTCACTCCTTTCGTTTACTAACTGAGAGGATGATTTCAACCTTTTTCTATCCACTTCCTTCTGTGGTAGCCTTTGACTCCAAAGGCTCTCTGATCTTCCGTGTGGGATTGGCAACAGGACTCTGAATCTGGGCTGTGACAGTCATCCACAGAGACAGACAGACAGAGAGTCTGGACGTCTGGACTCAGTTAATGAATACCTGCAACCAACAACAGCACTTGGTGTAATAATAGGTTCGATTCCAAACTGCCATTCAGTTCTGTTACTTTCGAAAAGGCTGTTTTGCCTGGGTATAAACAAGCTGTTAAGGGTTAAGTGTGGCTGGTGGTGGTGGTCAAAGAGTGCACGCTGTCCATCATCACCGTTTGTTTTTCTTAATGAAAACCCTCTTGGAATTTGAAAGGTTCTTCACAAGGAAGAGGGGTTGGGGGGCCTGCTGGGGAGTTTGGTTGAGTCAGTGACTTAACCCTTTTAAATATAAAAACAAAAGCACAGTCCTTTGACTCCAGCTGGAGTTGGCCCTACTTTTAAGAAAGCTTCTGCCATAGCCTACTTTTTGCAGTGTGTCAATAAGGTGTCTGCAGTAGCCCAGCAAAGAGACATCCCATTTGGGCCTCTTTCAGAGAGCTTGGGATGTCATTTAGTCATTCATTACCCAGTGTCAAGCTCTGCCTAAAAATCTGCCCGCCTCCAGGCTTCTTGGTGACAAGCAACTGGCTACTGAGTTATTATTATAATACATACTAGTGTGGCCTTTGTGGTTGGCCCAAGTGTGAATTGGACTATGTCCTTGCTCCTATTTGTGAACAGGACCAAATTGTGACCAGAGGTCAATTGTGAAAAAAACCTATTTTACATTTCAAGTTAATTTCCATTCAAAGGAATCACTGAAAATTCAATATCTCCCCCCCACCTTAGGTTTTTAAATTATAAAATCACCTTCAAGAAATCTCACTCATTAAAAGACTTTCCAACAGTACCAGGAGTGCACCCTTAAGAAAAGAATTGTTTTGATTCTATTGAATTTTCAATGACAAAATTGTTCAATATTCAATGACTCTTGCTTGCACCATAGGTCTAAACATTATGAAACCATCTAGGTGCACCATTGTACACCTTACTCTTTGAGGACTTTGCAATAGTACGAAGTGTATAACAAGGGCCCTACAGTTTCAGAGACATTAATGTGACCAAAAAAAACAAACAAATAAACTACCTGTAGATAGATTATTTTAATGGCATATTGCAGTCTTGAGCCCTCAACATGCAAGTGAGGGGTACCTTCTTGTGTTAAAGGTATTTCACATGTACACAAGAAATCTAACCCTAAAGTCATCCTATACTTTGGGCCTTAGTTTGACTCTCTAATCTCTATTTCATCCCAGATTTGAGTGTAGCCAGAAAGTGAGCAAAATTGGGTACTGTTTGATGAATATGGATACATCATTTTACACAATGTTTAGGTTGTTATTTTGACAAGTCTTGATCTTTTGAAGAATATGAGCCACACTGAAGGGGCAGGCAAGAGAAATCCAAAACTGGGGCTGAAACTACCCCGATGACCAATTTAGGTGAGAAGAACAGCTAGCTGGGTCTCCCTTATTCATCCTGACTTTTGATTTCATGCCCAGTTTTTTGTTTCCAAAACTGGGGTCCAATAGCCCCAGTTTCTTGTACTTTGCAGATAGCTTCTGATATGAAGTAAAAGTTTTGATATGGTATTTTGTAATGGGTGGGATCTCCAGATATTTAGAAAGCTGAAGTTGGAAGCAATATATGAAAATCTGTATTTTAATGAAAATGAAGATGAAATTTTTATTGCATGAAAAAGGATTTCCAAGAGATCACTTGAAGGGAGCATGTCACTCACACCTATGTGTCGCCTTATCTTTTCCGAGTGAAATTTTGCATGAAATTCAAAATGAAAAGTGCTGAACTGAAATGATTTTTGGGATTTACTAATATGAGTCAAATGAAAATTACTGAAGCTTTCCATATTTCTATATTTGGTTCCAATTAGCAGCCCAAAATATCGAAGGATGATGAAAGCTTTGTACTTTCATATCTGGTTTATACTTTCCTATGGATGATTATCAATCTTGCTGAATCTTCATATAGATGATCACAAAATTCCTTAAAAAACATTGCCTACATGTGCCAAAATATTTATTAAATTGTTATGATGGATGTGTGTTTTACAAAAATTAACAGTAACCATTCCCTACAGCCACACATGGAAGTGAAGTTTTTAACAAATAAGATTTTGAAAATAATAGACTTTTCCGTAAGTCAGGAAAACACGGCACCAGTATCCTGAATTTGGTCCAAAACCGAGTGAGATTTTTTAAAAACCTGCAAAAAGGTACATTAGCCTTCAAGGGGGGGGGGTGGGTTGTCAAACTCAGAATTGCACCACTATTTGTGCCAAACTGTTTGATCCGGTTCTGACACCGTCTTTCCTTTTTCATGAGCGCTTCCACTGCTGCTACATATATTTTCACTGCTCCTACATGAACAACTACTATACTTACCTCGAACCTTGTGCATTAAATGCTGATTTCCAGCATTTCATACCCAGATTTAATAAAACTTCCTTACTTTGCGGACCGTACTCAAAGAGGGGATAGGGGGTGAAAACAGGCCCAAAGACAAGGTGAAGACAGGATTACTCTAAGGAAAACTCTAATATAGAGGAAGTTATATCGTTTTATGCCAATTAAGTTTCATGGAAAAGCAAAGTGTTTTCAGACCTTCATTGTTGATTGCATTTGACAATGACTGCTTGTGAATTTTAATTTTTCCAAACTCTCAATATTGGGGCTCACCTTGACCAGTCTTGGTGTGGTATATACGTTTTAAACTAGGGCCAGAGTGAACCAGCATCCACTGTATGCCTGTTATGACCCAGTTGTGGATGGCTGGAGTGAACCAGCAGCCACCACTGCACCAGTTGAGGATGAGGCCCTTGGAGCCGTTTTGGGGATGAACCAAAACCACATCCTCCCTGCCCAAATATATATATATTTTCCCGTCTCTACTCTGCCCCAAAACATTTTTCTCCTACCTACCTACCTCCTACCTCCTACCTCCTACCTACCTCCCCCCTCCTACCTACCTCCTACCTCTCCCCTCCTACCTCCCATCTCCTACCTCCGATCGGCATCACCAAAGTGCCGTTTGGAGCGGGAGTGAAGTGGATCACCATCACCATCGCCAAGGCGAGAGCATCAGAGTTGGAGCGGGAGTGGGAGCGAAACGGATCACCAACGCAGGACCCATTTCCAAGCTTCATGGTAAGCCTTCTTACCTTCTTTCAGCTTTTTTTTTTTGTTGTAACACAATGAAGAAGGCGACAGCTTGCTACTGTCGCCTTCTTTTCTTTGTTTTGTTGTAACAAGAAGAAGAAGGCGACGCTATCATTGCCTTCTTTTTCTTCTCTTTATTTTTGCATTGCAAAAGGCGATGGCAACAAGCTTACTATTGTCACCTTCTTTTTTTTGTTTTCTCAAGGCGTAACAAAGAAGGCGACTTGCTGCCGTCGCCTCCTATTTTTTTTTTTTGGAACACAAAAGGGGATGATAGCGTTGCCTTCTTCTTTTTCTTTTTTTTTCCACATTGCAAAAGGCAACGACAGTAACGTTATTGTCACTTTCTTTTTTTTGTTTTTTCAGGGCACAACAAAGAACGTAACTTGTTGTCGTTGTCTTTTTTTT
>Ga0116231_10005394_pt1 | contig 25228 bp, 25 predicted proteins | sample S1TSphgellanicum_2_FD_89695 | JGI IMG/M metagenome (GOLD analysis project Ga0116231, IMG submission 89695) | Host-associated microbial communities from peat moss isolated from Minnesota, USA - S1T2_Fd - Sphagnum magellanicum MG | ecosystem: Host-associated > Plants > Peat moss > Unclassified... | reverse complement strand
GTCCCCGTATCTTCAGTCAACCTAGGGACATAGGCTTATGACGAATAGCATCCTTACAAACGTTTCGGCGCTGACGGCTTTGCAATCGCTGAATCAGACGCAGGCCAATCTTCAGACTACTGAAACCCAAATTTCCACTGGTCTTAAGATTTCGACAGCCGCTGACAATGCCGCCTATTGGTCGATCGGCGCGAAGATGAATTCGCAGGTCGGTGCCCTGGGCGCGGTTTCCAACGCTTTGAATGAAAGCGGTGCTTTGCTGTCGACAATGACGACAGCGATGAATAGCACCCTCACCATCATGCAAGCGATCAAGAATGACTTGGTCGATGCTTCGAACGCGGGCGCTGATACCTCTTCGATCGAGACCGACATTCAGTCTCAGCAGCAGGCGCTGCTCAGCATTGGCGAGTCAGCAAACTTCAATGGTGTCAATTTCCTGAACGTTGCCACCTCCTCCACCGTTAACCTTGTCGCCTCTTACGACTCCTCGACTGGTGTTTCGTTCATCGGTGTGAATACAGCTGATACACAACTTTTTAATACAGCTTCGACGACGGCGACGGCAGGTATCCTTGGCGCGGCTGGCAGCAATTCTGGCGTGTCAATCCTCAATATCGACCTCACCAACTTCAATAGCACGGGCACCGCGGCCACAGCCGGCGATATTGCGAATATGCTGGCGGACGTTGAACTCGCCATCAGCTCGATCACGACAGCCTCCTCGACGCTGGGCGCGACATCGACCAACATCACGAACCAATCAACTTTCGTGACCACGCTGTCGAATTCCTTGACGAATGGCGTCAGCGCCTTGGTGGATGCCGATATGAACCAAGCTTCCACCCGGCTCTCGGCTCTCCAGGTCCAGCAGCAGCTCGGTATTCAGGCGCTCAGCATTGCTAACAGCAATACCCAGCTCATCTTGAAACTCTTCCAGTAAGAGTCCTTCTCACTGGCCGCGCTTTCTGAAGGGGCGCGGCCAGTCTTTTCTGCAATCCCCACGCAAGTTTTCTAGCTCAGATTGTCGTCGTGACGCGGCGTGATTGGGGCTAGTATGACTGCACGAGAACATGCGGAACGGCTTTGGGCCAATCTGCTTAATCTCGGGCCACGGCGATTAATTGCTTTGGCTATCATTGGCGTCACCGTTTTCGCGGTGATGGTCATCGGCGGCTATTACATGAGCCGTCCTTCGCTCGAAGTGCTTTACGCTGGTCTGGACCGCGAAGACGTAGGGCGAATCGCTTCTGTTCTTAAAGAGGCCAACATCGCGTTCGATGTAAATCCGGACGGGAATACAGTCCTTGTCCGCTATGGTGAGACCGCGCCAGCGCGTATGTTGCTCGCGGAAAAAGGTCTTCCCAATAGCCCGAGCACCGGAAATGAGCTTTACGATAAGCTCGGTTCTCTGGGTCTGACATCTTTCATGCAAGAAGTCACCCGTGTCCGCGCGCTCGAAGGCGAACTCGCACGCACGATCCAACTTATGCGCGGAGTTAAAGCTGCTCGCGTGCATATTGTTATGCCTGATGAGGGTTCCTTCCGGCGCAACCAGCAACCGCCCTCGGCTTCCGTCGTCATCCGCACTGATGCACCTGACGACACAACTTCGGCCAAGGCCATTCGTCATCTCGTCGCTGCGTCGGTTCCGGGCCTCAAGCTTGAAGAGGTCACCGTGCTGAATACAGACGGCATTTTACTTGCCTCTGGAGACGATCTCGCTGATTCGGCACCGAGCGGAGAGATCAGCCTCGAAAAAGTTGTGTCGCAAGAAGTGACCGATAACGTCCGTAAGACGTTGGTACCCTATTTTGGACTGCAGAACTTCCAAATCAGCGTGTCGGCCCGGTTGAATACAGACAAAAAGCAAACCAACCAAACAATTTTCGATCCCGAATCGCGGGTTGAGCGTTCGGTTCGAGTTGTCAAACAAAACCAAACGTCACAAAACTCCACCAGTCAGGCGCCAACGACAGTCGCGAATAATCTTCCGCAAAATCCCACCGCGAATGCGGATGGAAAACAGTCTACCGAAGACAATCAGAAACGGGAAGAAGTCACCAATTATGAGGTCTCGTCCAAAACAATTAGTACAACGAGCAACGGTTATACAGTAGATCATCTTTCGATCGCAGTGCTTGTCAATCGTGCAAGCCTCGTCGCGGCACTTGGTGAGAAAGTGACGCCTGAAGCAATCGCTAAACAGCTCACCGAACTTGAACAAATTATCGCATCCGCAGCGGGGGCGCGCAAAGACAGAGGTGACGTTATCAAAGTTTCGGCGGTCGATTTTATCGACGGTGGTCATGATCTCCAGCCTGTCCCGCCACAGCCTTGGATAGATATTTTAATCCGCCAAGCGGGTAATATGGCCAATGCCGGGGTTATTCTTATCGCGGTGTTGCTGGTGACATGGTTTGGCTTGCGTCCCGCTGCAAAGGCGATGTTGACGCCGCCACCGGTCAACACGGGCCTCGCTTTGCCGCCCTCTACAGATGGCATAGGTCCCATAGCCTTGCCATCGGCGGAGGGGTATGAAGGCGCAATTGGTGAACAAGCTTACCTCAATGAGGAGCAAGAACCCAACTTGATTGAGGACCTCACGGCCGGAAGCAAACGTACGCCTCAAAAGCGGCTCGAGCAAATCGTCGAATTTAACGAAGCGCAGGCTGCTAACATACTTAAATTGTGGATCCATCAGGGAGAGCATTTATGATCGCGCACCCTGTCAGCCGCTATCTTGTTCATTTTGGAGCCGAGGAAGCCCTTCCCGTTCCGGAACAATTCGAAACCGTTTTACAGCCTCTGTCTTCCAAGGAAGAAGACCCGTTCGAAACTCTCGAAGCGCAAATAAAAGCGGCACGCGAGGAAGGGCGGATCGAAGCTCGAGCCGCGGCGCAAGCTCTTATCGAGGCTAAAGTTGCCGAGCAAAAGCTCGAATACGAAAAGCGTATTGCACAAGAACGCCATTCTTGGGTCGAAGAAGAAGGTGCCAAATTCGGCCTTAGCCTGACGAGCGCGGTCGCGCAATTGCAGGAACAGATCGCTGAATGTGTAGATGCCGTGCTACGGCCTTTCTTAATCGAAACTCTGCGCCGCCAGATGATTGACGAGCTCATCAGCACTGTCAGTGTGATTCTAGCCAGCGATGAGGTTCCAGCTATCGAAATTTCTGGCGCGGCGGATTTGATTGCTATCTTACAGGAAAAACTTTCAACGGCTTCTGCTTCGATTTCCTATCTGCCAAATGACAAGATCGATGTCAGGATTGTCGCCCATCATACGATTATCGAAACCCAATTGCGCGCATGGATCGAGCGCTTCGAGCTATCCAAGGAGTAAGGCTAGATGGCAGAGGCGCCACACGAACCCGTCATTATCGTCAAGAGGCACGGCGGTCACGCCGATGGGCATCACGGCGGCGCCTGGAAAATCGCCTTTGCTGATTTCATGACCGCGATGATGGCGCTGTTTCTGGTTCTTTGGCTGATTAGTGCGACAAATCCCAAGCAACGCGTCATCATCGCGCATTATTTCAATCCCGTTAAACTCGCCAACCTATCCGCAGACCAAAAAGGTCTGGATAATCCTGCCGAGGGTGCGATCTCAGCCCATGGGAAAGGCCAGGGATCGCCCCAAAAGGACGAAACTCCGGCTACAGAAAAGCGGCTTGAACTTCCGCCAATCCCGGAAAAGCGTGCTTTATTCGACCAGGGCTTTAAGCCTACGCATGATGAAGCTACTTTATTTCGTGATCCTTATGGCGTGTTGTCGGAAATCGCGGGACAATCAGGGCCAGGCGATAAAGCGCCGGCTCAACAGAAACCCGCTGCGGCACAACCAAAACCAGCAGTCGAATCAAAACCTGAGGCAATTGTCTCCGAGGCCGAAACTTTTCGAGATCCTTTTTCAACCATCCCCCAGCCTGATCCGCAACATACTCCGTCAAAAGAAGCTGCTCTAGCCGCACCTGGGTCAGAAAATATGACCGCAGCGGCGGAGAGAAGTCAGGCGGCGCATAATGGCTCTACGGAGATTTTACCGAATAACTTTCCGGCAAAAGCCATCAATGGAACTCCCGCCGTCATGGCTCCTGATGCGGCGCAGTCCGTGACTTCGCCGGTGCCTCCAGCGGGCAAAGATAAATTGCCTGCGCCGCCGAAGGAAGCAACAAAAAATATGAGTCAAACGCGCGCCGCCACCGATCAACAGGCAGTGGCAGAGGCTCATGTAAACGAAGTTGAGGCAGGCAATCTGCAAACTGAAATCGTCAATGCAATGCACAAAGACGGGGCTTCACCAGCTATCCCGAACATCGAAGTCAAAAGTACGAATGAAGGTGTTTTAATAAGTCTGACAGATGAAGCCTCTTATACGATGTTCGCGGTCGGGTCGTCGGAGCCGCAGCCGAAAACCATCGAAGTGATGAGTAAGGTTGCACAACTGCTGAAAGACCATCCGGGTTCGATCGTCGTCAGGGGATATACAGATGGGCGTCCTTATAAATCGGCCACCTATGACAATTGGCAGCTTTCAGTCGCCCGTGCGCAAATGGCTCATTACATGCTGGTAAGGGGCGGCTTGGATGAAAAGCGTATTGAGCGGATCGAAGGTTATGCGGACCACCGGTTAAAGATCCAGAACGATCCTCTGGCAGCTGAAAACCGGCGAATTGAAATTCTGGTACGAAGGGACAAGTCATGACGGGATTTGCCGTGACCAGATTGACAGTGCTCGGATTGGCTCTTGCCATTTTGACGCCTGGCCTTGCGAAAGCAGATGAGCACGGCGAAGAGCCGCCGGCCAAACAAATGGAAGCCCCGGCCCAGCCTCCTGTCGATATTAGGCCTAAGGCAGAAACCAAAGCTCCGGCCGCGGTTAAGGCTCCCTTCGAAATTGTGCGCTCGTTGGATGCGCTCCAAGACCAGATCGTTCAAGGCAATGCCGCGGCACAGAATGCTTTGCCGCATATTATCGCGCAAATGGGCGAAAAGCTCATGGCCGCTGATCCGCAGAGCTGGCGTCAGGTAAAGAATGCGAGAGCCGTCATAACTTATACGCTCAGCGGCGGTCAGGTACGCGTTATCCGGCACGTGATCCAATTGGGAAACAGCCCCGAGCTTGAAAAAAAAATAATGGATGGCGCGCTTGCCTATGTCGAGGGGCAAGAGCCTAAAGCGAAGCAGCTTTTAATGGACATCAATGCGAGGTCTTTGCCATCGAGTCTTGGCGGGCATGTGGCTCTCGTTCAAGCTATGCTCATCAGTCACGATGATCCTGGCAAGAGCTATGATCTTCTCGATTTAGCGCGTGTTTTGGCACCTGGCACGTTGGTGGAAGAAACGGCTCTGCGCCGGGAGGTCTTCAATCTTAGCGAAGGCGGCAATCTCAATAAATATGTGCTTCTCTCAAGCCAATATCTGCGGCGCTTCCAGAACTCGCTCTATGCTGAGAATTTCAAACAAAGGTTTTCATCGACGGTGATCCGCTTTGGCATGACCGGGGAGCCCGGCCAGTTCAACAAAATCGTTAACTCCATCAGCGAATTGGAACCCAATGACCAGCTTCATCTCTTTATGCTCATTGCCCAGACTGCCATCCTCAATGGCAATGTCGCTATTGCACGCGTTGCTTCTGAAAAAGCGATAGAGGTTGCCAAAGAGGGCAGCAAAGACGTGCCGCGCGCTAAGCTATACGAAGCCGCGGCTTTGATCTTGACTAATAATTACGATCAAGGGATTGCCAAGCTGAAGGAAGTTGATGTCTCGCGTATGCCGAAACATGATGCCGAGTTCAAGGCCGCGATCCTTTCAATCGCAAAACAAATCCGGCAATGGCCTGAGATGGCCGGTTCCGAGGATGATCCCGAGCCGAAGCCGAATCCGCTGGCACCTGGCCGTGACGCCACAGCGGCGGCATCCGCGGAGCCAGCCATCGATCTTGCACAAAAAGCGATTTCCGACACGGATCAGCTTCTGCAGGAGCATGGACATTGACCAAAATTGGAAGCGCGCAACGTGGCCTCAATCCGGTGCTCGACCAGATCATCTCGCAAGCTGCCGCGCGAAGTGATACGGGCATCTCGAAAGACGGGGGTGCCGCGCCGGGGTTTGACTCTCATCTCGCGCGCTTTACCCTAAATAATCTGGGCGCGAATGGTCTTCCGGCGAGCGATGCTGAAGCTCAGGAGGAAACGGCTGGCACTTCAAAACAGTTGGGTGGTAAAGCAGCTTTAGATTCGCAATTTGCACAATTCGTTCAAGATGCCGGTGTTACGCCTTTAGCCAAAGAGGCAAGCGCGGTATCGCTAGCTGCTACACCAATGGGTGCCTCTCCGGCTCAAAAAACGCCGGAGGATTCCGTTTCTGCCCTGTTCGCCGCTTTAAACAGTGCCGATCAAACTCATGATATGAATACGGGTCGCGGCGGGCCTCCCGCGTCCGTCAGCGCTACGGGTCTTGGAACGGCTGGTCTGCCGGATATGAATACAACCGCGGATGGCGTCGATTCTCCGGCAAGTTTTATCCGCTCCTCAGGATGGACGAGATTCACCCAACAAAGGTCTAGCTCATCTGCGGCTTATGGTATGCCGCGTTCGTCCGCGCCAGCGGTTTCAAAACATTCCGGTCAATCTGGTAATCTACCTTCGGACCTGCCGGCCGCAGCGCAAACAGCTATAGCTATGGTAGCGGCTTCGCTTACTCCGCAAAATACATCCGTGCCAGCCTCACGTAAGGATGTAGCGGCCCCGGGCGCCGGGCCAAACGGACAATCCTTGCACTCCGCGCATACGCTTTCAGCTGGTTCGGCAAACGTTCAGTCTGAATCTGACTCGATACAAACGCTCACAGAGAAGGACTCGTCCGGTACTTTCGGCGATTTTTCTGAATCGGATGACTCCGCCTCGCAGGCTATCAAGATGAATGTCTCTTCCATTCAGGCAGAGACACATTTTGCGCCCGTTCAGCATCTCTCTCCAACGCAGCAAATTGCTGATTTTGTCAGCTTGAACATTGGCAGTTCCGCGGGTGGAGATTCAACTGACAGTGGTGTGGCGGCGGCGGGCAGCGATCTCGCTGCTAATACGTCCTCTGCGACGGTGACACAGGGTCCCTCATCCCCGGTCAAGATGCTGACACTCGCACTTGAGCCAAATGAGCTTGGCACCGTGACGATCAAGATGCGGCTTATTGACTCTGGGCTCGATCTTCAAGTCGAAGCCGAACGATCTGCAACCACCGCTCTGATCGAAAAGGATAAGGGCAATCTATCCGACAAACTCCAAGCGTTGGGGTATTCAGTCGATTCCCTAGTGGTGAAAACAGCGATGGTGCAAGGGTCGCATCTCGATCCTTCGAATGATCAGGCGGCGGCGGGACAGGCGCAACAAGCAGCAAATGATGCTTCTGCATCGGGCTCGTCCGCAAACGGAGGCCGCAATAGCAATGACCAGTCTCCCACCCAAAGCGGTAGTCAGGATCCTGGGGCGCTTAGCCAAAAAGCTGATGCTGGTCCTGCTCCTGCTCGCAATGCCGGTGACGGCATTTACCTTTAAGACCGAAGCGCTCGCCAACGCTGAGCCCTCGAATATTTGCGAGCGCGAAATGACTCGCGCTGCCAAAAAATACGATGTCCCGTTGGCCGTGCTTTACGCCGTCGGCCTGACCGAAACTGGGCAGAAAGGCTCGCTCCATCCTTATGCCTTGAATATCGAGGGGCCATCCTTTTTCGCGTCAAACGTTCAAGAAGCGGTCCAGCGCTTCGAGGAAGCTCGAAAGGGAGGAGCCAAACTTATCGATATCGGCTGCATGCAAATTAACCATTTTTACCACGGCAGCCAGTTTCATTCGATCAATGAAATGTTCGACCCCTATATGAACGTTGATTATGCAGCGCGTTTCTTGCGAGCGTTGAAGGCGCGGGAGGGAACGTGGACCTTGGCCGCCGCGCGTTACCATGCAGGCCCCAACAATGATCCGGCGCAAAAGCGTTATGTCTGCGCGGTGATCGCGAATATGGTTGCTACAGGTTTTGGCCAATGGACCGCGAATGCACGAACTTTTTGTCAATGACGCTTAAGCCAGTAAATTGAATCACTTGGTGTGTTGCAAGCATGCAATCTTGCCTTGTTTCGCAATGAGTTGGCCGAAATTTTGAATCGTAATGTTTGACGAATGAACAGACGTTGCTAAAACATTAAATCACCGAGACATGCTGATTCGGGGGAGAAGCCGGTGTTGGTGATCGTCGATGAGCGCGAAATAGTAACGACGGGCTATGCTAGCCGGTTTGGTAGCGAAGGCGTTTCTTCGGCGGTCTTTTGTCCGGAAGATTTTCGCGAATGGGTTGCAACGGTCGCCGACGGTGACATCTTCGCAGTTGAGGCCTTTCTGCTCGGTGATTGCCGCGACCGTGTCGGTCTCCCCAAAATGATCCGGGAGCGCTCACGGGCTCCCGTTATCGCGATGAACGAAACGCCATCGCTCGAGCAAACGCTCGATCTTTTCGCCGCCGGCGTCGATGATGTCGTCCGTAAGCCAATACACGTGAGAGAAATTCTAGCCCGTGTAGGCGCCATCCGGCGCCGGCTGGAGACAGAAAAAGATCACGCTGTTGTCGGCGAGATGCGTGTATTTTTTGATGGCCGGGATCCAGAGGTTCGAGGTACGGTCTTGCCCCTCCCGCGACGAGAGCGCCGTATTCTTGAATATCTCGTGAGCAATCGTGGCAGGCGCGTCAGCAAGGCGCAGATTTTCAACGCAATCTACGGTATTTTCGACGAGAATGTCGAGGAAAACGTGGTCGAGAGCCATATCAGCAAGCTACGCAAAAAACTTCGGCGGATGCTCGGTTACGATCCAATCAATTCAGTCCGGTATCTTGGGTATCGTTTGGGCGATATGACAGGCTAAATAGTGATCGCGGGAACTTCTTAAAAAGATCAATCCTGGTGTGTTTTGCGTTGGGTCGGTGTGATCAAGCCTCACGCAAATTCGATTTGCGCGTTCGATAATAATGGCGCTCTCTTAACATTACTGTAGGCTAGAGGTATCCTTCCGTTTGAGTGGAATTATTCAAGCGATGAGGGTTCGATCTCGTTTCATAATGAGCCCATGTGTTCATTGCAAAACCGTGTAAATTTTTGCGGAACACACTCTAAAAGTCTCTTTCGAACAAAAGCGCTGCGACAATTTCAATAGATCCGAGCTTTCTAAATCGAAGGTTTTTGATTTAGGCTGTCAATGCTGTGAGCTACCAGACTTTAATCGAAATCCTCAAGACTGATCGGCTCATAGGCGTTGTGGGAGCTGTATATCAAACTGTTCTTAGCTCGCGGCATCCTGAACGTTTGAGCTTTCATTTTTATCACTTGTCATTCATCAAATCGCTATTCCGAAATTCTGCGAACTCATTAATATTTCGTTAGTTTTCGTAAGAAGTCTATGCGTTTCCCGCGCAAGCTCCGCACAAGCTCTTCCGCCTTTACTCGGCATGCTTAATGCGGAGAATCGGTAATGGGCCTCTTTAGTGCTTTGAATGCGAGCGTATCTGGAATGGCGGCGCAAACGAATACGCTGACGTCCATCTCCCAGAATATCTCCAATTCTGACACGACCGGTTACAAGGAAGTCGAAGCGCAATTTGAAGATGTGGTCAGCAGCGCGGATCAAAACAATTTCAATGGTGCCGGTGTCACGACGACCTATGCGTACTTGAATTCGGTACAAGGTGGTTATCAGTCTACCAATACGACCACGAATCTTGCGATTCAAGGAAATGGCTTTTTCGTTGTGCAGAACAGCGCCACGCCTCCTGAGCAATTCTTGACTCGTGATGGATCATTTGTACCAGACGCTTCAGGAAATCTCGTGAACGATGCTGGGTATACTCTGGTGGGCTTTCCCTCAAGTTATGAAGGCCCGACCAGCCTCAACAACATGGTGCCTGTCAATGTGAACGGCTCGGCCGCCCAGCCGACACCGACCACACTGGCGACGCTCTCGGCAAATCTTCCCTCGACTGCGGCTATTGACACTGGCACTCCGCCTTCGACCAATACCGCAGCTTCGACCTATACCGAGAAAACCTCACTGGTTACTTATAATGATCTTGGCACACCGGTGACACTCGATATTTATTATACCAATTTGGGACCCGATGGCTCAGGTAATCCCACGTGGGAGATGGATGTTTATAATGATGCTGATTCATCAAGCGGCGGATTTCCATATAGCAGCGCTGCGCTCGCGACCCAAACACTGACATTTAGTCCGACGACAGGTGATTTGACTTCGACCACTGGGACTGGAACGAATGCTTCGGCTATTCCTATCACCCTGCCAGGTGCAAGCGGCCAGACCTTCGATCTGAATATCTCAGGTACAACACAAACTGCTTCGGCATTTGGCCTCACTACCCATACGGCAAATGGCAGCGCGGGCAGCACGGCGACAGGAGCGGTCAATATTTCGAGTTCAGGTGTGGTCTCCGCCGTTTATGCCGATGGTACAGACGAGCCGGTCTCGAGTATTTATCTTGTTACTGTGCCGAGCCCAGATGGCCTCACCCCGGTGTCGGGCAATGTCTGGCAAATGAACTCAGCGGCTGGCGCGGCCGTTCCAGGTGTACCAGGAAGTTCAGGAACAGGTACAATTCAATCTTCGACGCTTGAGTCTTCTACCGTCGATCTCGCAACGCAGCTCACCAATATGATCCAGGCGCAGAATGGATATGAGGCAAATTCCAAAGTGTTTGAAACCGGTACTACGCTTCTCGAAGATCTTGTAAATTTGATTAAGTGACGCCGAGTTTCGTCTTTTTGAGCTTAGAGAGCCAATAATCATGAGCCTCGCCTCAGCTAATAATATTGCGCAATCCGGTTTGAATGCCATCACGGCGCAGACGCAGGTTTTGTCGCGAAATATTTCAAACGCGAATAACACCGGGATTTATTCCACCAAGACAGCTAATGTCGCAACGACGCTTGAAGGTGGCGCGCAAGTCGTTTCGATTACAAGCACGCAAAATCAAGCGCTCTTTGATAATTTGCTCAGTGCGACCTCATCTGCGGCGACCCAAACTGCCCTTTCGTCCGGTCTTACACAACTCGCAGGCACGCTTGGAACAACGAGCGATGCGACAGATTCCCAGTCACCTTCGGCATTGCTGAGCAATTTTACAAATGCGTTGCAATCTTATGCGGATTCTCCGACTTCCACATCATTGGGCAGCGCTGCTGTCGTGGCAGCAAATTCACTTACATCTTCTTTGAACAGTGCTACGACGACGGTTCAGAGTGTTCGCGAACAAGCAGATGCCAGCATGAGTCAGTCGGTGACAACGATCAACTCGTTGCTGCAGCAATTTCAAACAGTCAATACGCAGATCACGGCTGGTACCGCCAATGGAACAGATGTGACGGATGCGCTCGACACGCGCGCTACGATCTTGACACAACTGGCTCAGCAAATTGGGATCACGACAGTCACGAATCCAAATAACAGTATGAACATTTATACTGATAGTGGCGTCACCCTGTTTCAAGGAACAGCGCGAACTGTGACGTTTGAACCCACCCAAACTTATACGGCTTCGACTACGGGTAACGCCGTCTATGTCGATGGCGTTCCTGTCACAGGCAGTTCAGCGACGATGCCAATCGAATCTGGAACGCTCGCCGGTCTCGCCAATCTGCGAGACAATGTCACTGTTACATATCAAACACAGCTCGACTCAATGGCTGGCACTTTGATCAATGATTTCGGAGAATCAGACCAAAGTGGAAACGGAGGCGCGGAGCTACCAGGTCTTTTCACGACCCCCGGCGCGACCTCCATGCCTGTAAGTGATACGGGACTGGCAGGTTCAATTGAAGTGAACGCAGCTGCCGATCCAAGCCAAGGGGGGAACGTCGCCCTGTTGCGTGATGGCGGTATCTCGGGAAACCCCAATTACGTTTATAATACGACAGGTGATGCAGGGTATAGTGGCTACCTTAATGGGCTATTGAGCAATCTATCTGCGACGACAACTTTCAGTCCGGCTGGCGACATAGGCACAAGTAACACGTTGAGCGGTTATGCAACTGATTCCATTAGTTGGCTCGACGGTCAGCAGTCGAGTGTTTCCTCACAGAGTACCTATCAGAACACATTGTTAAGCCAGTCAACGACAGCTCTGTCGAGCGCCACAGGTGTAAACCTGGATAATCAAATGTCACAAATGCTGAATTTAGAGAACGCTTACTCCGCCTCTGCGAAGGTCATGTCGACGATCAATAACATGTTCAGTACGCTTCTCTATACGATGGGGGTCACGAGCTAATGACCATATCTTCGATCTCAACTTTCTCGCTTACGTCTGTCCTAAATCAATCAGTCAATACCATGCAGAACCAGCTTGCAAATGCAGAGATGGAGCTTTCAACTGGCCAGGATGCAAATGTGAATCTGACCTTAGGAGCTGCTGATGGATATGATATTTCGTTGCAGCAGCAGCAAAGTGCTATGCAGGCGCAGACGACTGATAATAATTCGGCTGCTTTGAGGTTAAACACGACATCGACTACATTAGGCGATATACAATCGACAGCACAGAGTTTCCTAACTTCGCTTATCCAGAATCAGGCTGGCCAAACTACCGCATCGACCATACAAGCCTCTGCGACCACCGGTCTCCAATCCTTAATCTCTAGTTTGAATTTGACGCTTAATGGGGATTATATCTTCGGCGGAATAAATACTGCGAATGCACCAATTACCGATTATTTTGCGAGCGGCTCTGCGAATTCTACGGCGGTGAATTCTGCTATCGATGCGCAATTTGGAAATCCGCCCGACTTTTCGACAACGACGAGCGATCAGATGTCGAGTTTTCTTAGCGGCACATTCGCAGGGTTGTTTACAGGATCGAGCTGGACATCCGATTGGTCTTCTGCATCGAGTCAAACATTGACTAATCAGATTTCGACCTCGGATAGCCAAAGCACTTCTGTCAGCGCTAATCAAACCGCGTTTCAGCAATTGGCCGAAGCCTATACGATGGTTTCATCGCTGGGGAACCAAAATCTCAGCTTGCAAGCGTATCAGACAGTCGTGACGCAGGCAGAAAGTTTGATAACCAGCGCGATTAGCGGGTTGACTGACATTCAAGCTAACGTCGGTGTTGTCCAGTCCGCTATCACGAATTCCAACACTCAAATGTCTGCTCAGATGACGATTCTATCGACGCAGGTCGATAATCTACAGAGTACAGATGCCTATGATGTGGCGACAAAGGTCAACAATTTACAGACGCAAATTGAGACGGCTTATTCACTGACAAATCAGCTCAAGCAGCTTAGCCTTGTGAACTATCTTTCGTAAGTATAGCGCTGGATCAAGGATGCGAAGACGTCTATGTATCAATTCTCTTATGCTGAAATTCTTGAGGATAATCCGGAAGGCTCTCGCAATCGAGAACGCGAGGCACTTGATCATGCGATCGAGCTTTTACAGCTTGCGAAACTCAAAGGGCGGAATTCCCGGGAGGCTATCGATGCGCTATATTATGTCAGCAAACTCTGGATCATTCTCATCGAAGACCTTGTGAATCCAGAGAATGATTTGCCTGATGTGCTGAAGGCTGATCTGATTTCTGTCGGGATTTGGGTGACCAAGGAAACGGATTTGATCCGTAGCGGTAAGTCTGAGAATTTTGATGGTCTAGCCGATATATGCGGAATGGTCCGCGATGGTTTAAGGTGAGATGAACCCATGCATATTTCGCTGCGTGCGGGCGAAAAGCTTTACATCAACGGCGCGGTCGTTCGTGTGGACCGCAAGGTATCGTTTGAGCTTTTGAACGATGCGACCTTCCTGTTGGAAGCGCATGTAATGCGCGTCGAGGAAGCAAATACACCGCTCCGTCAGCTCTATTTCATCGTTCAGGTCATTTTGATGAATCCTGGAGATGCGGCAGCGGCGCATGAGATGTTCAATGAATCGATTCGTAGAACAATCGAGACATTTGATCATGAAGAAGTCGTGAGGGGGCTGAAGAATGCCTCCCACCTCGTCCAGATGAACCGGATATTTGAGGCGTTAAAAGCTATTCGAAATTTGTTTTCAATTGAAGCTGATATCATGAGCGGAATGGCCATTTCGCCTAACCAAGCAGCTTAAGAGGTGCTAAATGACTACCGTAAGTCCAGCTACGCTGCTGCCATCTACGTCAAATACGAATTCAACTTCATCGACTTCGTCAACCTCATCCACATCTTCTGCGGCGGCGGCTGGGACCACGGTTAATTATAATGAGTTTTTGCAGCTTCTCGTTGCGGAGCTGCAGAATCAAGATCCGACCAATCCGACCAACCCGACACAATATATGAGCCAGCTTGCGTCATTTTCGCAGGTCCAGCAGCAAGTGCAGACCAATACGAGTCTGAGCGCCATGCTCACATCTTCTTCCCTGGCACAAGCCGATAGCATTATTGGTAAATCGGTGACCTCAGCGGATGGCTCGACCAGCGGTACAATCGCTTCTGTTACGATCGGGACTGCCGGCGCGGCGACGGCGACGACGACGAACGGAAATACAATCTCCTTGGTCAGTGGGATTAAGATCAGTAATCCAACTTCGTCTAGTTCCTCATGAATGAGGCGGATGCGTTAGAAATCGTCCGGTCCGCCATTTGGACTATTATTCTTGGCTCGGGGCCTGCTGTAGGCGCTGCGATGTGCGTCGGTGTTGTCGTCGCACTCTTCCAAGCTTTGACGCAAATTCAAGAGATGACGCTGACATTTGTTCCTAAAGTTATCGCGATTTTTATCGTAATTACATTAGCTGCCCCCTTTATTGGAGGACAAATTTATTCCTTTACCGAGCAGGTCTATTCCCGCATTGAAAAAGGCTATTGAGACAGGCAATAAGATGGGGTCTTTGATCGGTCCCGCCAGTTGTCCTCGGTGTTAAACCAATGCTTCATACACCAGTCTTTCTCCATTCGAGCTGGCGAACTGGCAGCACCTACGTCTGGGCAAAGTTTCGCGCCCTTCAAGAAGCTTATTGCTATTTCGAGCCGTTGAACGAACACCTCGCTACGGAAACGCAGACTTTCATAGATAATTTTGTGCCATGGGCTTACGCGCATCATCCAAAGCTTGATGCTCCCTATCTCGAAGAGTTCCGTCCACTTCTTCAGAATTGCGGCGGTATAAGTGGCTTTCCTGCTGCATTAACTTACGGGCGTTATTGCGCTGACCGTACAGCTCATCTTCCTGAACTCGAATCCTATTTCGGGAGACTTGCCAGCTTTGCAAAAGGCCGTGGCAAAAGGCCTGTTTTCGGATGCGTGCGAACCAATCTCCGGGTCGATTGGTTTCGGCACCATCTTGAGGGCGTGCACATTTTCCTTTTACGGGATCCGAGACGGCAGTTCATCTCCTACTTAAACCAAGGGGCCAAAGGAAATCGCTATTTCCTTGAACGCGGCTGGGTTATTTTGGGAAATAACAGAAACGATCCGGCCTTCGCACCCCTGCGAGGTCTCGTCGAGGTTCCCGCCTACGAAGGGCTGCCAGGCCAGCAGGACGCCTTCTATTGTAAACTTGCCGGTGCAACCGAATGGTCAAAGCTTTATATGATTTTTTATTTCTTGCACTTATTAACGATGAAGAATCTTCACTCTGATAGTTTTGATCTCTTGATCGATTTGGACCGTATGAGCAACGACCCTATCGCGATGTATGAGGCTGAAAGAAATATTGCTGAGTTAGCGGGGGCGGAGCTTTCATTCGCTGACTGCAAAATTGAATCCTACGATGATTATTTGAAATGGTCCGCGCCATTTTTCTCCGAGCTCGAAATGAAAGTTACTCGCCTGTTGAACTGATATTTACTTTGACTTTGGCGTAGCTCACAATTGCTATGCTTGGGCGCGTTCCGGTTCGCGCAGTTGAATTTTCCAAACACCGTCACCGTGCGCTGTGAAGCCGGAATCGCGATAAAGATTGCGTGCCGGGATATTGCGGGATGTTTCGATGATCCGTGCCGTAATTTCGCTATGTGTGAGTTCAAGCCGGGTGAGAATGGCATCAAGGAACTTTTGTTCGACGCCGAGCCCAATAACACGGCAGCTCAATGCAAACCCGACAATCTCACCCTGCGCAACCACAGCCGCTCCGACGAGTCCGTGGTCCCCGAAACGGTCACGCACCTTCATGGTGAAAATCATAGTATCTAGATGACCAAGCGCAAGAGTAAGTTCCGCCGCTGAGAATTTCCGTCCAGTCGTATTGAATTGTGTCGTACGTTCGAATAGCTCGTGAACCCTATCGATGGATGTGGCGGTTACCAGCCGCTCTACCTCATATTCGATATTGAGTGAAGCGAGGAATTCAGCCTCGTTTCGCATCGTGCTCCGGGCTTGTGCTCGACCAAGTTGCGATTTGACGAGGTCTGTCCTCGTACCTGATTCTTGCGTGATATAGGGTTGTTGAAGCCGTGGGTCTGACAATAGAATACGGCGCAACGAAAACAAATCCTCTCCCCAGATTGCGATTTCCGGCATCATCTGGCGAATCCGTTCGCGTTCGACGGGATGATCATCAATGAATGCGAAGGTGTTTGTCGCAAGACCAAGCTCGGTAGCGATCGATTGGATGTTTTCGCTTTTGTCGTTCCAATTGATACGCCAAGTGACAAAGTCATCTGGCGTCAGGAGCCGCTCATGCGGGTAATGGCTCGGGTAGCGCCACAACTCACGTACTATAGCTTCATCGTTTTTGCTGACGGCGGCGAGAATGATGCCGCGCCGCTTAAGGGACTTCAGTGCTTCGTGAATTCCGAAGAAAAGTCCGACGTAAGAATAGAGGCCGCTGATCTCGGAATGCCAGGCGAAGGGTGCACCGGTTTCCGCCAAGACGCCCGGCCATAAGACGCCATCGAGATCTACAATCACGCATTTCTTCCGATCGATACCAATCACTGTGATCAGGGCATCAGCGTGGGCACGTGCAACCGTCGTCTCGCGCCCATACGGATTGGCCTCAACAAATGCAGCGAGAGGCGCCGGATCCGGGAAAAGACCATGCACCGCCGCCATCTCGCTTTGCGGCCGTTGCAGCATCCATCCAGGCGAACCGAAATGGGTAAAGGATGTGAGCCCATCGTCAAGAAGATGTTCGGCGCCGGCGGCGGCGAGGGCTGCAGCGATGTCTATAACGTAAACGTCGTCGAAGCCAGCCGCCAGCTCTTCGAGCGCCAAATTAGCGCGACGGAAGCGATTGCGGTGACTATCGATGCCACGGTTAGCAAAACCAAGGGGCTGCACAGTCGGTTCGGGCAGATTATCGATAAAAATTGGCGCTGATGATTGCGCGCGCAAACCCTCCAAGAGCTGGCGGGCCTCAGCGATATAGTGCTGAAACGGGGTTTCATTTTCCACCATATTGCGATCGTCTGCGATGGTATGGCGCGACCGCAAGGCTCCTACAATAATCGCGTGATGTTGTCTCTCACCTGCGAGACGGATGTCGTCAGGAAATGTCGCCGCGATGTGAAGGTCAAGACCTCGTTTTGTCCCTTCACGTCGCAGAAAATCCGCTTCCATCTGCAATTCGCAATCGCCAAACAGCAATAGATCCAGACGCGCCCGTTGATCTCCAAGATCAGAAACGCGATAAGACGAGGAGACCGCCCAATAGGCGTTTGTACCTTCTTGCCGTTCGCGCCGGTAGCGTTCGATCATTTCTCCTGGATCGCGTCCATGAGTTTCTTTGAGGGTTAACGCAGTCTCGGCAAGTTCCTCTTCAGGCGATTTTTCGGTGAGAACGCCGCGCTCGATTAGCGATGCGATACATCCGGCAAGAGTCTGTGTATCATAATGGACATACTGCGTGAGTGCTGGGATTTGGTCGGGCAGACTACGCGGTTCCTTGAACCAAGCGATCAGGTGCGCGACTTCGTCATCGACCCCCAAACGCAGATGCGTAAGGGCATGTATGACCAGCACGCTGTTCGCGCCGAGTGTCAGAACATGCACAAAGCGCGATTGCCTGAGGATCATCTTAGCATTGCCTCTTTTGAATCTATTTGGCTGCGGTAAAGCGCGGTGTGCCGGATTGCGCATCGGCGATGATACGAAGGCGGAGCGCTTCTGCTTCTTGGTTGTGAAAGAAGGTTAGTAAAACATAGCGGCTTCCGCGCGTGATCGCGGTCGCTTCATGAAGGAGCGACGCAGAAAAAATGATGCCGGATCCCTGCGGTGGCCGGTATCGATGAGAATTATATTCTGGAAATAGAAGATAGCCGCCATCGTATTCTGTATTGAGGTTTATCGAGATCGCGAATTGCCTGAAGGCGATGCTTGGCGCAACATTATCCCTGTGACGAAGGAAATAACCGCCGGTGTGATCATAGCGGGCGATCAAAATCCGGTCTGTGTACGAAACGTCGAATTGAAATGCCTTTTTGATTTCGGGCAGGCACCTGCGTGCGAGCGCATTGAGGATACGCTCATGGACCGCATCCGCTGGCGTGATAATACAATCTTCGCGCTTTTTTTTGTTATGATCAATCTTATGAAAAGGATTTCCGGTAGCGTCTATGCTAGCCATACCGCCATCCGAATGCGGATTACTTTCAAAATGCTCTATGAGTTCGTGGCAAAAGCCGCTGCTCAAAATATTTGGAATGAGAAGAACGGGGCGGGCAGACTGATGTCACGAGGCTCCTCGTCTGGCAAATCGACCATGCAGGCAAGAGCGGATTGGATGGCAGTCGAAGCATTTTTTTCGACAATAAGGCGAAGAACCCGCAAACTCCGGTCGATGACCAAGATCGACAGACCGTCGCTCTTCGAGCCGCAAGCTTGAAAGAAGTCGGCGACACAAAATACGACGCGGATACCGCGGAATCGCTCGTGATATTCGAGCATGTGGGTGCTTTGAATGCTGACAAGCAGCAAAACATCAGTGCTCTGAGCAGAGAATTCGCGATGGTGGGCAGAAAAAACTTCAATGAAGGACTCTACCGCTGATGGCGGCAAACAGCCTGCTAAAATTAAAACAGCAGGGCGGCCAGCTTGCGCGTCGAATGAATAGAAAAGCTTTTCATTCGTCATGCCGCAACAGAACGGAGCCTGATCACCAATCTGGAGCGCTGGCTGGGGACATTCAGCGACCGCCATATACCACCTCTGTTTCTCTGGATGTTGACCAGCGCAATAGCGACGGCGGAGTTGACGCTTTCAAATAGGGCATCGTGTTCTAGCCGCTTCACATTGAGGCTGGAAGGCAAGGTCGAACGTTTGGCTTGTGCCAGGCTTGTGAGAGACATTAGCAGCGAGCAGCAATTGCCTCACGCTGAGGGCAGCCCTCATCGAGAGCGGAGCGCCACCTTGGGGCAAGCTTCAACTTGCACAAAGAGGTGTTCCATCCGGGCGGTAAAGCAAAGCTTGCTGCGGATGGCTGGAGTAATTTGACTTTCCGGTTCGGGAATCCCTCCGCTGGACCGCCAAGCCAAAACCGGAATCAAAGCGCGAAACAGCGCAGACAGAGCAGGGGATTATGGCGGAAGCCTTACTGACGAGCCCCGCTGCGGCTGGGCCGAAAAACAGCCGCGATGTCGCCTTCGCGGCTGGTATCGTTTCGATCCTTTCTATCTTCTTCTTGCCTGTCCCATCATTTCTGATCGATCTGGGTCTTGCCTTTTCGATCGCAATGTCCGTTCTGATTTTGATGGTCGCCTTATGGATTCAGCGGCCGCTGGATTTTTCCGCGTTTCCGACAATCCTGCTCGTTGTGACTTTGTTACGGCTAGCGCTCAATATTGCGACGACGCGCTTGATTCTGTCGCATGGTCCCGAGGGAGTCACCGCGGCAGGCTATATCATCGGAGGATTTTCGAAGCTCGTTATGAGCGGAGATTTCGTGATCGGTCTCATCGTTTTTGCGATTTTGATTACGGTCAATTTCGTCGTGATCACGAAGGGCGCTACGCGTATCGCCGAGGTCGGAGCGAGGTTTACGCTCGACGCCATTCCTGGCAAGCAAATGGCCATTGATGCCGACCTGTCGGCGGGTTTGATTGACGATAAGGAAGCGCAGCGCCGGCGGCGTGAGCTCGAAGAAGAAAGTTCTTTCTTCGGTTCGATGGACGGTGCTTCCAAATTCGTGCGCGGTGACGCAATCGCGGGCATTATCATTCTGGCGGTAAATGTTTTCGGCGGTATTGTGATCGGCACGACACGTCATAATATGCCGCTTGCCGAGGCTGCCGATGTCTATACGAAACTATCCGTCGGCGATGGGCTGGTCTCACAGGTTCCGTCGCTGATCGTTTCTCTGGCCGCGGCGCTCCTTGTCTCTAAGGGCGGGACGCGCGGTTCGACCGAGCAGGCGGTTCTAAACCAGCTCGTTAAATATCCGCGCGCCTTGTTCGTCGCGGCATTGCTGATGTTTCTCCTGGCACTCGTTCCTGGTCTCCCGTTTTTCCCGTTCGCAGTTCTAGGCGGCGCCTTCGTCTCGCTTGGCTATGTGATCCCGCAACGCCTTTCACGCGCAAAAGCTGAAGAAGATGCAAGGATCGCCGAGGAAGAAATACGTACGCAAAAAGAGGCGAAGGACTCGGTCAAGGAATCCTTGAAGACTTCAGAGATCGAGCTGTGCCTCGGTAAGCAGCTCGCGGGCAATCTTTTAACGAGCCATAGTGAGCTTGCGCATCGCGTGGCAAAGATGCGGCGCAAATTTGCCAAGCAATATGGCTTTGTCGTACCCGAGATCAAATTGTCGGACAGTCTTTCAATCCCGGCCAAAGCCTATCAGATTAAGATTCACGGAACTGTCGTTGCTATGCAAGAGATGCGCATCGGTGATCTGCTTGTCATAACAGGCGACGGTCATAAGCCCGATGTGCCAGGCGATGACGTACGAGAACCCGCATTCGGAATGAAGGCCCTGTGGGTTTCCGAAGCTTATGCCGGCGAACTGAAGCGTGCCGGGTTCAATCCAATTGATAATCTTTCGGTCATGTTGACCCATTTGAGTGAGGTTATCCGTAATAATCTTTCGCAGCTTCTGTCCTATAAAGACATGCGATCATTATTTGATCGTCTTGGACCCGAATATAAGCGTTTGATTGACGACATTTGTCCAGGACAGATTTCTTACTCTGGCCTCCAGGCGGTTCTTAAACTCTTGCTCGCCGAACGCGTTTCCATTCGAAACCTGCATTTGATTCTTGAGGCCATCGCGGAGATCGCACCGCATGTTCGCCGTGCGGAACAGGTTGCCGAACACGTTCGCATGCGCATTGCACAGCAGATCTGTGGCGATCTGATGGATCAAAACGTGCTGAAAGTCTTACGTCTTGGCAATCGGTGGGACCTCGCTTTTCATCAGAGCCTAAAAAGAGATGCCAAGGGAGATATTATCGAGTTCGACCTTGATCCGGCGATGGTCGAACAATTTGGTACTGAGGCCTCAGCAGCGATCCGCGAGCGCATGGATCAAGGTGAAAATTTCGTGCTTGTCGCGACACCGGAAGCGCGGCCCTATGTGCGCATGGTCGTCGAACGTCTTTTCGCGACGCTGCCGGTTCTGTCACATCTTGAAATTGCGCGTGGCATCGAGATCAAGCCGCTTGGCGCGATCTCGTAATGGACATTGGGTCGAACGCGGTTCTATCGGTTTTCGTTCTCTTCTGCCGCATTGGCTCCTGTCTTATGCTGATGCCGGGGTTTTCCAGTGACCGCGTTCCTGTCAATGTCCGGCTTTTTATAGCTTTGTCCGTCACCTTGGCCTTGACGCCTTTGCTGGGTCCGGAAGTCCAGCCATTCTTCGTCAACGCTTCGGCGATCGAACTCATTAAACTTCTCTTGTCTGAGGTTGTGATTGGCATTTTGATCGGCTTTCTTGGACGTATTTTCTTCGCGGCACTCGAAACCTTGGCAAATGCCATCGCGATGGGAATCGGTCTTTCAAGCAACTTGGGCGCGCCGATCGATGAAATGGAACCGTTGCCGGCCATTTCAACGCTGATTACTTTGACTGCGACGGCGCTGTTGTTTGTAACGGACCTTCATTGGGAGGTCTTGCGCGGGCTTGTTGCGTCATATCGCACGTTGCCTGTGTCCAATGGATTTATCCCGCAATTTGGACTCATTCAGATCGCCGATTGCCTCTCCAGATCCTTCTTTCTTGCCTTGCGCGTGAGCTCGCCTTTCATCGTTTTCGCCATTATCGTGAATCTCGCGGTTGGCCTGACCAATAAGCTTACGCCGCAGATTCCAATTTTCTTCATATCCGCGCCCTTCGTCGTCGCTGGCGGCCTTTTTCTATTTTATTTCTCATCCAAACAATTTCTCGAATTGTTCATGGCAGGCTTTCAATCTTGGCTCCTTTCAGGATGAGAAAATGACAGACCGTTTTCGCGCCATGCAGCGTATTCTTACTGTGCAAAACCAGCTTCATCGCTTGGCGCAATGGAAGCTCGCGCTGCTTGAACGGCAGGGAGATGCGTTGGAGGCCAGTCAGCAGCATCTTCTTCGCTTCCTTGACGAAGAAAAAAGTTATACCGCATTGTTTGGTGAAGCGCTGATGCGGCGGCTCCGCAATATCGGTGAGGAAAAAACCAAAGTTGCGAAGGCCAAGCAGATACAAGCGGGCGAGACACTAGAAGAATTACGCCGCGTTGGACGTATGCAGCGCTTGGTCGATGACCTGGGGACAAAAGCGCGCCAAGAAACTGAACGCAAAGAGCTCAACGACATTCTCGAGCAATTGAACCATCGCCGCGACGCAAGCCTCCCGTAAGCTTGCTCCGTCACTTTGCCAATACTGTTTCTTTGCCGAGGGACTAGCGTGTCGATTCAGCCACCTTCAGATATTGTCCTTGATGTGGCGCAAGCGGCCGACCCGGTTAAGTCTATGGCTGCCACGCAGCGGCTGATGCGCATAGCAGGTCCGGATACTGCGAGCGGAAATTTTTCTGACGTGCTCGAAAATGTATCTACACCTCCAAATAATGCGGCCAATCTCCGCACCCGGCTGAACTTTATGGGCGGTTCTCCTGGCATCAATCAGCTTGGCCCGGCGGATGCTCAGACAAAGGCATATAAGGGTTTGGAAGCGCTGATTTTCCAAAATCTCTTCGAGACGACGCTTCCGCACGACGAGTCTCTAGGACCGGGCATGGCAGGTGATGTCTGGAGGTCAATGCTTGCCGAGCAATTGGGTAAGCAAACGGCGAACATGATCGACCTAGGCATTTTTCCCAAGGCTGGGACAGCGCATGGGTCTCAAACGGGCAAAGGCTTGATGCAAAGACCCGTCAGTAAAGTTCCTGTCGCCCTTTATGGTGTGGAACCAGCTGAGCCTTCGTCATGAATTTATCCGGTTCCGCATATGTCACGTTGATGTCGTCCTTCATACGGCGGCCGTTGATTCTGTTTGAGGCGGTTAAAGGCGGCTCTTGTAAGAGAGAAGTCATATGAGCGCTATGCTCGACGCCTTTATCAAGACCCTTGAGCGTCTCGAGACTGTCATTGAGGGCGAGACGGCGGCTTTGCAACAGAACCAGGCCGTGGACCTGTCCGAATCCAGTCATAAAAAACGGCATGGATTACTTGAGCTGAGTCGCAGCATGCGTGTCCTTGATGAGGAAGCGCTTGAATACGCTCAGCCGGATCTGCATCGCTTGCGGGACAAAGTGGAAAAAAATCTTTCCATTCTCGAAATACATATCAAAGCGGTGCATGAGGTCGCCGCTATCATCACAAATGCGATTCAAGAGCACGAATCAGATGGTACCTACTCCAAGCGGCTAGCAAGCCAGGAGAAGGGATGATGATGAGGCTGGTTATAAGCTGCCTTTGGGTATGTATCGTCACTTTGGGATCAGCCTATGCGGTGATTGCGGTGAAGATGCACCAAGCAGCGGCGGCAGCTACCGCTGCCTCGGAGGCCAACAAGGTCGGTTATGAAAAGACGCGGCCAATCAGTGTGCCGATCATCGCGAATGGTACTGTGCAAGGCTATGTAGTCGCGCAATTCAGTTATACCTCAGATATTGATGATGGAAAGAAATCCACCGTACCGATCGAGGCTTTCATTCTAGATGAAGCTTTCAAAACACTTTATGCCGATGCCGATGACAAACTGGATTTCAGACATCTCGAAAAATATGACATTGGATCATTGACCAAATCTCTCATTGAACGGGTCAACCACCGCCTAAACAGCCCAATGCTCAAAGATGTACTCGTTGAAGAGTTTAACTACGTATCCAAAGAGGAAACTTCGCGATGATAAGTTTTCCAGGCCGCTCCGGCTCGACAGCAACACTCCGCAAGGCGCGTACATTGCAGTTCGGAAAACTCACATGGGTCGGGCTGATGATCGTAGCATTGGGCTGGGCGCTTCTAATATCGGGCGTTTCGCTTGTAGACCTCGTCAACCGGTTCTCGGGTCATGCTTCTCCGGCTCTTATCTCTCTCAATATGGGCGTCTTGGCACAGAGCACGATCCTGACCGGTTTCGGTATCGCAATTCTCGGCCTGCTACAGACCGGTTTCAGTGCTCTCAATCGCTTCTTTGATTCCGTGCTTGAAAGAACTGCCAAGCGGGAAGAGACGGATCGCGGTCCGGCCTGCGTCGAGCCAAATGTTCGTCTTACAACGCCAGCGCAGATGCCTAGCAAGCCGCTACCAAGTCAGCAGGTGTCAAGCCAACGGCAGGCAGCGGCTGTTCCAAAGCCCCGCGGCAAGATCGTTGAACGCGGCATGTTGAAGGATCGTGCCTATGTTCTTTTCGGGGACGGCACTATTGAAATTGAGACTTTACTAGGTCTCCGGCGCTTTCAATCTTTGCGTGAAGCAGCCGAGTTTGTCGGATGAACTGCGAGGTTAAGTCCTCTTAGGTAAGCTGCAACTTCAATATCTCTGACTTGCGTTAGCGAAGTGTATTTCACAATGGCGCGGTTTACGAGAAATATCTGGAATAAGCGATTGATGAGCTCTACCGATGTCGATGATCACGGCCGTGTCGTCAGTTGGCGCAGGCCTTCGAAAGAAAGCGGTGGCGTATGGCGCTGGACCTTCGATTTCGGACTCGGCGCGGCTGGGGCGGGAGCCGCTGTGGCATCGGCCGCATTTGCTTTTTTCATGATGCAGGCCGACATTAAAGATCCTCAGTTCGGCGGCTCTGAATATTTGCTGTTGTTTACGCGGCCTCTACATCCAGCC
>Ga0116231_10005393_pt1 | contig 25229 bp, 16 predicted proteins | sample S1TSphgellanicum_2_FD_89695 | JGI IMG/M metagenome (GOLD analysis project Ga0116231, IMG submission 89695) | Host-associated microbial communities from peat moss isolated from Minnesota, USA - S1T2_Fd - Sphagnum magellanicum MG | ecosystem: Host-associated > Plants > Peat moss > Unclassified... | reverse complement strand
TTTGTATTTTTTTAGTTTTTTATATTTTTTTTTTATATTTTTTTATTTAATTTTTTTTTTTTTTTGTTTTTTTTTTTTTTTTTTTTTTTGGAGGGGGACCTAAAATAATTATTGTTTGAGCATAGCAAATTTCAAAAATATATTTCAAATGTTGTTTTTTTACCTAAATAAATGTTGGCTGTCCAAATTGATTTTCAAATGTTTTTCTCACCTTAGTAATTGTAGTAGTCAGAGCGAAAATTGATTTCAAAGTGTTATTTTCTTTCAAGAAACATCAAACAAGAAGGATATCAAATAAGGAAAGGGGAAGACCTCTTGAAAGGACACCTAGCTTCAACAAACTCTCACCTACTCCAACAACACATCTCAAAATAGAGACTACTTGCACACACGATAATTTGATTCATTGCCTCCATTCATCTTCTTGGCTATGAAGTTGATATGTTGTCTCTCTAGATTTTGTGTTTCCTCTAATGGGTTCTTCTAGAATCTCATGCCACACTTTTTGTTCGGGTTTTTTAATTTTGCACATCTTTTTACACTTTCACATTTGTTCTATAATCTTAGAAGTTGTTGCAGATCAAAGCTTATGGCTATGGCATTTTCATTTTGTTCTTCTCCATGCCAACAACAACATAAATGTTTTAGATGGGTTACATTTTATTTTGGACATGTTTTGAGGTGTAGGAAATGACTTGAGCTTTGAAGTGAATGGACATTGTTACTTGAGCTCCTACTTGTTGGTCCACGATATTTACCCAAGGTAGTTGGTATTTGTGCAAATTGTTCATGAATCGCAAGGGGAGGAAAGGAAGTTGTTTGCATCGTTGCAAAAGGCAATTTGGAAAGACATTGAACAATGCTCTGGAGTGTTGTAATCTCATTTCGGCATAATACAAAATTTTGCAAACATTGGGATAGTAACATTGTGAGTTACATCTTTCATGCTTGTGCGATCATTCACGACATGATCATAGAAGATGATTAGGGCAACTTATTTTTAAAACCTTGTTTTGAAGAATGGAATCTTTATCCTCAATGAATGAAGTTTCAACTTTGTTGAATATAGAAATGGAATACAAGAGATAGAAAGTTTGGATAGATGTGTTGCATCGATGAATGACTCAATAAAATATCTTTAGGATTTCAAAGGAAATGTCCAATCATGTTTGATTTGTAATAAAATTGTTCTTATTTATTCAAATAATGAATTTATATGTGTAATGTGTTTTAGATTTTGTGTGCAATGGCTTTTAAATTTGATTGAATTTTGTTATTGTTGGTAGGGAAATTTTGTGTGCAATGGGTTTCAAATATTATGCAATTTTTAGGTTTCCAATATTCTCATAGTTGCACACAATGTTGAATTTTTTACTTGTGCGCCTTTTTTTTAATAATATTGGATTTTTTCTTGCACCCCTCCTTTATAGTGTGGATTTTTTGAATTTATGCACCTTTTTTTGAACACTTCCACATATCTTTAGGGTGAAAATCTTTACCCAATCCCTTATTCACATTAAAACTAGCTCATTCTCTTTGTTTTTTGTTGACAAAGGCAAAACTTTTTACCTTTAAACTAGTTTACACATTCCCTACCAAATTCCTTTATTGACATTGGAAGTGGCTTGTTTTTGTTTTTTGTTGACAAAGGAAAATAATCTTTACCCTTAAAGCAAATTTACCTATCCCTCACTCACATGGCTTGCTTCTTTGCTTTTGTTTATTTTTATAGAAGATTACCCAATCTTTAATTTGTATTGGAAATGGTTCATTCTTTCTTTTTCTTTTTGAAGGTGAAACAACTTTACCTCTAATGCAATTTACCCAATCCCTAAAAATGTTGGTCAATTCTTTTTTAAAAAATAACATGTGGTCTAAGGTTTTGTTTTTTTCCAATTTCATGGAACCTTCAACAAGTAAAAGTTCTTTATTATTTTTAATATTTTGATAACCTTTGGATAGGATCATTTTTGGCTTTCTGAAACATAATGGATATCAAGTAGAATGGTATTTGTTTATAAAAAAGAGATAGTTATAGGGTCATTGATTTCTTTCACCCCAAAAATAAAATTCAAATATGTTTTCAAACAAATCACAAATGTTTTATTAAAATATTTATCTATTCCCATATAGTTGTCATTCAATTTACAACAACAAAAAAAAGGTCATGGAATAATGTTCTTGCACAATCAAATTCTAATAGGCATCATCTTTGGGCCAATATTGTGACTTCAAAGTTCTAACTCTAGTATCACATATTCCTCTTCGGACATACTTTGTTCTACAATCATATTTGTCCAAATGCACTTAAGTGTTCATCACTTCCATATGATGTTCTAAAAGTCCATGCAACCCTTACACCAACAAACAACATTAGAATTATTAGAATGCATCAAAACATATATAAAAATTAGATTTAATGAAAACATATGTAAACTCGGTCAAAAACCTCTAAAACTAACATTGAAGACAAAATACAAATGCCCAAATCAAAAGAAAACAAAAAGATGGGTCCAAAACATATTCATAAAAAAAAAAGATATTGATATTTTGCATTAAAAAAATTTATTTTGAATCTTCTTCAAACAAACCTTTTTCTTCAATTAACTTCTTGTGTTTTTCAATTTACACTTTTTAGAAACTAAGAAATCAAATATATTTGTAAGTTTAACACCAACACAAGCATTGCTAGGCTATTTTTTGATAATCAAAATCAAGTGATCCAAAATTTCAATTCCAAGCCTGGACAATTAGAGATTAGTGAACATAATAGAAATACTAAAAAAATAAATTAATTTCCATTTGTGAGCCCACAATTCCAAGTATTTTGTGACTTGAAAAATATACATGTGAGAATTGTGTTTCACATTTTGCTCCCCATAACAAAATATTTTCAATTTCAATCAATCTCACATTTAACCATCAATATAATTACATTCATTCTTAAGGATTGAAATGATGGCATCATCACTAAAAACAATTTGCCCAAAAAATGTATGATCAATTTCATCGAAGGTTGCCTCCATTGATGTTATCACAAGATTCGAATAGAAATATACCTATAATAAAAATGGATACACTAGTTTAGTATCATATTTTGCAACAATTTAAATTGGAACAAAATTATCCACAAAATCACATATAATGTTTTTGAACCATATGTCAAACATGATAGCCAACATGTTGAAAAATATTTACCCTTAAAGCATATTACTTAATCCCTAATTCACATTGGAAATGGCTTGTTCTCTTTACAAAGGCAAAAATCTTTACCCCTAATGTGGATTACCTGGTCTTTAGTTAGTTCACAATTGCAAATGGCTCACTTAGTCTCTTTGGTTTTGTTGACAAATGTGAAATTTTTTTATCCCTAAAGTTGAGTCTCTAGTTCACATGGGAAGCAACTCTTTTCATTACTTTGGTTGACAAAGGAAAAAAAAAAAAAAAAAACTCTAAACCCTAAACCTAGAAAGCAAATCCCTAAGTCGCATTCATTGACAAATGAAAAAAAACTCTAAACCCTAAACCTTGAAAGCAAATACCTAATTCGCGTTCATTGACAAACAAAAAAAACAATCTTTACCCCTACCACATGGGAAGATCAAAACACCCAAGAAGTCATACCCTAAACCCTAACATCCAATTCAAAACAATTAAATTGTTGGCCAAGAATTTGACTAGTTAGTAGACCAAGGAATTGTACAAGGGGAGCTGAAGCTTAGAAAGAATAGATTTTGTTATGACAATTTGTGCAAAGTTGCAACAATTATAGCTAAGTAAGTAGTCCCCCCCCCCCCCCCAAACGGTTTTTTCTTTTTGGTTTCATTTTTTGTGCCATTTTTTTGGGTTTTTTTGACATTTAAAAAAAGTAAAAAAAAAAGATTTTTTTATGAAAATTTTGGCCAAATTTCAAAAATTATAGGTTAGGAAATAGTCCCCCCCCCCCCCACAAACGGTTTTCTCATTTTGGTTTCATTTTTGCGGTTCATTTGTTTGGTGTCTTTGACATTGAAAGAGAGTGAAAGAAAATTCTATTGAGACAAAGTAATGTGGGTTTGGTTGGTTTAGGGTTTAGTCCGAGGAGGATTTGCTATGTCCCACTATGGATATGGTTAGTCTAACTCGAGGAGATAATTCCTTTTGAAACCATTTGTACCAATCCATTGGTATGAACCCATGGGCGGCAACAACAACAACAAAACGGGTGTGTTGTTGCCAATGTAGCCTTGCCATTTACATGAAAAAGCATCATCTTAAGGCAAAAAGAAGAAGAAATTATGAAAACTCAAATGATTTATTTCACCATGCAAAAAATATTACCTAATCTTCAAAAAAAAAGTTCCTCTTCAAAAAGAAATCCTTCAAAATCCTTCAAAATATTATAAACTCTATTATAACTAATCCCTAGTTTCAACACAAGGGCAAAGGTTTAGGGTTTAGGGTTTATATCATCACCTTTCAAAAAATCCTCATATCAAAATAGAGCTATTATTTATTTATTTATTTATTACCTAGGGGGGGCCCAAAATCCCTTAAGCTACTACTATATATACTCTATGATGAATCTAAAAAAACACAATAAATCCTTAAGAGCCTTGGTAGGCAAGGCCAACAAACAAATACACCACCAAAGACCAAGAAGACCCATTTGTGGCCCTCTTTGGTTTGGTGTGCACTTGTCTTTTGTTTTACCTTCTAGTGAGCCCCGTAGTGACTCCATAGTTAGTTGGGCGGGTACCCACCTTCGATGGCGGGTAACAACCATCAATTCCCCATTGTTGCTAGTAGTAGTAGTAGGAATCGAACTTGAACCGGGTCCGATTTCCAGCACCGGGGGGAATCGACTTTATTTTTTTAAAGAACCGGACTCGGAATCAAGTTCCCGAGGACCCTATTTTATATGTGGAACCGGCACCAAGTTTCGTACTCTTGGAAAAATAGTGACTACAATTAGGGCTAACCGGAGGTTAATAGGTAGTTAACCGTCGGTTCCAACGATCCAAATTAGTAATCAAAAGCAATCTTGTAAAGTAAAATTAGGGTATGTTTTAGAAATGCATGATTCATTGAATGCAATAAAAAATCCAAGTGCTAAACCATGTATGCCTTGCTATGTTGATGAAACATGGACATTACTAAACATCAAGGCAAAGTTGTTGAGACCTATGGCCCCTTTTCAAAATGGGTTGGAGTCAATTCACTACTAGATCATGTTAGTTTAGATGTTAAGTGGTAAATGCTATAAAGACTTATCATGTCAACATGCCATTAAAAACATCCCGATTTGGCAAAATCCAAACCCTTGGGGAAACTATTACATGGAGCTAAAGACTAATTGAAAAATTGCATCTTTGAAACAAATGACATATCCTTAGGTGAAGAGCAAATATTGTCTAATTGCCAAGTTGATCTTCCTATTTACAAAACTAATAATACCTACCCATTGTTTACGGGTTTAGGGTTTAGAGATGTTCATAGTTCATAGAAAGTTTTAATTGAAACCTTGTTGCGAGGAATGGATTTCAAGCTACTTCTTGTGTTGTTCAATCAAGGCAATGAACTTCAATAGTAAACCTCTTTAAGTTGGGTTGTAATTGAATGATCTAATTCAATCAATGCAATAATTCAAACCATAGGTGTTAGTTACATTATTATTTGGCTTTCCAAATCCAACAAGATCATATGAGATTACATTTAAAAACCCATAAAAGCCATGGTTTCATGAGGTTTTAAAAAAAAACCAATTTGTACAAATGAATCTAAACCTTGACAAATATTGAATTTAAATACCTAGTAAAAAATGGAGTAATTTTTTTTTTGTTAGTACTTTAATTTTTTAATTGGTGAACAACATAAACACAATACATAGATAACTTAATGGACCTTCAATTTCTGTTATATTATGTTCATTTGTTCTGGCCCATATGAAGCAAGTACAAAAAATCCTTGTGGTAAAGTGTTTCTTGTCAGATTCCATTTTGGATAACTTAAAACAAATGGCCAGCAGCAGCATGTTCTTCAACAATTGAACTGACAAAATGGGGTTTGCTTCATGAGACTTTTACTCTGATTTGTGAACCTCCCAATCATGAATCCTTTCTTACTTGTGCAAAATATGTTTTCACATTAAATTTATGCTAAAAATTTACCTCTTAATCTATAAAAAAAATTCTACTAAGGACAATGATGATTTTTTTTTTTTTTAAAAGAAAAAATAGAATCAATACCATCAAACTTATGAGTAGACCAAGAAAGCATGGGCAATTGATAACGCCGACCAAAAAACATTTTTAAAAAATTGCACTAAGTGCACCAACCGGTTACAAAAAAATCTTTCAAAAGCCACACCATGGTCCCCACTTGTTGAAGTGTGTCCAATAATAAGCCTTGTCCCAAAATACATTCATTCTCCTCAAAGCCCATCATTGAAACATTGAAACCTTTGCACCCAACCTTACCATTTGAACCACCATAACTTGTCAAAGTGTGGTGTCTTTTGTTACCCATTGTACAAAATTGTACTTGATCCACACATGCACAAGTTTTTTAAGGCTAGTGTAGAAACATTCATATTTGCATCTAGATACTTTGAAATGTCTACTAAAATCCTAGATATATGTACCATGAGATCCTCTAACCAAACCCAAATATATATTTTAATAACACATCCAAACACATTTTTTTAAGTGTACCAAAAAGGACTATCATATTGTGCCTTTGCATCATTGTCTCATTCAAAGGACACAAACAATATCTCCAAATGGGACCCCTTAACATCTTGTAGACCCCATGTACCAAATTCCAATGCCTACATCCATGACATTACACATACATATTAGGCGTATATCATTTCATATTACTTCAACCCCTTGGGAAGAACATTTGCTTTGTCCCTACTACTCCAATAGGATAAGAGGACTCATCCATTTATAGTTATACTCACATATGGATTTGTTGGGAGGTGATAAAGGGATCATGTAAAACACAACCCAAAATGACATACATTTGTTATATTGGTGGATTTCAATGTTCATAGTTGTGCAAATGTACAAAAATTCACGCAATTATTTTTCTTTAGCTATTCACTTAGTTAGATTTGTAGTAAGGTAGATGTGTCCTATATGCAATGCTTGATCCACATGCTCACATTGAAAGGAATTTTTGAATGCGTTTCTACAGAGAAAAATCATGAATTTGAAAGAGAGTTAAGTCTTTTCATCATCTTGTGAAAGGAGGCGACCCAAGAAGTGGTACACTTTGTCATGCTTGCTCCTACCATCTTGGCAACAATAATACAATATTCCCCAAATGTGCTTTGAAAAATTGCAACCACCAATACCTTGGGGCATTTTGATTGTTGTTGTTCATTTTGTGGCAAACTTTAAAATATTTCAAGGTGGAAAATCTCAATTAGAAAAATTAAAAATTCTTGCATTCTACATAAGTGGGAAGGAGACTTGTGACATGACATTAGGGGATAAGTGCTGGGGACTTCCAAAAAAAAAAATGCAACATTGGGTTCCAAGTTACATGGAAGATTGTGAAGAGATGACCCCCCTCAGGGTAGGTAGTTGGTCTTTCCCAATCACCCCCTTCTTAGAGTGGGTCAGAAGACCATGCAACTGACTGAGAGCGTGTTTTTTGAAGTACAATAATTAAGTTAACACTAACGAAGTAGACTCTTGAGAAGCATTTTAAAACTTTCATTACCAACATGGTCTTGGTATTGGGTACTTTTGAAAAACCTAATTACTAATATCCATGTTCATGTTGTGGGGGAGTCTTGTAAGTGCTAAGATTTCATTCATTGATAAGTAGTGTAGTAGTAATGTTGATGGGTATTTGCTTACCAACATACTCGTGCATTACATTCGTTGGCAATTCAAGTGTGATCTACATTTGTTCATCATTTTGTTAAGTGAAATGAATAATTGCAACTTACATAATCTATTTGCACATTTGTTCATTTCACTTACCAACTTTTTAACTTTCCCATTTTGAAGAGAATTTTTTTCAATTATATACATACATATACATACACTCATGTAAATTTTGTCTACTCATCATGCACTGAATGAATTGCCTGTAGCACTCATGACATATTACAGAGTTGGCCATGACCAGAGAGAGATTAGAGAGATTCCATGGAGACCAGCAGCCACCCCCCACCCCATTTGATCTACTGACAAACACTTCTCAGACACCATGTGAATCAATGAGAGATTTTTTGGGGGGGGGATTCCTCAGTGCCACCCACAAAGTACCTCATCCAGAGAGCCCCCCCAAAGTCTTGGTGGGCCAGTTTGCAGAGAGTCGTAGTATAAGTACTTGTTCTCAAGAGTGACTTTTTTCTTGCAGGTTCTGTCTCTGACTAGCTACTCTCTTCAAGAATTGTTCCCAAAAGTAGCATCTGTCTCAAGCGCCAGCAGCAGCAACAACAACAACAACATCCTTGTGATGCAAATCAATCCCCACTTCCTCCACCATCTCTCCTCACCATCTCCAACAATCCAACTAATTAGGTACTTTCAATGGAGGGTTCAGACTTCACACACCATGTTTCTTGGTTGCATGTGAATTTCCTACTGAAAACCAGTGATAATCTGAAAATGTTCTTGTTGCATGTGAATTTCCTACTGAAAACAGTGATAATCTGAAAATGTTCTTGCATGTTTCTGTTCACGTCCAGTACCAAAGCTGGGAACTGAAACAAACTATTCAGCCCAGTACTGCAGCAGATGAACTTCCCCTTGGACTTGGACTTCTTCGAAGCTGGAACTGCAACAACTGTTCAGCACAGTACTGCAAGTATATACTTCCTTAGACTTGTTCTTCCTTACTCCTTTTTACCCCTTTTTCTCTCAAGAGTCAAGGCTGCCACTGGTATGAAACTTTTTTACACATACCCAATACCAAGACACAGCTAGTACGTACGTTGCAAAGTCAATACCAGAGAAGAGCACAGGTATTTTTGCTTTCTTATGAAAAACTTCAAAAACATATCCGATATCATGACCAAGCTAGTAGTATGCTCTCAAAAGTCAATTACCAGACCAACACTAGTTTGTATGTTTCTTACAATTCAGTTGCAAGCAAAAAGTACCCAATACCACCAGGACCAAGAGTTCGTTCAAAAGTGGATACCCAGAGACCAACAACACTGGAAATTTTTCTTATGGAAATTTTCAAAAGCATAGCATCCCTATACCAGGACCAGGCTAGTATGTTCAAAAGTTTATATGGGAGACCAACACTGTTGAAAAAAATCAACACAGTTATTATGATACCAGACCAACAACACTGACCAACAATTGAACATGTGTTCCTTGTTCCTAGAAAGACAAGAAAGGAGGAGACCAGCTTCTTTTCACCTAGCTAACAGAAACTATTCACCCTGCGCAGAGTTTTTCTTAAACTATTTGCCACAAATGAGAGTCTTTTAGAGACCTGTCTACTACAACGCCCACCTTGTAAGTACCGAAAAAGGTCATGAACCTTCTTCCCTCTCAAACTTGATAGGGTTTCAAAGCCCAGCCCAGCTATCTCCTTGTACTGATAAAAAAGGGCCATGAGCTGCACAAAATCTTACAACTTGGGTTAAAAAGCACATGAAAATCACACATTTTCCAAGCTCAAAACACCTAGACCAGTTTCTACAATTTAAGCCAGATTCACAAGATTATAATACTACTTCGCTTTCATTCACACAAAATTAAAACAGGCCATAGCACACAGGGTACTTAACTGGAATTCATAAGGAATTTTTTAATTAAAAACATTACTGGAAAGAGCAAGATCTTCACCCAAATAAGCATATTTCATCATAAGCACATTCTTCATAAAATCATCAAACTTGCCAAGGCCAAAAAATTTACTCTTTCTAAAATCTCTTTCTATCATGTACCCAGGATTAAAAAAGGGCAGTGTTTTTCTATCTATTCTGCCAAAACGATTTACAGATGATTGATTTTCCTTCAGTTTGAGTCTTAACATCTACACCCCTTGCATCTATATATATAATTAAGTGCTGAGTTCTACAGTATAGGTGATTGAGTTGAGGTCATGACAGTTGAGCAAATTCCCCATAGTTCTAACAGTTAAATCATCAAGCTGTGGGTAAAGTTTAAAACAACATACCATAAGTCCTTGCTCCTGTGACAGCATTGAGATGTGAAACACTCTGGTCTTCCCTATTCATAATGGAATGTCTGGAGTTGGATGTGTTTACTATGATTGTTGACACAGTGAAATCAGATGTCTAGTAAAGGTCATATCCCTTCATCTAAGCTGTGCTGGGTTATTTTTGTACATCTACTTTTACGGCTTTGGAGGAGAGACCAGCAGCAGCCATCTACAGGTCCTTCTTCCCTTGAGATGTTGAGTGACAGACTGGTGCACTCTAGCTAGGTTTGACAACTCTCGATTTGCAGAAAGAGATACAGAAGGAGATGTTGAATTTCTACAACTTCGAGGACATTAGTCCTGTGGATATTGGCTGTGGTGATGTATGCTTTTGTCAAACTCCTCATATCACTAACTACAATGTGTGAGAAAGCCTCCTGCCTACACTGGGATTTTTATGTACAGAGAATTGAAGATCTATGGCTCGGTGTCAGCTGTGGAAAAAGGCACTGGATCATCATGAAGCAGGACCTGGTCTCAGAGGCACTATGTAATTGTTGCCAGTGTGGCCACCCTCTCCTGGACAATGTCCTTTATGGCTTCAAACTCTTCATTTGCCAGGTTCATCATAACTTGTAAGACTCTTGCAAAAAGTTCATTCTTTTGTTCAGATGAGGATTGCATCATCATGCTCAGGTACTGATGAATTTCATGAGGGCACAATCCCTGAAACAAAAAAGGAAGTAAGTGTGCATGGGAAGCCTCCATTACTGCAAGGCTCTCAGCTACCAATTCTCTTTGCTGCTTGCTCCCTATCCCAGCTCCTTGCAGCATTGGCAGCAGTTCCCTCTCTTCTTCATGGTAATGCTCCACACTGTATGCCTACACATTTGGAATCACCACATACAAAGATATTATGTAAGATGCTCAATCACAGTTGTTCTTATTAACAAGAAGCAATCCATCAACTTCACAAATCCAAATGCCTTCTACTCCATAGCAGATCCGTTTGGCGGCAACTAGTCATTTCAGTTTGGGAGCTACTCCAATGTGTTTTCTGTTTAGTAAGGGAATCTGGTGGTGAATGCCATCTGAGGAAGCTACAAAGAAAATTCTTGTGACACCTGGAGGGTGTGCAGCCGGAGGGCAAGAGCAAGGAGTGCTTCAAGGTGATCAGAGCTGCCTTGCTCCATGACCATCACCCCCTTCATGTCGGCATGAATACCATTCATCACTGGTAAATCCCGAGCATGGTCTCCAAGTACTGCCTCACTCACACCTGCAACGAACAGGCATGCAGAAGTAAATCAATCCCATCCAAGCCAAATTGCTATTCATCAATAAACCACCAACAATAAGAAAAAACACATGCATTAGGTTGAAGAAAGGATCAAAGTTGCAAGGGGAGTAGGAGTTTGCAGAGACACACATGGTCACAGAGTGTTCGTTCGTTACCTTCAGCAGCCACTTCAAGAGAAGGAAAGAGAACCCTCTCCTCCATTTGAGCATGCTCCTGCATCAGTTCCAGAAGGCAACCATAGCCTTTCCAGAGAGACTGCATCTGTGTACTGACTCGTCTCTTCAAATCTCCCTCTCTTATCCCAGCCTTGGCCAATGCTAGCACATCTGCCAGTTGCACAAGCCTGTCCAGCTGCCGGAGGATGCTGCGGTGCTGCAGCACTGTCATAACTGTGATTGGTGATGGTGCCCTTTCCAGCAAGGTTTTGCCCACAGCCTGCTTCAGCAACTCCAAATCAACTTTCACAGGCTTGTAGCTTGAAAAGAAATGCATGGCTTTGCTGTAGGTGAGCAGATGCGAGTGTTTGGAACTGATTTCAAGCCCACGGAAATATGTGGCAACCTCAATTAGGAGGAGAATGGGAATAAGATAGATATCTACAAGGGTGAATTGAGGACCAAAGAAAAATTGGCCCAACTTGTTCCCATGCTCCCAAATACCACTATCCAGCTTTGCAAACGCAGCTTCCAGCTTTGGTTCTAATTCTTGCTGAACAAAAGGATCTCCGTCATACAATAGCTGTCCAATGAGAGGAGTGAAGGTATCCTTGATATAGATCACCCAATGATCCACCTTCTTCTTGGCATGGGTAGGCACCAATGTTGGATCATTGAAGGTGTCTTCAATGTACTCCAACATGCTATCAGTTGATCCATTGAGCTTGTGAGTACCATGTTGCAAAACAGGGAGCTTCCCATTGGGACAGATGCCACCCTCTAGATTGCAGCTGATCAGATCACTAGGTGTAAGCCAAGTTGGGTCAACACAAACACCCTGGATTCATTCAGAGTGTAATATATAAGCATAGATTTCAATGCTACATCCTTGTATCTGGCAAGGTTTTATCACAAGATCACTATCATCAGACTTGCACAGACAAATCAAATGCATTCACCCAATGGGTCATAAGCTGGTAACTGTACATAGTGAGAGTTTGTACAACATGGGGCCCACGGACATCTAAGATTTATGGACATCCTCACAAATTATTCTTGAACTTGTGGTACAGCACAGTGTGGAAGGGTTTAGGGTGCAATGATTACCTTATGCTGCAAAGCAATCCGCACCCGCAGTGTGAAGGGACACAAAATGTCTCCAATAAGCTGCACCCTTCCTCCCTTGGTGGCTCCATCTTTGCGTGGTGGAGATATGCAAGCTGGAACTACAGCAGCAGAAGCCCTTGGATTTAAAGGCTCGTCCTTATATCTTTTTCCACTGCTGAATAGCTTGCAAAAACAAACTCCCATTCTGTTACAAGTGCTCCACCACCCACCCTGTCTTGCACCACCGACCCTCTTTATACTCTTTGCTTTTGCAGCTTCTTCAAATCTGCACATCAGGACATATAAAGGAGACAATCGAACCCCTTAGTCTAATTGTAGAGTTCTGAAGATTTGAAGGGAGGATAAGCTTAGGAGGATGGCTAGGAATGAATTCTGATTGTCTTAAGACGACACCAATTTTACTGGGCAAAGCAGCGAGCGTTATTACCCCGGCAATCACCAGCTTGAATCCTGTGTCACGATTTACGATGCTGAGAAACCTCAGCTTTGGCCACTGCACATCAAGCACGAATAATGAACTTAGAGAGAGACAAACGCAATGGAGGAACAAATCACGAAGACAGCGTAGCGTAGCGCACTACACAGATTCTTTCTTTTTTTCTTTTTTCGTTTTGTTCTACCCTTTACTGCGTGAGATTGCGATTAAGCCCCCGACAGGCAAAGACAAACTTATCAGAAAGAAACAATGACGAGGCAAAAGTGAGCACACGATGCAAATGAAATAGAAACGGAAGCTTCTACTTTAAACGCTCAAGAAGGTCATTGCAAAAGACAAAGATCCAAAACGCATTGGACAACAGACAACGTCCTTGTGGAAATGAAAGATGAATGTATCTCCCAATCTACGAAAGCAAGAAGCAGTTGCACAGCTTCACTCTTGCACCAAAAACATATACTCCCTGCTACAATAGGCCTGTGTTTTTCGCAATTGTGTCGTCGCTGTGGGTTTTCCAGGTCTCCGAACGACAGTGTCGACCGCCGAGCAACCAAGACGACGAAACCACCACCACCAGAGAGATTACTCTCTCTCTCTCTCTCTCTCTCGGCGTCACAATTTCGACCAGCCTACAATCTTTGAAAAAGTAATTGACTACCGCGCAGCAGATCGATGGACGCAAAATTCACCGCATATCAAAGTTGTACTACGTATGCGAACGAAGCAACAAAACAAAAAGAGGAAAGATCGTAGTAATCAGCTCGAAAAGCGTCCCCTAGAAAACACAGCAAGATTAGCCTCTATCAGACGCACAGTTACAAGAACAAACGACTCTAAAAGAGCAACATGAAAAATACAAGAAGCCAGAGACATGGAAATTCAAACGAGTCTAAGACTAGAATTATTGCAGAGAAAAACAGAGTAGGAAAAGAATGACGATCGGATCGTACAGACTGATTTCGTGGATCATCTTTGTAGGAGGAATAGGCACTTACTTGCACTCGCTCTCTCTCTATCTCTCTTTCTCTCTCTCTCTCTTTCTCAATCGTCAATTTCGTCGTTGAAACCTATACTATACTACACCACCACCACCACACGAATCAATGCGTACAGTCTTGTTTTCCGCAGACGATGAAAACAATTGCCAAACGGCTTGTTGCCGTGCCGCGATCAACAAGGTGCCTACCTCGGGACAGCAGCGAGCATCGTCAAGCGCCCTGCTCGGAACAGCCGCAAAAGAGCAACAAAACGACGTTGCAACAGTTTCCGTTCACGAGAACAAGAGAAAGGCAAAACCCAGCACCCTTTTTTTTTTATTGTTTTATTTTTCTCATCTTACACGTTTTTTTTTTCTTCCCGGCCTTCTCGTCCTTTTACTTTTTTTTTTTTGGCGACCTTTTTTTTTTAATCATGTTTTTTTGGCCCCCCCCCTGACCCCAATTTTTTCTGGGAACCTCCTGCCTCTCCCCCCCCCCCACCCCTCCAACCTACCTGCCACCCTTCCTCCTACCAACCCACCTACCTCCCTCATGCCATTGACCTCCATCTCCACTCACCTCCATCTCTAGACCTCCAAAACCAGGGAGAGTTTCAGCAGCTCTAAGCTTCGATTTAGGGTTTAGGCATTTTCCACTCACCTCCATTGATAGAGCTCAAGAACCAAGGAGAGCTTCAGTAGCTCTGAGCTTCGATCAGGGTTCCAATGCTTTCCACTCACCTCCATTGCTAGAGCTTAAAAACTAGGGAGAGCTTCGATTTGGGTTCGAATGCTTTCCACTCACTAGCTTGGGGAGTGTGGAGAGGCAAGGAGCTTTAGGAGTGTGATGGCAAGAGGAACTCAAAGGTGTTAGAAGTGGGAGGTCTAGGTATTAGGCTTCTTTCTTTTTTTCTTTTTTTTTCATTCGTCTTCTAATCTTCAACTACCATATTCTAGAACAACCGCCAAAAGACTACGATGAGTAGCTTTGCTACTCAAAACTGCTTGTCATCATCATGTGGCAAGTGTGAAGGAGGACAACAAGCCCATCTTATCGTCCTCTTCATGTTTTGGAGCAAGCGCCCAAAGATAACAATGAACAACGCAATTGTTCATCATCATCTTCATGATCTAGAGCAAGCGCTAAAAGATGAAAATGCAGTTGTTCATCGTTGTGTTGTTTTTTGCAAGTGTGAAAGAGGATGAACTTGTTGTCCTCTTCATGTTCTAGAACAAGTGCCCAAAGATGATGATGAACAACATATTAATGTTACATTTTCACATTTTCTTATTTGTATGCTTGATGAAATTATCAAAAAAATGATTTTAATTTTGCACTCAAACCAAAAAACTTTTCTTTACCCCCAAAAATTAAAAGTTCAAACCTAGAAAGAAAGCAATACCCTCACAAAGGTATTCTGTAAACACCATGGATTGAATTATTTTGGTCCAGGCTATTGGAGGGGTATTGCTTATGCCCATAATTATTCAATGCACATGCAATACCCCTATCAAGGTATATTAGATATCCTTTGGCTCCATAACACATCTAAAGAATCTTGGAAGGGTATTGCATAGCCCTAACAAAACTTAAGGAAAGCAATACCTTTATGAGGGTATTCTATAAACACCAAGGATTGAATTATTTTGGTCCATATTATTGGAGGGGTATTATTTGTGCTCAAAATTATTCAATGCACATGCACATGCAAGAAATACCCCTATTATAGTATATTAGAAATATTTTGGCCTCCATCACATACTTATTGAAACATGGAAAGGTATTGCATCGCCATACCAAAACGTAGAAGGAAAGCAATACCTTGTTTGGGGTAATTTGCAAACACCATGGGCTCAATTATTTTGGTCCAGGCTATTGGAGGAGTATTGTTTGTGCCCATAATTATTTAATGCACATGCAATACCCCTATTATGGTATATTAAAAAATCTTTTAACCTCCATCACATATCTATTGAAATTTAAAAAGGTATTGCATAGCCATGCTAAAACCTATTAAAAAAAAAAACCTTTCTTGGGGTAATCTGCAAACACCATGGACTTAATTATTTTGGTTTGGGTTATCATAGGGGTATTGTTCATGTTTAGATTTACTCAATTCACATGCACTACATTTCTTAGGGTATCCCATAAAACATTTGGGTTACATAACATATCTTTTGGAATTTGGAAGGGTATTGCATAACCCTAGCAAGACCTAGAAGGTAAGCAATACCTGCATCATTTTGTGATAATATTGTAAACCATGAAATAAAATAATGTTTTAAAAATATTTATTCCATGCTCACTATATGATGTTAGACAAATTGATTCAAATAAATGAAAGTATTGCAAAGTTCTTCACATTGATGTTAATAGGTCCACTTGAACAAAGTTATAGAGTTTAAATGCAATACCTACATCATCTTGGGATATTTGTATTCACTTGAAACTTGGAGGGGTATTGCATAGCCCTAACAAAACTTAGAAGCAATACAATACCTACACCATATTGTGACAATATCTTAAACCATGGTGTAAATGAAAGTATTGTCAAGTTAATCACGTTGATGGTAAAAGGTAATGAAACTATCACTAAAATGAAGGTATTGCAATTACACATCAAAATTTTGTTGAAATAAACCTTATACCATCAATGTGGCCAATATTGTAACACCTTCATGTACATATACCAATGATTTCGCATTGGTCCATTTATGAGTTTGAAAATGTCTTTCCACTATATTTAATGTTTATTTAAAATCTCTAATATAATTTCTTTATTGAGATATTATATATCTAAGAATGCAAGATTTTCAGTAAATCCACACAATTTAATTAAATATATCATTATTTCATATATTGTAAACTAAATTTTACATACAATTCAAAAATTACACTAACCATATGTACATAATATTAGGTACCTCTATTTTGAAAATCAATTAAAACCCTTATTCCTAAACCCTAAACCTTGATTGAAGGAGGTTAAGGTTTTTGCTGATTTTTTTTTAATTCTAAAAGAAAAAAATAATTGGGTCATTATTGAAATCAAATATTCAAACAAAAACTAAATGAATCACAAACACAAGTTACACATAATTAGTATTCAATTACATGTTTTAATAAAATATGCAATGTTAATAATTTATTTTTGAAAAACTTTAATTTTCTTTGAAAACAAAAAACACCATAAACAAATTACATTATACATAACAATGGGTTTATATATATTATAATTATATTTAATATAAAATTTTAATAAATATTTATCTTATTTTAAATAAATATTAAGACATTATATGGATTAAAATGAATAAACATTACAATTTAATGTAACAAGTAGATTACTAGCCTATTACTTATGCTAGGCTAGGTTGTTTACCTTCATTAATGTCAACATTTTAATCAATTAAACAACCTTGGCTATGAACTTTTGTTGCAGTTTGCAATTTATCATGTGTCTATGCCTACATCCACAGCTCAAAAAAATGTTCATTTTAATAAATATCCAATGTGCATGTCTAAAGTCCGGAAGCTCCCATAAACTAAAAGTCCACGCAAAAATCAAAAGGTGTGGGCAAGGCGAAAGCCAAAGGTCTCAAGAATGGGTAGCAAGAATCCACTCAAAAGTTGAAGGTCCCAAAATTGGGGGCAAGAATTCACACGGGAGCCAAAAGTCCTATGAGTGTAAAAGGGAGTCCATGCAAAAATTTAAAGGTGCATGCAAACCAAGAATCCATGCAAGAATAAAGAGGTGTGCATAAGATGAGAGTCAATGGTCCTAGGAGTGGGGGCGAAAGTCCACACTCGAATTGAAGGTCCTAGGAATGTAGGTGGGAGTCCGCCTGAAAATCAAAAAGTGTGCGAAAATTGGGAGTCAAGGGTCCCGAGAATGGAGACGAGAATCTGCGTAGGAGTCGAAGGTCTTGAGAGTGCATGCAAGAATTCGCACAAAAGTCATAAGGCGTGCATGAGCTAAGAGTCTACATGAAAGTCCTAAAGCATGCACAAGGTGGGAGTCAAAAGTCTCGAAAGTGGGGGGATATTTAAAATGAATAAATATTATAATTTTGCGTAACAAATAGCCTACTAGCCTATTACTTATGTTAGGTTGGGTTATTTACCTTGTCAATGTCGACATTTTAGTTAATCAGACAACCTTGGCTAGAAGCTTTTGCAATATCTAGCAATTCGTCCTATGGCTATGTTCCACACCTTTGAAAAATGTTCATTTTAACAAATATACAATGTGTATGTTTAAAGCAAGAAGTATAAACATTATCTATAATCAAGAGTAGGTCATCTGATCTTTGTGCTCACAAAGAATAGATAACAAATCATAAAAAGAATATTATTGAGAACTAAAGCTCAATTTGAGCTTTTAAAGAAAAGACACTTGATTATGAAAAAATTTGCACTATAGAGAAATATTTTTAAAAAAAAACTACACCACCACCCGCATTGCATAGTAGGGTTGTTTAAACCAACATGACATACCGAGTTGGGGTAGGAGTCAAAGGTCCTAGTAGTGTGGGCGATAGTCCGCACAAGTGTCGAAGGTCACGGGAGTGCAAGTGAAAATCCACGTAGGAATCAAGAGGTGTGCATGAGCTAGGAGTAAAGGGTTGCAACAATGGGGGCAAGAGTCCATGCGGGAATCAAAAGTCCCAAGAATGGGAGCAAGAATCCACGAAGGAATCTAAGGTCTTGAGAATGTGGGTAGGAGTTTGCACGGGAATCGAGGGCCTCAAAAATCCATGTGAAAATCGAAGGTCATGGGAATCCATGCAAAAGTTGAAAATCTCAGGAATGCAAAAGTCCATGGGCAAATCAAGAAGGGGGGAATCAAGAGTAGGGCAAGAGTCAAAAATTTGAAACGAGTCAAAAATCGACACAAGAATCATGAATCTAGGACTAATCGAAAGTGTGGATGAAAGTTGGGAGTCCAAAGGCAAGGTGGGCCATGATGCCGTATCACAACATCCAAAATTTTGTTGTTAAATATTATCAAGGTTTTTCCTCATATGGTCAATTCCCTCCAACCAATGATGAAGACAAGTTTTTCCCAACAAGCTTTTCAAAAGGATTCATGGGTGGGCTAATTACTTGAAATAAACTATGTGTTACATGCATACTTGAAATGATTCAAGCAATCAAAATTTAAAAATTCTAAGGGATGCAAAAAACCTAAAGAAAGATGATGGTTTCTCTCAAAATGGAGTGGAGGATTGGATATGTGGGTGGGTGGGTCTTCACCATTTTTTCCCACAATGATCTTTTGGTGGCCTAAAAATTTGAACTTAGTTCATCTCAAGGCTTCATGTGCATGTGCAACAACTTCTTTGTAACACATAAACAACATAATTTGGCCTATTGCAACCCGAACATGCCATGCGGCTTGAATTTTTAAAAATTAGTAGAGATTTTTAAAAATTTATTCTTATGTCTCATGGTCAATGGACTTATCAATAAAGTAATGAGCATGTTGCATTTACACTTCAACATTTTGCTCAATACCATCAATGTGACCAATTTTGCAATACATTTGATTAATTATTATAATATGGACATGCCATGATATATCGAACATGGAATAAGTATGAAAAATAAACTCAATATATTTCATGGTTAATGACATAATCAAAACATAATGAAGGTATCGTGGTTACATGTATCAATGTGGTTAATTTTGCAATACTTTCATTTGCACATATTAACCAACTTGCATTGGTCCATTAATGAATTATTATTGTTTATTATGTTGAAAACGTCTTTAAACTATATTTAATGTTTAATTAAATTTTTACCAAGTTAAAACAACTAAACAAATATTATATCTCTGGAAATGAATAATAATAACAACTTCACATATTAATTAATTATATCATGATTATAGTTTTTAAAAATTAAAAATTAAAAATTGATAAATTATGCACCATTTATATTTTTTGAATCATAATTAACCATTCATTTATTCAAATAAACTTCATGTGTGTTTTAAATTTAATAAAAGATGATTTTTAAAAATATATTTTAATAAAAAAAGGGAATACAAATTGAAATGTGACAAAATTAATGATCATTAGTGGCATTATTTGATATGTTATTCCCTAAATTTTAATTTACGTAAAATAAATATTTGATTACATGCATTAATTAAATATACATAATTGACAAGTTTTCTTTTGGATTTTTTTATATTTAAAATTTATATAAAACATCATAAACAAATTGCACTATACATAACAATGGGAAGACATTATATTAAATATAGATTTAATTTAATTATTTCATTTACATTTAGCATATATTTTTAATGAATTTTTATCCTATTTTAGGTCTAAATATTGGTCAGAATCTATTTTAGGTGAAAAATTATTCATTATATGTCAAAAAAACAATATAAAAAAATTAAATCATACATAGGATTAATATATGGAAGAGAACTTGTTTTTTATTATCATGAAAATAATTTTAAAAAGTAGAAGATTATGTGCTTTGATTTTTTTTTTGATAAAGATCAATCAAATCTTATTAAATAAGGATTTTAATTTTTTTTCCACAAAACCCAAATTTTAACATTTAACAGTAAATCTTATCTTTAATCTCTATAAATTTTTTCAAGCTCTCCCATAACCTTCTACATCAATGTGTCCAACTTTACCTTAATTTCGTTTACTTGAATCAATATGTATGGCATTTTGGGATACCCCGAATGGGGTATGACAAGGTAATTGAAGCTTTCTAAACATCAGCAATACCCCTTTGATGAACTAGGCGGAAATGATTCAACCCATGTGGTTTTACTTGTAGGTTTTGGTAGGTTTATGCAATACCCCACTTAGTGTAAAATGATATGTAATTGACCCCAAAACATTAATGGGATACTGGACAAGGGTATTGCAATTTAATTCCATCCTTCTAACCATGAATAATACCCTTCAGAAACTTAGGTGGAAAATGATTTAGCCCATGGTGTTTTACAAAATATCCCAATTAGAATATTGATTTCCCTCTAGGTTTTTGGTAGGGTTATGCAATACCCCACTAATTATCAAAATATATGTAATTTAACCCAAGTTATTTTCGAGATACCTTGGGAGGGGCAATGTGGCTTCATTCCATCCTTTTGGTCATGAACAATACTCTTTTGATAGCTTAAACCAAAATGAATCAACACATGGTGTTTTACAAAGTACCCCAATGTGGGTATTGTTATCCATTTTGGTTTTGGTTTAGTTATGCAATACCTTTCATAGTGTCCAATGATAGTTGATTGGCCCTAAAACATTTCCTGAGTACCCCTAAAAAAATATTACTCATTTCTAGATTACATTATGTGGGGTATTGTAGTTAAATTGGATATTTACAAATAAATAAATAAAATTGTTTTGTGCATTACTTGGAGTTTTATATTTCTATATTAATTGCATCTAATTGTGATTAATAATTATTCATTGACACACATTGGTTACCTAATCATTTGGATATTATTTTAACACATGCATTAGAGTTTCTTTTCCAATGCAAATTGTGCATAATTCAATTTGATTTGGTGAAAGGTGTAAAAGGTTAAGTATAAATGAAAATTGAATCACACATATATTAAATCCAAATATGGGCACAAGTGACAAACCTTTCTTTATTCCTTAGTCTTCTTTTTATGGGTATCTAAATGTTCCATCATTAATTCATGCCAATCCTTCATCCAGTTGATGGAGTTCCCAAAGCCATCATCCACCCAGCAAAATACCATTCATGGATGCATGGATTTGTTTACTCAGGCCAAATGAAGGTGGTGAATGTTTTATGCAACTCTTCGAAGAAATGATGTTGCATGGTCACACAATTCAATGCTTGCACCTAGGTACACTTCACGTTAATCTCGGCCATTGTTTCATGCAAGCAAGTTAAGGTTCAATCCATGGGTGCAAATGAAGCCTCCAACACATCAACATTGTCAAAAAAATAATCTTCATCCATGGTTGAATGAAGCCCCCCAATGTCAATAATGTCGACCTCATCAACTAGAACTTGGTTACAATCTTCATTGTCTAATGCACCATCATCCAATTGTAAGTATGCCAAATCAACAAACATGCATTTCAAACCACCACGGTGCATTCCATAATATGTGCCACAATATTCAATGATATTCTCCATTGTCAGGTCGGTACCAGTCAATAGAATAACAACTTGATGCTTGCAAAAGTTGCCTCATAATGCCCATTTGTAAGTGCAACTTGCATACTTGGTGAAAGAGGCATGGATCTTGTAAATAACACCAAAATGGTGTTGGCTTCACACTCGTCAAACATCATCACCATCATCCCCTTCAAAGGTAGGTGAAATCACATTAGTGTGCGGAATTTGATTAGTTTTGTCAACATTTGCCACCACAAGTCATGCCATGACCTTGTTTTTCATGAACCCTTGCCTGTTCATCTCGGCTTGGTGCATATAGTGTCATGCCACTATTATGGTTAGCCTCCACACTAACCAATCAATGTAGTGCCCCCTCAAACCTTTGGTTTCAGGAGATACTGAACATTTTAGAACCTCATGATAAAATTATATGCTAACTTGTGTGTTTTGATTCAAATGTGGCAGTCGACGAAGTCCAACCATCCAAAGCTTTACATGGACATTCAGAACATACTTTCAACCCATGATGTAATTCAAACATGTGTGAAAAATGAACATGCAACTTGTAATGCATACATAACAAAAAAAGGTTTTAAAACATGCCATACTTGGAAGGGGGACCTTTTACTAGGTTGTAAATTATCAAAATTTTCCACCACCATCTCCCTCCCATGTGCCTTGAAATCATTAATGGTTTCCTTTGGGTTGATGGACATGAACATCACCATGTGGAGGTGATCAAGTATTGCATGCTTCACCTCTGAATCCTTCATTTTTTCCATGGAGTGCAAGTGTCATGCTTTCAACATATGCCATGTGTAGAAAAAATTAAGACATCATTTAGACCCCACACAATCCCGCCACGGTACACCCAACATCAATGTGCTTACCATGAATAATAAATATGTTATGGAATCCCCATGTTAACATAATACCAAAACACAAGACAATGTAACAAAAAATAAAAAATCAATGTACAACCTACCGTAATGCTTGAAGTTCTTGTGGAGCATCATCCATAATGAAACATGATGGTTTCCAATGTGGCATATGCGAGAAAAACTTTGCCTGCAAGGCATTCAACCATTCCACCAAGTTTTCACATGTCTGTCAATTTGTGATAACCCAAGCAACTATGACCCCTATGGGATGAAAATAAAATGTTGTCAATGTGAATAGGTGGTATTTCACATCATTGGTGCCAAACATGGCATCCATGGAAATAAACATGTTGTGACTGAATTAAAGCATGGCTTGAAACTTGTAGGTGTTTGGATCCTTATGGTGAAAAGGACATGATTCCCATTCACTGCACTTGCATCCTAGAACTAAAAATCATCATCAAGATGGGCATAAATGATTGAATGGAAAATGTTAGGTTTTTGTGTAAGCGCCAGAGCCCTTCTTGTGCTTCTAGTCTAAATAGGTGATATCTTGGAATCATAAGAAATCATCCCGGGTCATATGTTCACCCACATTCGCTCGTGCCCATCAAATTTCTTTGCATTTGTCATAAATTTATTTCACGGTGTACCTTAACTTTAATTGAGTCCATATAAACTCCTTCAACTTGTGAGACATGTGTGGAACATACGTCGACATCCATGATGTGGACCTTGGGTCACATGCATCGTGAGTAAGATCTCCATTGGCCCAAATGTGAATCCGATGGTAAAAAATGATTGCCACCACATTTGGCCATGTGTAAAACCTCTTGATGGAAGAGTGGGTTAAACAACCGCGTTTGATTAACCTCATGTGGTTGGGGTCTTTGTAGCGATCCTTTGGCCCATAACCACATTCATACCTACAAACATAGTTTCCATTCAATCAAATAAAAAAACACAAGATTGATTAACACTGGAACTTATAAAAATGACCAATGTAAAGGGTTTATAGGTTTTGAAACCATACAAAGAATTCCAAAGTGATTTTTTATCGTCAGTTTTTTTACATCTTCTTGAGGGGATAAATTCTTGGAGATGTTCCATTCAACTGTAGTTTGCATATCCTTTCGTTCACCCTACAAAATCTTAAAAACACAAACATGGGGGATGTATGTGGTTTCAATTGCCACCTTGTTTTGGCCTCCATGCCTAAACCCATATTTCCACACCAAGTCCACATTTGAGAAAGGTGACTTTGCCAGGTTTTGGATCTTGATGGATTTGAACAATTAAGTTTGCCCCATGTTTTGAATTACTAAAAGAATAACCTTGTAGTAGGAGTCTCCAACTTGTGAAAACCTATGGAATACCCTCACAAGTTTACAAATTGTAATAACCCTAATCAACAAAACCATTAAACCCTAATCAATAAAACCCCTAAACCTTACAAATGAACCTTACCATAACCCATAAACAAGCAATAGTTTACAAATGGAAAAAAAAATCACACAACTATCTTATGGTTACCTAGACTTATGTTTTTAAAAAAATCCTTATCCTCCTAGAAACAATCAATTGAATATATGTAGGGTTTTTAATCTAGATACGCAATACCCACATGAAATTGATACTTCCATGACCATCCATATGCAAGGGGGAACAAAATATCCTAAGTAAAAGTAATAACAAACAAAAAAAACAAAAGGAGTTTATTAAAAAATAATATTGTATTGTTGATGTTCAAAGGCAATGGGATCGATGCTCAATGAAGTTTTGGCCCTATATGAAAACACATCCATGGATAGATCAACATGGATGTCATTAAAGAAATAAACACTAAACCCTAAACCCTAAATAGTTCCAATGGTGGATGCCATGAACTATGATAATTCTAAACAAACAATTACACATGACCCTAAAAATTAAAATACACAATCATTTTTTAAGCCAAATATTTAAACAAATATTTAAACAAAAATTAAATAAAACCTCATTAAAACCACTAATTAAAACTTCATCTGAAAAAACTAAATGAAACAAACAAATGAATAACAACCACGGTGTGTTTTTTACCTCTTA
>Ga0116231_10005392_pt1 | contig 25231 bp, 19 predicted proteins | sample S1TSphgellanicum_2_FD_89695 | JGI IMG/M metagenome (GOLD analysis project Ga0116231, IMG submission 89695) | Host-associated microbial communities from peat moss isolated from Minnesota, USA - S1T2_Fd - Sphagnum magellanicum MG | ecosystem: Host-associated > Plants > Peat moss > Unclassified... | reverse complement strand
TTCTTTGGAGCATCAATCAAGTATATAGTTATTTAACGAATCTCTATCAAGCATCCTTCAACAGTGTTTGTCACCACCATTTTGTGATTTCCCATCAGGCAAACTATGACATATCCTATAAGAAGCAAGACAATTGAGGAATGCAGACACATCACGGGGATGCCTGGGTTGAATATCCAAACATCCACTGACATCTATGGCATATTGTGCAGTCCTATCTCCAAACAGGCAGTCCTCTGAACAAGAAAGCTACAAGTAGCAGAACATAGTGTGTACTACAAATCTGTTTAATGGGTTTCTCTTGCTTTGAGTTGCAAACTTTTATATTCATTCATGCCGAGGTCTAGAGACCTTGATCTAAGGTTGGTATTCTAATGAAAGTCAGCATCACCATCAACAGCAGCTTGTAAAGAGAAAGTGCTAAAAGGAATAGCTTAAGCTACCTACTTATGTCAGTTTTCTGTTACTGTTATTTTAGTGCTACTTGTTAAAACATTGCTACATAGTGCATCTTGTAATTACATGCTGATTCATTTAAAGTGCAATTTATACATGACTGTTTTTTTAATATTCTGATTCATTTAGTTGAATTATGTGTCTTTTTTCTTTTAACATTCTGATTCACGAGAAGTCGAATTTTTTATTATATGACCTTTTTTTCCGTTCTGGTTCATTTAGTGGAATTTTTGAATTTTTGTTTATAGCATAATACTAATGCTGGTTGGTGGGTAGTGGGTCCATCGATAAGGTTCTACTTGACGTTACAAAGAGCACTTGCCTTTGTTGAGATAAGCATACATTGAAAAGGAGTGTTTGCTTTTGGTGTTGTGTAGTTGCTATATATGCAATTAGTCCATGAGAAATCTGGAACTAATGACATGGTGAAATGGACAATTTCAATTGCCATGTCCAGACTAATTCCATGCTTTATCCTGGTCACTCTCAGATTAATCTTTTTTGACAAATGAAGTAGTATACATAAATATACAATTGTGAACCACATTGCAAAAGAGATAAGTTTTTTGCACAAAAGCAGCTTCTCCAATTCAGCACCACACAGAACATTGAGTAGAAACATGGAAGAGGAGGTGAGACAGGTTGATTAAGTTTCTAAACTGCATGCAAGAAAGTAGTTCAGCCCAATCATGACCATGATCTCAATTTTGTGATTTGAGCAAATCTGGGCGAAAGGATTTGCTCTACTGGAGAGAGGGGTCCTAATCTCACCACAAAAACAAATCTCATTAGGTCTATCTTTTGTACGGTAAAATCACTTATTAAATGTCTTTGAAGACCTAATAATTTAAGACTATCCTTGTAAAATTCCATGGAAAGGATTTTGAGGGCAAATTCTGTCCACATTACAGTTGGTATCTTAGATTGCAGAATTCAACCTTCTCCAAGGAAGTGCCAATGTCGAGGGATGTGCCACTTTTGGAAAAAAATGGAAGTGCTATTCTAAATAGAATCTGCCCTAAAAGAATCTACACATCATGGAAGGCTTCCCCCAAAGTGCAGAATGTGCCCTAGGGAGGAGTTTTCTCTGGTGCATAAAGGCACTCCAGGGAAGGAGTCCCTCAATGTGCAGAATGCACCCTAGGGGACACTTTCTCTGGTTTTACCCTAAACCTAAGATCCCTCCTTTGCTCTTAAGGGATAGGATACCAAGTGCACAACAAGCACCATTGTGGTTTGGGAGATCTCATTGTGGCAAACAAACAAAATATCAGTGTTGTGGGGTTATGTGGATTTTTAAGGAACCACCAGTTCCAACTTTTGAAATATTTCGGAATCAGAGAACCACTGGTTCCTATTCTTTGCTAAAAACTGAGAATCAAAAAACTGTCAATATTACATTACATTCTCTGTGGTTGTAGATGTTTAAAAATAATAATCTGTTAATTCACTCATTTATTTATTTTTAATCTTTAAATCATAGGTATACATAATTAAAAATAGGAGATAATGCAAGAGGAATCATAATATTTGGATATTTTAAAGAAAGTATGATTATAGTTTTCGAATTGACGCTATATAACTTTGGATTAATCCAGAGTTCTTTTTTCTCAGCCACCAGGCCTACTAGAGTGTTCCTCACATACATATATCATGACCATTAGAGGCAAGATTGAAGACCTTGGATTCAATTGATTCTACCTACCCAAGGGAGTATTTTGTACAGGTTCTTACTGGTATATAAGAGATTGAACTTTGGGTGGCATTTCCAAATTTGTGAACGATGTGCAAATGAAGGAAACTATGTCTTTGATTTGAAGCATAGATTGTGAGTAGTAAAATGTGGGGTCGACATGTGTCTCACATACAAGATATCATGTTTTCTGCAGTCACCATATATCATACATGAGAGCCAGATGACTACTGTTCTGAATCAATAGTTAGTCACTTTAGTATTAAATGCCATCAAAGTGCATCATCTGAGCTTTCTAGTATATAGTGTTATTATGCACTTTGATGTACATGGAGGTTGTTGAACTGACAATGTCACTCATATGTGCATGATTGTTGAAGGAATGAAAGTCTATTTATTTATATTCACCACACCATCATGTGTTTCTTATGGCATCCACGGGATCAAATTCGAGAAGGAAGGCCTCTGTGCAACACTGGCTTGAGTGACACAAAACCTACACATAAATTTTGTAATTTGCCCACTGATGCAAATTGTAGCTGCATATATCAGATTCATGAGAATGCAACTGAATTCTAAAGATTGACTCTTTCAGAGTAAGAGTATATGCAGGACCAGATGATGATGACTTGTGTTGTGTCTTGTGGCTGGAACCTACTTTTTATGTTGCCCATTAATGACAGAAAGCCTGACATGTGTTACCTTTGATATAGCTAGATTCAATTCTGTACATCAATTACAAATTTCTTCCCATAATATCTGACACTCATCAGAATTTATTTAAGAAAATTGAACCCTCAGTCCACTTTAACCCCAATGAAAGGAATTAGACAACTCTGAATTTGATCAGGCATCATAAGGGGTTTCAGTGCAGTCTCTCGAGACTACCAAGAGTACGTTTCTGCATCATGTAAATGACTCCAAAAAAAAGTATTGGTCACTCTTATCCCCAAATCTGTGACCATCACTGCCTTGCATTTGAGCACCATTGCAGACTGACTGATTTGTTAATGCATCATTCATTGTGTTTTGACACCAAGGTGATGCTTTCATGTGCCCTCTCAATACCAGGAGACAATTTTATCCACGTGCATAAAAAGAGCCCAAATTGGTTCAATTCACAAACTTGGGACTCCTCAGTTATAATTCTCAACTCTCTTTTGTCTCCAAAACTAAGGGCTCCTGAAATTGAAATTTGGAACCTGGCCATCTTGTTGCAAAGACAATGAAGATGTCCATTCTGGATGTAGAATGTTGTTGCATATTGAAGTCTATTCCTCAGTTCCTGGAGTCGTGAAGGAAGGACAATTGACTCAGTGAGGAGAGCTCAAACTGATTTGAAAGCCTCTCTTGATACGATCGTTTTCCTGGTAACGCAAAAGGTAGCAATAATTCACCTGCACAGGCCAGGCAAACTTCATCACTCATCAAACCCCGGTCTATACTAACCTTTCACTTAACCTGAATTCATAACAGCAAAGATCCTTCTTGGCTATTCAATATCATCCAGAAATCTTTTTCTTGCCAGTCAGACCGAGGATCCAGACAGACTAACCTCTAAGCGGAAAAGTTTCGTGGGAATAACAAGACCAAGTCCTGTTGAGCACCGAAACCCAGAGATGAATTTTGCCAGTGACCATGGTTGGCGGTTTTCTCCCGTCAGAGGAACAAGGTTACCAGTGCAAGCAAAAGTATGCATATGGATCCCGTACTCCTTGAGTGCTGCTAGTGGCAGATCAAAGGAGAAGTCAGCAAAACCTGAAACAGCTAAATCACCCCCAAGAGTGTCCCGTTTAGGGAGGGCAACCTTTTCACCTTCCCCAATCTCTGTTGTCTTTACAGAAGTTGATCTACGAAACTCACTGGGACCCACTCCTCTAGTGCGGAAACCTAAGAGAGAAGAAGGACCCTTCAGCTCCCCAAGAAGGGATGTATGGCCCCCCATAAAAAATCGGTCACTGATGGGTGTTGCTTTAGACTGAAACCCCTTCCCCCACGGAATGATGATCCCACCTGCAACCCCAAAATTCAATGCAGCATTTGCAAAGCCCAGTGGAACTGCCATTCTCACCTCCACTTCCTGCAAAGATACCCTTAATACATTAGATAACTGACTCTGTCTGACTCTTCACAGCCTACATCTGTGAACTTCATGAACCTCAGTGAGCATGTGACTCTGCAGTCCAAGCAAAAGTTCAGAAAGAATTTGAATGTCTATAAAAGGAAATGAGCCAAAAACTGAGATAGAAGAGGTTTACTAGAATTCAAGAGCACTCCAGGGCATTGTAGGGGTTTGGAATGTTTAGGCACAAAATCTCTTTGAAGTTTCTAGAGCTCCACATATGAGACCTAACTAGAACACCCTCAAAATCCCAAGGTGCCTCAAGGCTCATGATCTTGGACAAAGCCACTCAAAAGTAATTTACTTATTAGGAAGGACAAGAAAGGCAATGTTGATTATTCATGTGCACACCCAGAACTCCTAAAGACTTCAGACTGAAGTACAGACCTGGCGGGCAAATCGTAGAAGCTTGCTATCAGGGCCCAACCCTGCAATCTGAGACGTTGAGATGAAAGCCATCCCACGGCGAGGCCGGAACACTGAATCTCTTTGATCCTTCTTATATGTGTACTTAACAGATGAGAGGAGGCTATGACCCAATTGACGCCTGATGGATTTGGAGGCAGAGCGTGAAGGGTCCTTTAAATCCCGCCAAGTGAGATTATAAGAGATATCATGGTTTTTGTCACTGACTAGGCCCACAGAAAGTCCTGTTAGTCTCTCCCGGTAGGAAGAGTACCGCTGCCAGTCCTGTGTGAGGAGAGTGACCCGAGTAGCCAAAGATGCCTTCCATCCTTTGAATCTTGGATAACTGACTCCCGCACTAAGCTCTGATGTTGTGTCAAGGCCATAACACCCTGTTGCATCCAGGGTCTCACCATAGCCTGCCAGATTCTTGTACTTGACTGTTCCTTCCAGTGACCAAGCCTTCGTCTATTTAATCCCATTTCCCCCAACATGGACTGTGTTAAACATAAGGAATCAGAAGACATTAACTTCCACCAGGCTGTGGTCCAAGTTCCTTTCCTAGCTCAGGGAGCTCCAACCTGTGAGGTCAGGGAATTCTTTGGCAGGAAACACCTCAGATTTGTGCAATATTCTGGATACTAAGGTAGAGTATTTTCTAGAGTATAGTTTATTTTATTTCAAAGACTTTCAGCAAATAAGTTATATATAACTGTTTAATAGAGCAGATGAGTAAGTTGCAGCAGTTCTTCAAACAAGACTCCTTGAGGAAGAAGGAGGAATCAGACCTCACCTCAGGCTTGGAGAAAACACCGAGGTCACCGGTGAAAGGGCGTTTTGCCTCCTCCACTTCAACAATCACATTGGCCTACACATGCACCCCACACTATTTCTTACAACACTTCTCTCTCCATATGGTGATTACTTGCCAGTGCTTGACACAACAACTCTGGTACTACCAAAGAAGCAATTTTTTATATATTTTTTGGGTGCAAAACTTGAGAAACAAGAGTCTACTTCTGCATACAAAAAAACTCACCATTGCTGTCATGACGCCTAAGAAGAGTACATTGCTGCATTGATAAGAATCTGCTGAAAGATTTGCTTTACTTTCAGATGCAGCAATTTAGGGAAAAATTCTAGTGGAATCTATAAGGATTTTAGGCACTGCATGATAAATCAAGAGACGGCTTGAAATATGGGATTCCAAAACCCCTGGAACAAACTTGGTCAGTCAGTCAACACCTAGATCCATAGATGGAAAGAAACAGATTGTTGCTCTCAGCATTTTCAGAAGCTGGCAGTAAAGACATTCCATTTCTGCCTGACACAATAGGAAAAGAATGATTGAAACATGCGGGGCCAAAAACTGCCATATCAGCATCCTTTTGTGCCTCTGGAGCTCCAAGATTTACTTTGCAACAACAATGTCACCTCTCTCAGAAGACAAGGGACACTTCTGCAGATGTGATTGGATTGCAATTTGTGGTCAGAAGAAGGAAAAGGCCTGAAATTAGGGTTTCTGTTTCTGCCTGGAATGGAGCTGGTTCTTCCGAGGCTCGAAATTAGGGTTTCTGTTTCTGGCTTGAATGAAGCTGCTTCTGATAATGAGGAGGAGGAGGAAGAGGAGAAGGTGGATAACGATAAGACTACGTACCGTGCCTGGAAGCTCATTCGGACCTGCATCCAATGTGATGACGCACTTGTCAAAAATCCCTAGAGCTCGTAACCGAGAGTTGGCTCGAACCGATTCCTGCAGAAGCTCTTGCATAGTTTCCACGGACCTCACCTCCTTTAGCTGCGCCTCAATAACCGAATCCTTGGTTCTCGTATTCCCTTTGATCTGCACATCATGCACGCGCACTTTCACCGGCTCCGTCGACAGTTTCTGTGTCATGTTCCGAATGAGAGCCACATCGATTTCCTCCTCCTCCTCTTCCTCTTCTTCCTCTACCACCTCTGCGCTGCCCTCTGCCTCCCTGGGCTCCTCTTCTCCCTCTCTCCCCGCCCCTGCTTCTCCTTCTTCTTCTTCTTCCTCTTCTTTCTCCGCTTGTTTTCCTTCATGGCTGCTGTCTTCTCCGGTGGAATCCATGAAGCACTCTGGCGTTTGAGTTCCCGATCAACCAACTGCTAGTACTTCTCCTTCTGCATAGGAATGAGAGACGATTGAGAGATCTGCAAACGATCCGGAAGTACGCTCTTCGCGCGGCTCCCGTGCTCTCTCGCTCGCTCGCTACTCTCTTTCTGCAAAAGAGCGCAGGCACAAGGTCGCGAACGACATCCGACGACGCGAGGACGACGTCCGTCGACGAAAGCCAGGTCGTCAGCGGGCAGCCCGAAGTCAGGTTTTTGTATTGGGCCCCTTCTTCTTTTCGAAATCTAAATAGGTAATGCCAAGTTATGGCTTTTAAAAAAAAGGGTTCAGAAATATTTTATGAAAATAAAATTAGAATGTTTGTGGATGAAGAGGTTGAATTAAAATTGGGAAATAAGAATTCTTGATTAGTTTCCTTTTGATTAATATATAAGGAGATGTTTATGACCTTGAAAAACACCTTCATTTTGTACAAAGTTATGGTATGAATACAAAGTTTGTGAGAATTGAAGTTTTGATTTTGGAAAAGCTTTTGGTTTCTTTGAATAGTTTTGGTGTTGTTTATGTGTAATTCATGGAAGGAGAATGGTGAGGTTTACATAGCCAATAGTAGGGTGGGAGGATAGTTTTACAATCAAAAACATAGATTTCATAACTATGTAGTAATCATACATTGTTTCGGTCCTAAACCCGCTCGTGTTATACATTCCCAAACATCAAAACCTTAAAAGGTAGGTCACAAGTCACAACCAGTGTTGGTCTAATATCAACATTTCAACAGACCAGCCTGGTCCTAGTACCAGGTCCCTTTTTAAACCTTTCATTTCTACCTGCTCTTGGTATTGGTTCTAAGACTGTTTTTTGAATGGTATTAGGCAAGTATATACTAGTGTCGGGCGGTTCCCAAATGGGGACATGGTTTTCGAATCCGTTCTCAGTTTGATTCTCAAAGTGAAAACTGACAAATATCTAATTTATTGGTAACTAGCTTGAAAACTGACCTTCCAATTCTCACCCATGTGAGAATTGATACTGAGAGTCTAGGGTGAAAATTGATACTGAGAATTAGACTCTGTGTTTTTTTATATTTAAATCAGTTGGGTTTCTAGATCCGGTTCTTAGGGTTCCTAATGTATTCATTAGTTTGGTATAGGTTAAGTCATTATATTCAAGTTAGTAATTAGGTTAGTGGTTAGATTTGAGCATGGGCGTGGTGCCTCCCGCAAGAAAAGTATAAAGAGCTTCAAAGCTTTTTAATGCTTCAAGATTGTTATTTTTTGCTTTGAGAAACTTGTGGTTTATTGAATGTGTTTAGAGTTTTGCTTTAAGGTTTAGTTTTTTATTGATGTTGTTGATGTTTCCTTTGTGGTCATATGGCATGATCATTATTGCTTCTTCCTTCATGGTGATGATTGCTCGATACCATTGTTGTTACCTCTTTCATGGTTGCAATCGCCTAGTGCCATCACTATTGTTGCTTCTTTCTTCATGGTCATGATCTCATGGTGCCATCATTGCTACTTCCTTCAGGGTTATGATCGTCTAGTGCCATTGTTGTTGTTGCTTCTTCTTTCATGGTCATGGTCACTTGGCATCATTGTTGCAACGGCTTCTTTCATGGTCATGACTAGCACCATCACTGTTGTAATTTCTTTCCTAATAGTGGTTGCTTAGCACACCGTTTCTTTCATGGTCATGACTGCCTAGCACCATCATTGCTATTGTCATTTGTTTCATGGTCATGGTCACCCGACACCATTGCTAATGTCATTTCCTTCATGGTTGTGGTCACTTAATGCAATTACTATTGTTATTGCTATTGTTATTGCTTCTTTCATAGTTATGGTTGCCTAGCACCATTGTTCTTGCTATTGCATCATTCATGGTCATGGTCACATGGTGCCATCGCTATTGTTGTTGTTTTTTTCGTGGTGGTCATTTAGTGCCATCCACTCATCTATTTCAAGTAATTTCACCATCGTTGTTGATGTTGTTTCTTTTGTGGTTGTGTTCACCTAATGTCATTTCTATTGCTGCTACTTTTGTTTAAGCAAGGTACTTCCCCCTTTCCTATTTTGTGTAGTTGTGGGGGTGTGGAATGGGGAACACACATTAATTTCAACTTCGACCTTCAACCACATTCACTTAAATAAGTTTTTTTTTTTCAATGTTGATTTTTTTTTTAATCTTTCATTCCTTTTTTATAATATATTTTTATGTATGTGTTTCTTTTTGCTTCTGGAAACTAGTGTGTTTTTGTTTTTTGAATGCAAGGTTTTTAAATAAAATTCTCATTCATAAAAAGTGAAAATACTCAAATTTCACTCATTTTTTTGCTTGTATATTTTGCATTGTGGATAAGACATAATCTATGATTGATTTTTAATACCTCTCATAAAGGTAAAACATAGATTGTCTGGTTATTTTCCTTCAAATCAAGCAAAATTGTGTTGTGAAACTAAACATGGAACAATCATTTCAAAATGAAACTAAAATAAATAATGTGCATGGATGTGAAATAAGCATGGATGATGGAATGGAAAAGGAAGAACAAGAGAATGATCTGAAAACCATGTAGTTTACAAACAGAAGCAAGTGTAAATTCAAAATGAAATAATGAAATAATGAAAGATAATTTCAAAAAAATGCATGTTCAAAGAAATAAATGGAAAAGTCAAAATAGAAATGCAACATGTTGGGCTTTTTATTACGTAAATAATAACAAAGAAATCAATGTAAAATTCCCTCAAACTAATAAATGCATTTTTTGTTACACTAGTCCAATGTTGGTGTCCTATATAAAAACTCAAGCAAGGAAAGATTAATTCTATACAACACCACAAATGGAATATCTGTTTTAAGAAAACATGTGCTTTCAAATCATTTAGAAATTGAAAATTTTCTTGAAAAGGAAATGAATAACCCATTAAAAAAAGAATTAGAAAGACAACCTGTTAAAAAAAAACATAATTTGTCTAGAGTTATAATTTTTAATTTTTTTGCTACAAAAGATCCTTTCAAAAAGGATGACGTGTAGCAATAGCAGTTTGTGGAATTTTTTTTTTTTTAATTGTCAAAAATCATTTGCGTATGCATTTTGTTGAAAGTTCATGGTTCAAGTGTTTTAGTTTGCATTTATGCCTAAGAATTGTTTTGCATTCCAAAAAATAATTTTACAAGAGATTTTGCTTGAATTAATGGAAAAAGTAAAGAAACTATATGTTTTACTATGTTTGGGAAAAATGTTTTTTATGCGACAAGTTTTAATCTTTGGATGTTAAAAAAAGCTTATGACATTTTTTGCACTTGTGATTAACTTTTTGGGCAAGGATTAGCAGCTAAAGAATATCACAATTGGATTATTTGAAACCATGGACTCTTTTAGCCAAACTTTGGCCAAGAATCTAATTGAGTTGTTAGGAGAATATAATTTGAAAGATAAAATTATTGCCTATGTAAAAGATGAAGGCTCCAACCTAAACACTATGACTAGAGCTTTTAAATTTGTTGTAAATTATAATATTTAAGTTTGCAAGAAAGTTTTCAAGGGTTTCATTTTGGTCATGCATTTTCTAAAGCCTATTAGTATACAATAATAGATGAAATAGTTTGTAAGGAATTAAAGTATGTATCTATCAAAACTGCACAATTTGATTTGTAGAAATGTATAACCCAACCTAAAAAATTAAGAATGTAAAAAAGAGTGGAACAAAGATTGTTCTAAGTCAAACCTTCCAAAAACAATTTTGAATACTCTAATAAAGACAAGGTAATACATTATTTCACTTGTAATTTTGTAGGAAACATTGTACTTTGATTTCTTTTGTAAATGTTATGAAAAAAAATTTAACATTTGCTTTGATTTTGCAAATTTGCTACTAAGGTCATTCTTTTCCAAGAAGTTGTATAATTCAAGGATGTTTTGTTACAAGAAACAAAGTTCTATGAGGATGATTACTTGAGTGCCACCTCCTTTGACTTGGCACATTTGCTAAATTATTGTTAATTCTCTCTCCCCATTTGTAGATGTTTATGTCTTGAATCAATCTAGGGGTCATTGGTTGCTAAGTGATGCATTTAATTTTGCCATATCCATTAGTTTGAAATTAAAAATAAAACATGAAAATGCAGTTTCTTTTCAAACCCTAATGGAAGAGGATTATAGTATGGCTCTTGAGTTTATTTGTTTAGCTTCCAACATCAAAAAAGAAGTTTGTATGGTGTTAAACTTTTTTCTTTGATTCTTGAAAACATATGAAGAAAAAAGAACCCATAGTATGTTATCCTTGATGTTGGATCCAAGATTTGAAAACCTTCATTTAGTTTCCTTTATTATTGGTCGTGAACAAGGAGTGGCCATTGTTCAAGAATATGATGAAAGGTCTTTATATCTTATGTTTTTGAAATGTTATCATCATTTGCAACTAGTGTTTGCATTTGAAAATGAATTTATTGAACAAATAATGGATGCAAATTGCAATTTGGATATATTTGAAATGGTAGCAGGAACAAATGAACCATTAAAAGAAATTGTCAAAAGAAAACTTTTAATTTTTAGGTGTTATCAAGTGGATGTTAAAAAGATTACTTGCCTTCTTAAATAGTGGGAGAGGCATGAAGTGATGCTTCCCACAGTTGGATTTCTTTGTTTGACAAATTTTAAGCATTATAGGTTCACAAATTGAGACTGAGAATATTTTCCCTAGTTGAGATACTTACTAATTTAAAAAGATGTCATTTACAATCAAAAATTTAGAGACATTAATTTTTGTGAACAAAAATTGGCCCAATTATCCTAAAAGTGGTTGGAAATCCCCTTTTAACTTGATAGAAATCATTGGGATAAATGTAGATTTGTAAGAAGATTTTAAACAATTTGAAAAAGCTTTTGAAAGAAATGAAATTGTGGATATATAAACATTTGCATTATTATTTTTCAAATAATTTTTTTTAAAATTCCCAATTATGTGCATTTTTTAAAAAAAATTATAACTTGCAATTTTGACATCCAAGTTGTGAGAATCAGTTAAGAAAACTAATTATTATCACATTTGTGAAAATCATTGCCTTCAAAAATTGGTGAAATTTTTTTGAAAAAAATCTTGATACCCAAGTTCGTTATCTTAAACCCCTTCTTATTAAATAATAATAATAGTCGAAGCAGTTTTCATATAACACCCACAACAACTAGAATTGGAAATTTTTTAAAAAAAGTGAAAATCACCCACATTGGTATATACCAATGTTGGTTAAATATATTGATGAATACCATTTATCAACAATAATTGGAAATACATACATGCATGTTTAAATCTCGTTCATTTTCTCATATTTAACATCGAAAGTAATTGATAGACTTCAATTTATGTGCATATATTTTATGCATATGTATATCCATCTCAAGTGTGACTCTTCAATATGCATATTTAATGACCATTTTTCACAAGATCTTAAAATATGAATTTTATCTTAACAAGTTATAATTTTGTGTGGGATAATTGGAGGTGGAGTTTGGGGTGTGGTTGGGGCAAGTAACTAGGCAAAAACCCATTTGGCCGACCAGAAACCATTATTTATTATTGTCTTAAGGTTTGCTATGAATTCTACAAAAAATAGTTTAATAGTTTTTTGTCTTTCTTGGTCATGTCAAATATGCTCACATTGTGCACATTTTAACATTTTGAACAAATCACGAAACAATCACAACATGTTATTGACACTCCTTACAAATTATGTATGATCACATATGTCGCAACCTTAGCTTTGGGTTCGCAACCAAGGCAAAGGGGTTACAAGAGGTTACAAGCCAAGAAGAAGCCCGGGAGTCACATCACATACTCCCGAGAATGTAAGAAACTATGAAGGAGTATGAGGGAGTGAACCTTCACACTCCCAAGGCATTTCCCACTTTGGGAAATGGAGTCTCGGTGGACTCTTGAAATTTCAAAGAGTAATTTTAGGGGTTAAAACTCAATGGCTTGTGGTGTTCTTTATATCATTGAAAAGTTTTTGGAACCTAAATGTTTAAAATGGGCTTGAATTACTCATTTGTACATCTGAAACACAAGTTATGGCCAAAAGAAGGGTTAGAAGTCAAATTGTCAATTTGACTCCCGACCAGAAAAAGTTGGGAATCGACCCGATTTACTTGGCTGCAGAAGGTGTCCAACATATCGTTGGAAAGCTCTCAACGAAAACTACAACTTTGCTTCAAACCGCATCTTGATCCGAGGTCTGTTCGCAAAATTATGGGGCTCCAAAGTCGCAAGAGTCCCAACTGGCGCGATTTTAGGACTCCCACTCGGGAGTCCCAGGAGAGAAAAGCCATTTGGATGTGGGCTCCGTGGCCAGCCATAGAGTTTACTATAAGGGGGAGGTGGTGGCTTCCCCCAAGTCCAGGCCATGGTGAGTCTAGTGTGTCTGTGTTGCCCGTGGCTTGTCCTAACACCAAAGGTGCTCCAACTATGCACTAACCATTTTGTGTGGGTTGTGTGCAAGCCCGTGTGAGTGAATGAATCTTGTCAACTCTTCCTAGTCCCATCCCGAAACTCCAACACGCCCCTTTACCCCTCAAAATGTTGTGAACTAAGGAGCGTGCCTCGACTCTTCCTTCTTTCGTTGTCTTCTATTTGGACTCACATTTGAGTCCTTCAAGGAATTGGGAGTGCATCAACATACATGCACATAAGCTTACCTTAAGAATAGGTCCACCTCAAACCCCCAACATGTATACAAAAATTATTATTGCAAATAATACAAAATTATTGTTTCCATTTTTCCCCTAATTGCCCTTATGCCCACCCAAGATGTGTCTGGTGGTGCCCAAACACATCTTGGTGCTACCATATGCACTTTGGTAATATTATGTACATTTTGAACTTGTAATGTGCACTTAATGTCCATTACAAGCCCAAAACATGCATAAAAAAAGTCCAAAATACATTTGGGCATCATCTTTTTTTTTGGAAAAAAAAAAAGATTAGGCCAACGATAAACAATGAAAAAAATGATGTAAGTATACTTACCGATGTCGGATAGGTACCAAATTATGGTCCAAAATTAACTTGGTTCTTAGCTAGTTCTCACACAAAAATTTAACTAGGTATCATTCAGCGTGATATATTAGTGATACCCAAGATGATATAACCCTTGGGTTTATTTTTTAGGGGTCTAAAAGTAGATAGTATAGGCTTAATTAAAGTTTAAGGTGGAGGTTGTGTTTAAGGTTAAAGTGTAGGTTGGGAGCATTGTTTTTCTTGTGTGGGAAGCAAAATTATAACCCAAGTACATTATTTTTGGTGTTCATCATGTATGTTGTTGGTTGTTGGTGTTCATTGTGTTGTTGTTGAAAGTCAACATGTTATTACTAGTTGCAAGTGTTCATTGTGTTGTTGTTGCTTCTCATTTTGTTCATTAACAAATAGTTGAGGTATTGACAATATTGTTAGTGCTCCTCATGTTGTTGGTTCTCATCATGCTCATTAATGAATAGTTGAGTTATTAACATTGTTGATGGTTAATATTAGTGCTCATCCTTTGGTGTGTGCAATGAGTGCAAGTGTAATTTTCAAATTTTTGGGGTTATAAATTGTTACAAGAAGGATAATCTACACTATAGAAATTTTGTGGAAAAATTAGGTTTTTTAATTATCAAAACCATTTGCCCATTTCATTTATTGAAAGTATTTGGTTGAAATGTTTGGTAATGTAATTATGCCTTTGTGTTGTTTTCCCCCTTCCAGAAAAATTTTTAGTCAATAAGTGTTATTAAATTTGGTTAAAAAAACAAAACAAACATATGTCTTAGTAATATTGACAAAATGTGTTTTTACTCTTGCAAATTATGATTTGTGGGTGTCCAAAATGGCACATGATGTTTTTGCATTGATTGTAAATTTTTTGAAAGAAAATTGGATGCTTAAACACATTACAATTAAGTTATTTGAAACATTTGAAACAGTAGGGCAAACATTGATAAGAAGTTTGCAAAACCTTTTAAAATATAATCTAAGCTCAATAACTACCTTAGTCCCTAGAAAACTTATCCACTTACAAGATTTATCCTTTTATTGTTGAGCAAACAATTATCCTTTTAGGTTGTAAGTGAATATTATCCCATTAATGAGCAAATAATGAATCTTCAATCTACAACTAGCATGTATGACTCATCCCCCCCACCCTCCTAGCACCCTGCCCCCCTCTTCTTATCAAGCCCAAGACCTAAGACCCATGTCCTCTATTTCAAAGCTTTGATATTTGTGCATTCTAATCTTATGATGCATTACAAGCATGTTTTGTGTTAGCTACATGCAAAATGTTACTAAAGTAACTAAGGATTGGCGGCACTTCCATTGAAGAACTATCTAATGTTAATTTGCTGTTGATGGCCCAAGTTATTAACTACGATGTTGTTGAGCTTGCTGACAACACACTCCAACTACATTTGAATGATGCCATCAAAGATGGTGGGTTAATTTGTGACAAAAGTTATCAATGCTTCAACATTTGCCACAACCTGTTGCAATGTCACAAGCTTTGGCAGCTATTTGTTTGGGTTAGAGTTGTCCTCATTGGCCTCTTCAAGTCTCTAGAATCTTTTCCTTGCACACTAATAATTTCACATATTAATTTTGATACTTAAATATTTAATTTTGATAATTTCATGTTTAATTTTGAGGACATTCCAAGGCACATTGATCATCAAAATGACATGACACTAACCTCTAAAATTGTATTTGTTGCATTAACCACACTAGTTCATCATCGATGAGCTCAACCATGGCCTATGCCTCCCCAAGCAATTCTAAATATTGCCCAACAAGGGCATCATCATACCCAAGCCTATTAATTAACATGCTCAATATAGCTTGTTGCTCCCAAACTTGCACTTCCAAGAACACCTTTGGGTGGCCCAAGTTGTTGTGCTAGGATTTTAAGAAGATTTTGACTTTTCACCAGCAATTTTGGATGATGGAAGGGCTCGTGTTTTCTTAAACCAAACAACTCCAATGGATGGCTTAAAACACAGATAAAAAGGAACATCATTAAGGGGGCACACACACAAGCCATTGTTCATGGTGTTTGAGCTTCATTAACAACTTGATTACTTTTTTCTTTTCTTTTTTAATTTTTAAATTATCAAAGTCATCAAAAGAAGATGTCGCATCCATCATGGTGCTCGCATCTAAGATGGTTGGCTTGATGTTGGATAGATCAACCAAATCATCCACCACCTTGTCACATTCGCTCAAGATCCAAGCACATAACTTGCACTTGTAAAGTTGTTTGAAGGCAAATGATGTCAATGTCCAAGGGTTGCACAACTGATGTTGTGTTCTTGGGTAGGAGCAAGATAAGCATGTTGGATAGGTGGATGGTGTCGAAGCCTTCTAGCTTTTGATGGTTGTCACCCAAGAGGATGTGTCATAGCACATTGTCCATGATGAGCAAGATGTGCCATTTTGTGTGGTGCATTTGGTTGTTGAGCTTCTTTGCCTAATCCATAAAGATTTGTAAAAATATAACCTCTTAAAAAGCCTTACCTCCCAAGGCATATTTTTGCAAATACGTTATTTTGATTTTCTTCAAGATTGAAATTGAAACAAAATAAATCAACATGAACTTAGCTAGGATTGAAACATATTGATCCAGTCATTTAGGACTTATTGTTGGTGTAGTATTCCACAAGTTCCAATGACTGGAAGCTCTAACCAAAGTAGTGAGAGTGTTTATTCTTTTAGATGACGATGGACTTCAACTTGTTTGTCCCCATGTAATTGATGATGAAGCCCAAGGTGATGCGTTCCTTGTTGACTTTTGCTCTTTAGATAGCTTCTATTGATAAGCTCTTGTTGGGCTCTGTGTGATAGAACATGCCCGTTTCATCCATGTTGTAAACGTCGTTTGGTAGAAATCCCTATAATATAAAAACATTGTAATCATTCATGCTCTATGTTTTCAAAATAACCTTCCAAGTCTTAATCAAGCGCATACAATATTTGTTGAAGTTTTTTTTGATAAGCATAGAAAGTCATAAAGGAGAATTGTTAGTTATGAAATGTGTACATGTCTTTCAATGAAGCCTGGGAGCTTCTCATGGGCGTGTGTAATACCCTTAGCATTAGCCACATCGGCCTTTTCATGCTCATCTTGAAGCACTTGATGTTATGGCACTTCTTAAAGTTGGCCAGCCACCCATCTGAGCTATTGAAGTCCCCCTCAACTCCTAGCTTCTCATCTAGAACCTTGGTTTGCATGGAAACTGTGAGGTTGTTTAGGGAAACCTTCTAGTGATGCTTTTGCAAAAAAATAAAATTGTTAGGAAGGCATACAATTATGTGTTTGCTGTAAAATAGTTGTGTGCATCATACATGTTAGGGATTTAACCTTGTTTGTAATCATAGAAACATTAACGCTTTTGCACAAGCTTGTTAAAAAATAAAAAAGTTTACTTGGCAAAACCTTTTAAAGAGTGCCTCCTCAAGCTTAAGCCACTTTGTTCTTTTCTACTTCTTCTTGTCTAGTGTAACGTCCTTTAGAGCTAACCACTTCTCCTTTTCCTTGAAGATCTTGTGGACTTACATATTACTAGGAGCTATCTCCCAATGCTTTTGGGCAAACTCTATCAACCTCTTTTGTGTTTAATGCTTGGAGTTTGATTCCTTGCATTCACAAAACTTGCACTTTTGTGCTTTAGTCAATGTAACATTATTTCCCTTCTGCCTTTCCCCATCTTCCATGGTTACTACAGGATCACCTTGATCAACCTAATCTAAGCTAACAATGACCTCATAATTGCCTAGTTATTCACAATGTGTTTTTTTTTTCCCCCACTTATCCCTTTTAGATCATCGTTCTTTACATCAAATGATATTTTTCTTATGGAAAGAAAAATCATCATGTAATAAACGAACAAAAGGCTAAATTTTTAATATCCGCTTGTGCAATAAGCGAATAGGCTTTATATGCTTAAAAATCACAATTTATTAGGGAAAAAGTTCATCCCCAACCTCTTTATCCACTTACATCATTTTATCCCCTTTAAAAATGTGCGCTTATCAATCTTAGATTATAATGTGGTTTGATTAAAAAAAATCCTTGCTTATGGTAAATTAATTTGTCACATGCTAAATTTATGATTGATTGCCTTGAAATCAATAGTAAATTATGAAACTTTATGTGTGATGTTTTTTGACATGCCCCCAAATTCCTTAAAAGACCCAAATGTGGGTCCCAAAACAAAACAAAGGAATTTTTTTTGGGGGGCATGTTCCTTAATTTGCAGCACTTCAGGGGTAGGAAGGAATGCTAAAGCTCTGGGATGGGAATAGGATGAACTCATAAATGAGAGTTCAAGATGAGATCGACCTACACAACCAAGGAAAGAGAGCGATTAGTGCCAATTGAATAAAAGTGGTGTGACGAACTTAGTAAGGACAACTTTAAACATAAGCTTTACATGGCCTGCAACCTTTGGGTGGAGGCACTACTCCCCTCCCTATAATATATTCTATGCCTTTGTGAGGTCTACATCCAAATGTGACTTTTCCCTGGGGAGTTGGAAGTCCCAAAACTAGGATTCTTGTTGTCCCAAAACTTTGGACATTCATATTTATTTCAAATCAATTTTTTTTTGGAATGCAAAGGTATTATCTTATAGCCCTCAAAAAGATCTTTCCAACGATGTATAAAACACCTCAATCAGAGCTCATTTGACCCCTGCTTTCAAGGGGTTTATGGTTGAGAATCAAATATCCAATTTGACTCCCACCCTTTCTTTTGATCATATCTCATGCAAATTAGGTCTAAATGAACAATGCAAGGACATTTTAAACATCTATGCTTCAAGACCTTTCTAATGGTGTCCTGGGGGGCCAATTTGGTGTTTGTTTTCCTTCCAACCAAGGCTTTGAACATTCACAATGCTCACATGAGTGCAATTCCCAAATTGGGAGTGCATTTGGGAGTCATTGGGCTCTACCCCTTGCACCCTTCCCCATTTGTGAAAGTTTGTTTCACACCAAAACACACTCTCTTAGCCTCATGGGCCCTTGCACTCCACATTTAATTGTAAACCCAATATTAGGGTTGTGACATTTTTACTCTTTTATTGCTTTGAATCTTTGTATTCTAAAGTGTTGTTGTTTGATTAGTAATGTGAATTGTGTAGGTTTGTAAGCAAAAAGATCATGTTTTAAAAAGCCTTTTAATTTTAAGAAACCATTGCCTTCTATTACAATAAACATACTAGTTTTAAGGTCAATATATCACAAATTTATTAGCTTCATTGGTTCGTTTGAAATTCACATGAAACCTATTATTTCATGGGTTTGTGTTTTTTGCACACAAATGTCATGTATTTAAAACATGTATGATGCATGTGTAAATAGGATGAAATATTTTCAACCATTATTTCATCCTATTTATACATGCATCATATGTGTTTTAAACACACAACATTTGTGTGTAAAAAACACGAACTCATGAAAAAATGATTTTTGCACGATTTACATTATCAAATCATGGGATGGGCAGTTCGTGATGTGGCTATGTACCTCCTTTAGTCACATGTCATATATAGAATGAACTTCTTTTATCAGATGCTTTGATTGATAATGATGTTTTTGACTTAATTATTGAATTAGAGACTTTTGCAAAAAACATTAAGAAGGTCATTAAGGTGATTGACTTTTTCCTTTCTTTTTTGACATGATATGATGAAAGAAAAGTTCATAATATGATAGCCTTGATGTTATATCCTAGATTCAAGAGTTTGACATTGAACTTTATCAAGGTGGTCATAACTAAATAGCGTGATAGGAAATCCTTGTTTCCTATGGTTTTAAAGTCTTATTATCATTTGCATCCATTTTCTGAGGTTGAAAGTTCCATTGCTTACAAAATTGATGAAGTTCCATAATTTGGAGATGGTATTTGACACCAATGAACTTACAAAGGAGCTTGTTGATATTTCATAGATATGAGATGGATGCAAAAGGTGTCAAATGTTTTTTGGAGTGGGGGAGGAAACATGAAATCATGTTCCCAACTATTGGTTTTTTAATTGAACATTATTAAAAATTGTAGGTTTTCAAATTGAAGTTGAGAAATGTTTTTCCCTTGTTGGAATTCTCAACAATTTGAGGAGAAGTTGGCTATAATTAGATAAGCTTGAGAAATTAATCGTAATGAGTAAAAATTAGCCAAATGATGCATGAGTGAGTTGCAAGGCTCCTAATAATCAAGTAGATTTGATCAATTTTGAATTAGGCTTAAAACATGAGTGAGATGATTTTGAAAGCTCATTGGAGCAAGATAAATTGATAGAGGAGTAATCTAATTTGTTTGTTTTGTATATCTTTGAAATGCAATCACATATTTTTGTTTAGATATTAGAGTTCTGTAATGATTGTTGATTTGTTTTTGGCCTATGAAAAATTTAAAAAAATATTTAAGTATCTTAATCCTAAAATCTAAAAGCAAAGTTAAAGAACTGGCTTAATATAATTGACTAATCTAAATGATTTCAGAACCAGACATAAGGAAAAATAAAACTAAAGAACTGGACAAAGTATGATTTTTTGTTTAAAAAAAAGTGAGAACTGGTTTGGTTCTTAAATTAAAACAAAATTGAGACCCAAAACAGGTGGTTATGAAAAAAAGTTAATAACCACCCTACACTGGTACTCACTACCTGCAATGACAAGTATGTATGTGCAGATATAATGTTGGGGCCCATAAACATGCAAAATTGAACGGTATAAAGTGAGAGACTACTTGAATGCTACCACTTGAACCAATAATTATCACCAACCAATCAAAAATAGTCAGTTTATTTTACTGAGCCTTGTGCAGACCACTGATGATGATGGAGCCATCCCTTAATCCTGTGAAAATAAAATCAGGAATGGGTATGTCATTGACCTTAAGCATTATGTCTTCCACATCCTCTAGCATTCAATAGATAGAATCATGGAATAGGGTATGGAAGATAAAAATTTGAGTGCCATCATAAGCAACATCAGTGATGAGGTTTGAACTTTTTTGCCTCTAACCAAGACACAATTTTGGGCATGCTTGTTGAGTTTGCACAAAACTCTGGCTGTATGCCTCCTGGCACTTGAGCCTCTCAGAGTCTTCTATATTGCCAACCTGCGCACCATACCTCAGGAAGAGAGAGAAAGAAAGATCTTTTTGTTGCAGTAATGTACTTCATAAAAATCCACCTGGATTGAGAACAGTTCAACATTCGGCTGTTTCCATTGATACCAAGATTAGATCATATGCAAAACCGTCGACCCATGAGTTGACACTAACTCCACACACAAGGAGACACAATTTCTCCTCTCACTTTGCTTAAAGACCTTAGACATACTCTCCAACAAAGTTTGTAATTGAGTCAGAACACCTTGGTGAAAACTCCATGTAACATTGCCCCTTCCGGACTTCAATGACACATGATGTTTTAAGATAGAAATGAAGGGAGTTCACTTTATCCCGGTTTTATTCAACAATGTACAATTTATGCCTCCAAACTATACAGTGGTGCATACAGATGGTGGCACCCTCGACTCTAAGAAGAAAATGAAATTCAGCCCTACTCAAGCAGGTTCATAACGGGACCTGAAAGGGCGAGTCAAAACAGGGCAGTGTTGATGTCTGGAATTGTTGTGTTTCTCCTTGCACCACATTTGCTACTCCATCACATGTAGATGCATGAAAAAATTAATGCATGTCTTCTGCAGGTCCCTGCTGGCCAGAGATGATCAGAGAAGGAGATGAATCTGCAGTGCATTGACCTGATGTTTTCAAGTGGTGAACTTGTGTTGTGCTTGTAAGAGCAGCTGCAGGCCTTTGTTCCATACGTCATGAAGCTGTCTCCAAGAATTTGAAGAACGCCAGTGTGAACAAGCAACATCTCTTGCTTGTTGGGCAGAGCACAAAAAGATCCAGCATTCAACAAAGAGAATACTTTGAAGAGGACAAATAATCACTGCATGCAAGAAAAATCTATTCTTCTCCCCTTCGCTGGCGCAGAAGAGACTCCTGTCTCTGCAATCTCATCTGTTGCCGGAAATTTGCAAGAAAAGCCTCCACTCTCTGATCAACATCATCATCAGCTGGCTTCAGATTGGTATCCTCAACTGCACTCCCAGCAACACTCTTGGAGCCCATTGCAGATGGCCTTTCTTTGGTTGCCTCTTGTGGTGGTGCCCCAAATGTGCGTTTCTGAGATTGAGGGACTGCAGCCTTCATAGCTAAATACAACTCGCCTTCATGTTTCTGAGCTGCAGATGTGGATCCCTTGGCAGGCACTGACATAGTGCCTCCAGTGTGATGCAAGACAGGGTGAGATGGAGGTTTCCTCCCAGAACTCTCCTTGAAGGCACCACTACTGCTACCTGTTTTGCTACTCATTGACCTCCTTGGTTTCCGAGTCACAATGGGAGATAAATGCACTTCAACAGGAGTAATTACGGTGGCATCCAGTGAAGTTCGAGGAGATCGGGAGGGAAGAGGGGTAGGGGAAGGTACAGAAGCAATAGATGTGGCATGAGGAGAAGCTGGGGGTGGGGGAGCTGCTGTACGAGTTGCAGTGGGCGAATCTGCAAGGAATTCAGGAATTGCTGATCCAGCACCATCATCCACAGTCGAATCTGTGACACTGGGCAGTGCCTGATGTGGTGACGGGGGCACTACAACTTCACGGAAAGTCACAGGGGAGGCAGGGGGATGAGTGTGAGGAACAGGTGTTGATGGTTGAATGGGAGTAGGGGTATAGGTGTTGCTTGTTGAGGAGATCTCCTGAACAAAAATTGGTGCCAGTGTTGGACCAGGAGAAGGTGCTGCAGATGCATCACCATGGGACATGGTGGGAGATGATGCAGGGGAGTTGTGATCAATTTCATGGGTAGAGGTGAGGACTGGAGATTGAGTACCTTTGAAAGAGCGGCTGGAGGTGCGAGCAGGAGCATGAGATGCAGGAACCCCATGCTGAACAGAAGTGGTCACAGAGACAGAGGCAGGAACAGTAGGATAATCATGCTCAAAACCAGGAGTAGAGACAGAGGTCCCTCTTGCTGCAAGACGTTCATGGAAGCTATTACTGTTGCTCATGAATGGATCTTGGAAGCTGTTGTTGCTGTTGCTCATCACTGGTTCATGAGACTGAGGGTAGTCAGATTCATGATCCAAGCTCTGTGTAGTGGAGATCTTTGCAGCAGTAAGATGTTCAAACTGCGGGGAAGGGGCGGAAGCACTGCTCTTGCCAAGTCCACGCACATCATCACTCTCAAACCTAGATGACATCTCACGCTTCAGATAGAAAGGAAGTGGTCTGACAGCAGGGACGTCACAACCAGGGAACGGCACAGGAGCCGGAATGGGAATAGAGAGAGGCCTGATGCCTTCGCCCACTGAGAAAATGTCAGGCATCCGCAGAGCTTCTTGTTGAACCACAGTAGTCATGTGCCTCTGGTAAGCAGCAGCATCCCCTCTCTCGTGCAAGCTTCCAGATGGTGCTGCCCCTCCATTATTTAGAACTCCAGATGTTGCCACCATGATTCCAACCACCAGAAACACGAAGCAAATGGATGGAGTGCACCACTCTGCTATCAATTCCTTCATTTGCAAAACAGATTCCGGGGGCTGCACATAGCTCAGAACCATGGGGAGCATGGCCACTGTGAAAACGAGTACACTGAGGATGACAGTCTCTACCAGTTTCTTGGTTACTAGACGCTGTGGCTGCAGCTGCTCTTCTACCACCTTCTTGGGGCCGCCAGCAACCTCTGCTCCAAACGGTCCTCTCTGGTACACATTCCTGGGAGCTGACCAGCCATCATCCATCACCATAGTGGAATGGTGGAATTGAAGGAGGAGCTTCTTCAAAACCCCCGCAGAAAGCCAGGTGGTGCTGCACCGCAACAACAACGCAAGCCGCGAAGTTGCGATAGATAGCGGATCCGGATCATGTGATCAAAGGAAATCAAAGCATCATCGTCGATACCACCGCAGATGACGAGAGTAGTAGTAGGAAGGAGGCTCCGAATGGCGACTTTGACATGATCCCGAAATGCATGCAGAGAAACCCGCCCCCTGACAGAGAGAGAGACAGAGAGAGCTTCAGTAAACGGAGATCGCCCGGCTGAAGAAGAAGAAGAAGAAAGAACAAGCACGATCCACAAGTGCAAAACAATTACATACTTGATGAGCTTGGAAGAATTCGGAGAACCAGAGTATGTGAAATCAAACCTGGCAGCACAGAAGTCCTCGACAAGATTCGAATGATTTCCGACTTCGAGGAAATGCTGCTCCCAGACCAAAGGAGGCTGGCTGGCTGGCTAGCCGTCTACAGGGGATGATGAACACGGAAGAAGCAGAAGAACAACAAAAGGAGAAACGAAGAAGAAGAAGAAGAAGCAGGGGTTGGAAGAGAGGGAAGAAATGGATGATCTAACATCAAGAAGAAGAAAAGGAGGCGGCAATGTGGAGTGAAGAAGAAGGGGAGCTTACAACAAAACGCAGACACAGTAGTCCAGCAGCAGAATCTCGTCGTCGCAGTTTTTATACTTTGCAGCAGCGACGACAGAAAGATGCATGCGGCATGCGAAACATACGATTTCTGTCTGACAACAAAAGGCGCAATCCCTGAGAATCCTTGAGGAAGGAAGAAGCAACTACAAATCAAAGATGCTCAAAGAAGAAAGAAAGAAGGAAGTTGGAACCCTAAGAGACACAGAGAAGACAGAGTAGACAATGACGACAATTCCGCAAATCATGAGCCAAAAAACACGCACAGAACTCACTCACAGTCAGATCCAAAACCACAAACAGAGACAGACACGAAGATTGATTGACTGAATGAAAGAGAGTGTTGTTGCTGTTGATTTTTTTCTTTTCTTTTCTTGAAGTTTCAAAAGAGCTCTCAAACACACAACACTATCCCCGACGCCAAGCTACAAAATAGCTTGCTGCTACAGATTTTTTTCTTCAACTACGAGAGCAGAAACAAAAAAAAAGAAGAGATATCTTCTTCGACACCGGAGCAAATTGAAAACGACGACGACGACGACGACGGCGCAGAAGAAGAGGGAATAAAAAATTAAATAGAAAAAGAGGACGTCTACGACGACGACAACAAATTCTTGCTGACAAAATACAAGAATCGGTTTGTATGGAATTCTCTGCGACGATGAGCACGACTACCGACGATGGCAACGGCAAAGCAGCGAACTTCGAAAGGCCCGGGACGTATACAAGAGCGACGACAAAAGCAACAAAAGCCGAGTGGTATTCAAAAACTCAAAGGATTTTTCTCAAAAAAAAAAAAAAAAAAAAGGGGGGGGTTGGGGGGGGGGGGGTTTTTTTTTTTTTTTTTTTTTTTTTTATTTTTTTTTTTTTTGCCAACAAGGGGGGAAATGCCAAAAGGGTTTTTTAAAAAAATTATAAAAAAAAAACA
>Ga0116231_10005391_pt1 | contig 25231 bp, 11 predicted proteins | sample S1TSphgellanicum_2_FD_89695 | JGI IMG/M metagenome (GOLD analysis project Ga0116231, IMG submission 89695) | Host-associated microbial communities from peat moss isolated from Minnesota, USA - S1T2_Fd - Sphagnum magellanicum MG | ecosystem: Host-associated > Plants > Peat moss > Unclassified... | reverse complement strand
TAATATCTTTTAACAATGGCATGGCATATATGTTAGATTGTGTTTTCTTACTGACAAGTCCATAATCTCTACACATCCAACTTTTATTTCAATTACCAAAAATGTCTTTCTTGGTAGGCATAAACTTTTTTTAAACACAATCTAACTAAGATTTATATTTCTGACACATCAAGAAATAAAATGGAAAAATAATTTAAGGAAATTCTTTTAAGGTTTTGTTATTGTGACATCATGAACATTTGTAATAAAAAACATGTCCAATGATGAACAAACTAAGGGAAAAACATAATTTTAAATTTATGTAAATGTACAAGTTTGAACATTAATTTTTTTAAATATAAAAGTCTACATGGACCCTAGAATTTGTATATATGAACATTTAACTTGATCTTTAATTCAAATATGAATGTGAAACATAACAATTTTTAAACATTCATTTAAAAAAATTATGGTGAATGAAAAACTTAATTAGAGGGTAATGGATTTAAAACATTAAAAATTAATGATTCAACTCATGTACAAATGTTGACAGTTCAAAAGATGTGAGGTCTTTATAAATTATTGCATGTGTTTTTATTAAATTATGATAAATGTAAAATGAAACCCATAAGCAATGGTTTCAACATGATATAAATGTACAATTCAACCCATGTACCATGTTGATAGTTGAAGAAATGTCAAAAAAATCACTAACCATTATAGTGCAATATGTAAATAAAGTTAAATGCTACCTTAATTTCCACATCAACAATTTGAAATTATTTTTAAAAATAAAATAAGGTGAATTCTTGTGTAAGTGCAAGGTGTAGTTTATGAATATAATTTTCCATTTGTTATCAAACTTTGATTCAACTTATTTTAGATGTTAATAGTTGAAAAGTTGATAAAAGAATGATTAAACAATATTACCATTCTTACAAAGAGTCTAGGGTTGAGATATTTTCCATGTCAATTTTTTTTCATTATTATAAAACTCAACATGGAGGATAAAAACCAATGCTAGTGAACAAGGCAATCATTGTTTTCACTATGGAAATCATGCACAAATAATTAGTAAACGATTTTACTTGCTATTTGTGCATAATGAAACTAAGTCAAATAATGGTCAAATTGGACAAGTAGTTGCAATGGGTGGTAGTGGAAAAGCCCAAAATTTCTTGTTGTGAACATTTGATAATGTGTGGCAAACGTTTTAGTACATTGTTATTATGTTTTGTTGTTCTTTAGTGTTTGAAACTTTGATTTCTGTTGCTGAATGCATTACAAAAATGGTGGAGTGGACATTTTTCTTTCATTATTGGGGGACCATAGTGACTTGAGGTGTTCTTAACAATCCTTAATCTCTCACCAATAGTGATACATTTTACGACTTTAAGGCCTTTGCACTTGTCATTTAAGAGGCCAACCATGCAAAGTCAAAATTTCTTGCCAACATGGGCCATGAAATCATGTTTGTTTATATCTTTGAAATGAAACTTCATACATGAGGAAAACTTCTTTTAGGTTTTGTTAATACTACAACCACAACCACAATTAGTGCAGTACAGTTTACATAGGAAACCTTATATATTAAAATGTGATGCACCTAACATGTGAGTGTGAATGAAAAGATGTTTGTGTTGTGACTTTTGGTACAAGTTTCAAGCCAAAAAAATCAATGTACAATCACTAGTTTTGCCTTCACAACCTTCCAAGCAATTTGCTATCTTTTTCAAGTTGAAGCTAACAAGGAGATATCACTTGAGGTGTATGATGCGATTCTAAGGGTTGGGTCATCAAAAGTAGCTCTTGTGATAGAAATAGGTGCTTACTTCAAAATTAAAGCTAACAAAGGAGATATCACTTGAGGTATATGATGTGGTTCTAAGGTTTGGGTCATCAAAAGTAACTCTTGTGATAGAAATCGAGAAGCCTAAAGAAAATCCTTTTCAAGTTCATGTGTCCAAATGAATTGAAATTGAATTTGAGGTGCAAGATACATGCATTGGAATCATTGAAAACAAGTTGCAAGACATGTTCAATCCTTTTACACATGTTGACGTACCCCTCAATGTCATAACTTTATGGTGGCATAAGTCTTGGGTTGTGCATTGTGTAGAAGCATGATCTTGGAACTATGGTGGGAGGAGTTTTTCACATGGTTTTTTGATCTTGTAAGTCACGATATGAAATCTCTATAACTTTATTATTAGTTAAAATCTCAATTCTATTAAGGTTGAAAATGATGCATTACAAGCTTGTATTTATAAGCCCTATCCATTGTCAGATGTTTGTAGTCAGACACCTTTGGGTGATTTAGCCTTTCACATTTGGTAGTATTATATGAATTAAGGAGTTTATTGATGGTATTTTGGAATAGATAACTAATAATTCACTAGCAAGCCATTTCTTTTTCAAATGAAAGTAATTTTCTTTAAACAACATTTATGTCTCTCAAAGTTCTATTACATAGATTGTTCTTAGAAATTGAACAAAAATTACAATTGCCCCTTGACCTCTGTAGTGGTTGATATGTGTGTTTCTAATAAATATTTGTTCCTCCTATTGACTCCATGTTGTTCAATCTTAATCAGGTCTTACCAACACAACTTCAAATGTTGACTTGAAAACAAGCTAATGAATTTTGTGTAGGTTTGTTGAACTCTTAGATGGCTACATCTAAGCTAACAATGTGATGGCCAAGGGCAATACTTTTGTTTCAAATTGCCATTTGCTTTGAGTGACAAAAAGGCCTTTATAACATATAATCATTTCATTCAACGTCCATGAGATTTTCTTCTCTTGAAACTAGCCACTCTCCAAGGCATCTATCAAAAATGGGCTTCTATTGCACAAGTGTGCCCACTCCCTAGATCTCTTATTAAAAGGAATAAAGTTTAGACTTTTGCTAGTTCATTTAGGATATGATAATGAATATCTAGATGGAGAAGTTTTGTTTGACCCTAATTTAGATGGAGTGCTTGGAAATGGTGCTTCAACAACAATAGATGAATCATTGAGAGCCACGCTAGAAGTTATTCAAGTTAGGAATGGCATGTTTTAATAAGAGTTGGAGGTAACAAACTATTGAGGAGTCCAACGCTACAACCAAAAGTGAATAATATGTTTAGGCTAATGATAGTTTGTGAAGCTTCCAAGTCTTTGTTACCAAATAATTCAAGATGACATGATTTGTCCCATGTTGTTGAAATCCCTCAAAAGCCCAAGTTGATAAGCTTATACTGGAAAGGTAGTATCACATATTAGACTATGCCTATGTGAGCCATACGAGATATATTCCAATTCTACCTATAGTGTTTGAAAGCACATTATTTTCACACATTCTTACCCATTTCATGTTACACATCCCTAAGCTACTCAATTAACATAAAAAATTCCATATATCAAGTGATGGATCAATCTTTGACAAACCTTTGAAATACTATTATTCATATCATGCAAGCTTTAGAAGTTTACTAAACATATTTTTTTGTTCCATTGATTGTTATATCATTATGGTCTTGAAGATCAAGCACAATGTCCCAATTGTCTAACAAGTAGATAAACATTAGTGAACTAAATTAAGACATTTTTCACCCCAAAGGATGAAGTAGAAAAATCATGCTTAAAATTGCAAAAGAATCCACCAATTACATGCACATCCACAACAACTTGCATTACAAGCAATTCACCATAGTCAATTGAAATTTTGTAAAACCTAGACTAAACAACACATGAATGTGAGCTTTACATAGACATTTGTTCAAATCAAACATTTACCATAATATACTGCATTACAACCAACATAGTAGAGACAATGCATGTGTAGTTACCAGGATGATTATATCTTCAAGCCAATGTTCAAGATTTTCCCATTCCATTATCTAGTGTAGCCATTAAAAAAAAAACAACACCACGACATTACAATGATCCTATGGCTTTGAAATTCCGAGGGAGTTAAAATATAAATGTTTTTTGAACTTCAAATATAGTTGTGGATTTTAGGTCACAAAATATGTGCAACTTGGAAAGGCAATTAGTTCAACTAAAGTTTTGCAACAAGGATAGGAGAGGACATGCACCATGCCTTTAACATAATCAAATAAATTGCTTGACATCAATTACAATTTTCTATGTACCTTCAAATATGGTTTTTTCTTATTAAGTTTTTTATTTAACGAAAATAATATTTTAGAAGTTCATCTTTCAAATTTAAGTTCTCCATAAGGCAAACTAGGGTTGAAATGTTTTTTATAACAAATTTTGAATGATAATTTGTAAAATGACTTGTGTCATTCAAGGTATGTTGCCTTCACACTACCTTCATAGTGTTAATTTAAGCAATTATGGACTTTCACATGTGCCTAAAAATGTTACACCATCATATGTTGTCACCCTGAAATGTGACAAAAGATCGTGAGACACAATGTGAGATCATGAGACATGACGCAAGATTATGAAATGCAATGCCAAAGCATGAGACACGATGCCAAACCATGAAACATGATAAGTTATTTTAACAAACTTTTCTTTGTTCATTTTTATAATGTTGAAACCTTCATATAAATATGCTTACAATGTTCAAATATGCCTTCATGAAAATCTATGCATACAAAATTTACAAAAACATTTGGCACAAAATCATAGAACACATTTAGCCTTAATTGATTATAAAAAAGACAATGCAAGCAATTTGAAAATAATAATGTTAGGGAAAATTTAACAATAATAAGAATGGGTGATGTAATTTAAAATGTCTCAACATTATTAATAATTTAACCCAAAAAGTAACAAAAAAATTTGTCCACTTTTAGGGCAAACAGTTATTAGAGACATTATGTGACTAATGGCTTGTTATTATAGTACCAAGAAAAAAATTGGGTTGATTCATATGAACATTTCAAACTACATTTTTTTTTAAATGTCTCAAAAAAACAATATAGAGATATCGAGCAAAGATTAAGTCATCCAAAATGTTGTAGTGTAAAGATTTTTCAATCTATGCAATATGCACATTGATGTAAAACAACCTTGCAATTTTGTAAGTTCTATACATGTAAGAGCAATGTAAGAAATTTGAAAGTGTTTTCATGTACTGTCAATGGGAAGTAAAAAGGTCTTTTACCCTAATGGAAAATTTAATGGATAAGACCACATTGTAATTAGGAATTCTATATTCTTGATCATTAAAATTGAATGTGTAGGGTTATTCAAAATTGTCATTTGAACTAAGATGATTTTTGCTAACATCATCTTTAACCAACTTGCAATTATGTATCCTTTTGTTCAACACTTTCTTCAAACAAACATTGATTCTCTTGTGAAAAGGAATATCAAAATCATCACCTAAATAGGATCATCCTTACTAGCACCACCCATAGTCAATTTGTGGCTTTATGTCTTTTTGGTGGGCTTCTCCTCCAAATCAACATTAATTCTTTCATGGATAGGAATTCCAAAATCATCATTAGTCTTCAACTCATCATCATCATTAATTGAACTCAAGTTTACATCTCCACCAATTTCCAATGATGATCACATTCATTTGACTCGAAACTTTTATCGTCTTATAACAAGGTTAAACATATCAAAGTTAATCTTTAAGTCTTTGAGGCAACAAACCAAACATTGTTAATTTTAATTTTTTAATTATCTCTTGAAATCATTAGCTTGGAAACACAAACCTTTGGCTAATAAACACTTGTCAATGGTTTAGGAGAAGAAAGCCAATCTTCCCTCGGAGGAATTATGTACAAGTTGGCACCCTCCTCCACTAGTTCCATGACCACCCTCCAAACCAACACATGCAAATGAAAATGGCCTTGTTGATCACTAATGATGCCTTTAAGTCTTCTAAAACTACAAACAACATTTGCAATATTCGAGTGATGAACCTTGCACATGAAGGTGGACAAGTTTAAATGAAAGGTTTCATTGTCAAAACTTCAAGCAGTTTGAAATTTACGTGCCAAAATGTATGTAATAGTCCAATAATAGAAACCACCAAGGTTATGTTTCTCCATCAACCCTCTTATATTTTTTGTTTCATTCATTCTAAGAACTTCAATTTTTCCTCTTCCTTATTCATCTTTTGAGCCTCTAACAATTTTTGATTGGCCTCAGGATCAACTCTACATATGTAGTTGACCAACATGTTTTTAGACATATCACCAAAAGACTTGACATGATGTGGTCCCCTATCCATCCTTCTTCTTACATGTGATGTTCTTACATCCTCCAATAGGTTCAAGTATTGTTCCATGTTGTCATTAATAAAAAAATATGACTAGGATGGGTAAGGAAAAAAAAAATCCTTAGTGAAAAAAAAATTCTTCAATTTTTGTACAACCCAAGAGATATAAGCCAATGTATAGTTGTTGAAAGGTCCCATATGAAATTCTTTTTTATTATGATGGGTGTCATCTAGAGTGATACATGTTTTCACCTTGATTTATCCATTATTCATCTTGATGAAACTCTTATAAAAAGGGTATGGTCCCCAACCCCTTGGGAAGGACGTTATTTTTGAATAGATTACCCATGAAGCACACAAGGAACATGGATCCACCTATGAAGGGCTAGGTTCCATGTTCAAGAAATCTAGATATTTTTTCAAAGTAACATCCATGAAGATGCATCCTTCCATGTATTTTGACATTGTTTTTGTAGTCGAATCACAAACATCATATTCTTTTTTAAATTTGGTTTTTTTAAAGGAAAATATTTTAAAAATCACTCAAATGTTGCTAATTAAGCATTTACAAAAGGCACTTTACATATCCAACATGTGGTGGGGAAATAATATGTAGGTATTCAAAAAACGTACTAAAAGTTCATCTTTCAATTTTTAATTCAACCTTTGCAAATCGAAAAATCTAACCTTGATAATTTGCACATTGGGTTCAAATGCATTAGCAACATCAAAAATTGGAACATTTGTTTGTTCATGGTTTGTTGTCGGATCAACGATCTGTTAACAAGACAAAAAGATGTCAATATTGTAGTAAGTCAAAGCCAAAAACGTAAAGCACAACACTTGAACTATAATGCAAAATAGGAAGTTTAAAACCTTCTAAACATTCAACTTGATAGGTTGACACACCTTGTTAAACAATTTGCATTTGTACATGGCACCTTGGGTGATATCAAGTTGTTCTTCATCTTGAAGAAAAGTAAACGTGTTGTAATCAATATTCATAGACACACTCATCTTCATCAAATGAAGGCATATGTGTTCCTTTATGTGCACGGATCACCGTGATCAACGAAAGCTTCATTAATTATTGGTTGACTAACACTAGAAAGAATTTTGTCCTTTGCAACCAAGAAATCAATGTCTAGATGTTTTAAATGACTGCATAATTGAGTATAGTCATAGAATATTATTTCAAATCTTACATGGAAAAATTGTAGTCATACATTAGTGGTGCATTTGACTAGTAAATGATGACATGATAATAGGAAGAATGACATCATTTTTCATTGTAAACTTTCATCCATATGGCATCCATGATTGATGGCAAAGTGACATGGATGTCCAAAATATTATTTGAAAATGTGACTAGGATAAAGTCATTTCAAATATGACTAAAAAATCATTATACAAATGACATGGAAAAAATGATGTGTCATTACATAGATAATGTGGTCATACAATTATTTTATAATGATTAAAAAATGACTATCAATAATTTAATATGAGCATAATGACATAATGAACTACATGTAAAGATCTGATTTTGATTAATATCATACATATAAGTAATATAAGAACCTTTATTTCATTTTTTTTCATATATTTGATATATGATCCATTTAAAATATTCAATGTGAATAAATTAGATATTATACATTGAAATAAATGTTTAAAATATGATATTAATAAATAAGATTGTGTGTGTGTATATATATATATAATATAAATAAAAAGTGTAGGGAAATATATAATTTATTTTTATATTAGACTTTTACCATAAATTTAAATAAAAATTAAAAATATATATGCATAAAAATGAATATAATTATTTTACATGTGTAAAAATATATTAAAAAATTATATTAGATTAAATGTAAAAAATTATATGAATTCATACATCTAAATTAAAAGTTATTGATAAAATTATGATATATTGAAAAGAAATTGTATAATATAAATTCCTAAATCAAATGAAGGTTTAAAATATGAAAAATATATTTTATTTATTCATGTATTAGTCACAAAGGTTTTTCCATTTACAAGTCATGTATTTGGTTTAACTTTTCCAAATAGTGGTCATTGAAATGTTATTCAATAAAAAAAATTCAAATAATTTTCTTATGAAATGAATTTAATGTTAAAATAAAATAATTATATAAGAGTGTAGATTTTTGAAGGAAATTTATGAATAAATTTTCAATTTTTCATTTGAGAAAATTATTAATAAAATATAAATTATCAAATTTGAAGTTTTGTGCAATGTTTAAATGAAGTATGGTTTAAATAGAATAAACACTAAACTATTTACATAACAAGCGAGGTGGCTTGGTAATAAAGGAATTGAACTCCATCCTTGGGGTCTAAGGATTGAACTTCAAAAATGACATTCATTGTGGTCAAACAATAATTAAATTATCACTAATGACTTCACCTATGTCCTTTATGATTAATGGATGATATTTGTTATATCATTGTGCCACATCATGTCCTAAATGAATATTGAACAATGACTAAACTATCACTAATGACTCCATGTATGTCCTTTATGACTAATGGATGATATTTGCTACATCATTATGCCACATCATGTCCTAAATGAATATTGAACAATGACTAAACAATCATTAATTAACTCCACATATGTCTTTTATGACTAATGGATGATATTTGCCACATCATGGTCTAAATGAATATTGAATAATGACTAAACTATCATTAATGATTCCACATATGTCTTTTATGACCAATGGATGATATTTGCCACATCATGTCCTAAATGATTATTATGTCACATCATGTCTTAAATGGCTATTGTCATAAACAATTCGTCTGTAATGACTTTAGGGGCTATTAATCATTTTTGTCCTTTATGATTGGAATACTAGTCATAAATTCAATCATATATTTGAAGGTTTCCACTAGTGTAATATGAAAGAAATTTGATCGTAATCTTTTATTTAAGAATTTTTTCTTCCAACTTCCATTCCTTCAAGTTTTGAAATTCAAGAAAATCAAAGTTGGTTTTTTCTCCATCAAAATGAAACATGCGTTTTTTCATGTTCAGTAACCATGTCATTTGCACTTTAGCTTGGGCCCACAAAACTCATCCATTTGGATATGAAAAATCAATGACGTGGGCACTCCAATATAGGCTGCAAGCAAATTCATCTTTATGGCTTTTGTTAGCCTTTTTAAAGTTTAGTTACTCCATTACATTAATCAATGTTGGAACACCTATAAGCAAACAACAAAATTTAAAAAAAAACCTTTTAAAAGATAAGTAGTGTCATTTTTTTTTCCAAAGAATCAATCAAAACGAATGCATGTAATAACAAGTATGATTTAAAGACATCTTACCTATTAATGGTACAAAACATGCTCAAATTGGACAAGCATCATCCATGAGAATTTCACAACATTTGCTTTCAAGGCCTTTGGAGTGTTGGTTGGATGTGTAAAATAGTTTAAAGGAACTTGAGGTTGGAATGTTGGATGATGCCCTCAAAATGCAACATTTTATTTTTTTTGAGTAACTCTATAGCTTCTTTTAGTTTGTACATCGAAATGTGTGATAATGATCTTGGTGCCCATCCTATTCAATGTAAAAAAAATTCACTAGCAACTTGTGCAAACAAGTAGATATGTTAAGTCTTAAAACAACAATATTATATGTTGCACACCATGAACTATGACTCAACGAAGAACAACTTCCAAAAGAATTTGTACACAAATTGTCAACCTATTTCTAGAAATGGATACTTTAATAAGAGTTTGGTTGATTGGATTCAATGTAACAAAAGAGGGGTTGATTGAAAGTAATTGGTCTTTTTACGGCACATCTTTCTTGAACATCCATCCACCTCTTGTGCACAAATATCCCTAGCACAAATTCATATTAAAGGAGCATCAACACATTTTGGGGATTTGCCATAATAATAGATGATTAGACACCTTCCGCTCTCTTATCAATGTCAAAATGCACGGCTAGGGCAGGTCCTTGGAATGTGTATTTAACTGTTCCAGAACATAAACTTTGTACACGTAGGACTCTTCGCCCAATTGCACTAAAAAATGATGAAACAACCATTAAGGTTAACAACTCCATCAACACTGAAGGCTCTCCTTTCAATAATTGCTCTCAAGAAATCAACTACATTTGATCAACGGTTGCTTTAACATGCGTTAAAAAGACATGAGGTGTTTTGCGAATTGTTTTGAAAAACTTTTCCATTGTAGATGCACATGTTTCTATTGACCACCCTTGAAAAAAACAATCCACATTAATGTTTGGAACTCCCTTCAAATGTAGTAGGTTGCCCAAATCAAATACCATCCTAGGTAACTTATTATCCACATGATAACCATGTGTTTCTCCTTATTTACATTAAGCAAGAGCATGGAGGAGTGTTTTTTTTAAATCATCCACAAGAAGGAATTTTTTTTTCCACCTCCACATATTACGACTATTGTCTGATTTGACTACATTTCAACTACATTTGGCCATTTTAAGTTTGTAAATGGCTTGTTGCACTAATTAATGGTCAATATCATTCATAGTTGTTATATTCATTATTTTGTTCATTTATGAATATAATTTGTACCCTATTGTATTATTTAGTAATTTCAAATTAATGATGTGAAAATTGAAGTAGCTTTCAACTTTATTTACACAATGCATTATAATGAATTAGTGATTTTTTTGACATCTTTTCAATTATCAACATGGTACATGAGTTGAACCATGAACTTTTAACATGTGAAAACCGTTACTAATAAATTGCATTTTACATTTACCATAGTTTAATAAAACAAATGTAAAAATTTTAAACCCTACATTTATATTAGAATTAATGGATTAGTGATTAGGTCAAATGATCATGCATGCTAATTCTAGGATGCATGTAGACCTCTAAATTATAATTTTTTCATATATTAAATTCTTATACATTTATGTAAATTAAAATGTCTATTTTTCCCCAGGTTTTTTTTGCCATCATACACAAGTGTTTTATTGCAAATGTTCATGATACCACACTAAAGACCCCCAAAAAAAATCTTTAATTTTTTGCCCATTTCTCTCACTTGGTGTATGAAAAAAAAAAAGTGAATAGGTTTTTAATTTTTTTATTTAATTCTCTTAAAATATATTACTATTATTATAGTTATAAATTATGAATATTTTCTACTTATTATTTTTATGTTAAACATGATTTATCAAAATTTTAAGGTTTTTTTTTGTTACAAGATTATGTTTAAATATTTAGAAGTGAATTTTATTTATTTATAACTATTTTTTAAATTGTGGTGTTCTTCAAGATCATCCACAAGAAAACTTAACCATGTTTCAGTGATAGACCATGTATATGGAGGTATAAATTTGTTTAACCATTTTTATATTTTGGCTACAATCTATTTTTAAACCCATTGTAAAATTATATTATTAAAAAAAGGAGTTATTTGGTTTTTTTATTAAAATAATTTGTTGATTTTGATTGCCCCTTTTCATGTTTGTAAAATTGTGAAAATTCACCACCAAAAAACACATTCAATTACATCATTAATATTTATTTTAATGTTTTCAAAAAAATTGGATAAAATTTATAGTGATTTCAAATATTGAGCTTAAAAATTTTCAAATAAATTTTATGTTGGAATTGTTTATGTGATTAATGTTAGATTTATTAGAATTAATTTAAAATTTTTATTCATCAGGACTAATTTTTTTTTCTTTCAAAATTTTGGCGATTTTTTGTTGTTTACATTTTTTTTTGAATTTGCACAATTGTTTCCATTTTTCCCCCAACAAGAATTGCAAAATTAGGAAAATTTGAAACCAAAGAAAACATGTTGGTTGGAGAGGGGGGTTTAATACAAATATTTCACCAAATTATGTTACTTTTACTTCTCCCAAGGAAACGAAGGTAAAATATATTCTTCCATCATATACATACATACAAGTTGTGATCTTTTTTCCTTAATTTTATAATTAATTAATTAATTAATAATTTTAATCATTAATTTTATAATTAATCATTTTTATTAGTGTATGATTCATGTTATTAAACAAATATGGTATTGAAAATTAAATGGCTATATTAACCCTCCAAAAAAATTGTGCCCATTTTTGTTAATTTAAAGGGGCAACAACATCAACAACAACAAAATTTAAATTTTGTCAAATTTAAAATATATATCATCATTGTTTTATAATAAATTCTAGTAGGTAGCCATAATACTGAACAATTTAAACAAGTTTTCAACTCCGTAACTTGTTTATAACCAAATGTGGTTAAATCTTCTTGCAGATGATTGCCATTTTAGTAACATTGTTAAAATAAATTATTTTTTTGGGTACCTAATCATATAAAGGAAAATAAAAACTTGCAATTTTTCAAAAAATGGACATATTTCACATAATGAAAATGACATTGTTGAATATTTAATGAATGCATTTTTGAATTCACATTGAATTCACAAAGATTGTAAGTAAATTTAAACCCCAAAAGAATTTGCAAATAAATTATTCATGACATGATATTTTAAGTGTTTTTAAAACATTTTATATTTATTATTTGAAATTTATAATAATTTATTTTAATGCATTATTGAATAAGCTTCAAAATCATGTTTTTATTTGTAGCATTTGAATAAATTTTGAAAAAGAAAATGTACGTTAAAATTTAAATTTCCTAAACAATTCCATGTCAAATATAATAAACTTAAAATTTCTTTTCTTATTAATAAAGTCTTGAAGTGGTTTGGTGGTTAAAACCTTGGTGAGCCTCCATGAGGTCTTGTGTTCAAACCTTGATGAATGCGAGTATCAATGTACTTTGTATAAATGCATATATATATATATATATATATATATATATATATATTCATTACATGTAATTTTGTCCATGATTTCATGCCTTGAAAAGAAACTGAAAAAGTTGAAAATAAAATAAAATGATGATGTGGCACTTTATTCCATGTCATATTAACTTAAAACCTCATATATCCATGTCATTTTTAAAAAATAAAAAATAATGTAGTGCAACATGTGATTATCCAAGATGACTAAAAAATATTTCATTAAAAATGTTCTAATCAACTAGTCATTTCTTACCAAAATCATAAAAGTTGCATATTAGTTAATTTTGTCCCATTTCATTAAAAAGCTAATGAATTTGGGTAGTGAAAAAATACAAGATCTTTTCTTGTGGTAAGAAATTGGAAAAGGTAATGGTTGCAAAGGTTTACCAACCTTCATAACAACTATTAAAACAACTAAAATAATGGTGAGTTGATTATTTCTTCAAAGCATAGTTTTTTACAAACAAAGACCGGAAGTCAAAAACAAAACCTATTTTCATGACATCTTATTTAAAGTTATAACAAAGTATGCACATAATGAAAATTTTGAACTAATAAGAACTTGGATTTCACAAATATTTTTATAAATGTTTAAACATGCTTGTAATCATGATGGGAACGATCTTAGAAAATTAATGCACGTGAAAAGTACCAAACCCATAGTTTGTCAATTATTTTCATCCAAATGAACAAGATGGAATTGGCATACTTGGTTGCCTAAACTTTAACAACCATAGCATCTTGCTCCATGTCCACAACATCCTTAAAGTCGAATTCCCTCAAAACCAAATAAGCCTTGACGCGCTCCCTTGGACCACGCTTAGATGCTTGGCATTGCAACTTCTTTCTTATAACTTTCATCACACGCATTAGTGTCATAAATTATAAGAAAACATGAAGATTTGATGGATTAAATGAAACCCTTTGTTCTCCTTCCACCACTAGCCATTTGCCCAACAATGCCTTTTCTAAAATAGAAGAAATAAGGTAATATGCACTCCTTTGAGCTAGAAATTGAAAAGGCATTACTTGGTCCACTTGTGAAATCCTCAACAACAAGGTTTTTTAAATATTATGGAACCTTTCGCCACTACATAATGTTACATGTTTACTATTTGAATAATTTGTTGACACATTCTTGGATTTGATCCAACCAATGAACTCCAACAACAATGTTATTTGATCATCATCAAAAAAGATTATTGTTAGCAAAATTTCTCCAATTCCCTTTAAAAACAAGCTTATTTTTTAAAACGTTGTGTCCCCTATTTGAACAATTGGATGTCCAATGTAAAAGTACCAAAATGAGTAAACATCATAGTTGACATCACTTGTAAAATGCAATAGTGCAAACCTAGAACAATCTTGTGCGTTCTTCACCTTAACATTTGGAATTGCTTTCAAAGACACATTAAGGCTCCTTTTCGGCCTTCAACTAGTGTAAAAGCTACAAATACATGTCAACCAATGCATGATTTCTGATACTGCAATCTTGTGAAATGGAATAGATTTAACCCAATTGATTTTTTGTGTTATGTAGTTCGTGAACTCCTCCGTATATTAGAATCTTGGTGGTTGTTTGTTCAATAATATCACAAGAAGAAAATTTGTCCTTTTTCACCCCACACATTGTGAGTATTATTCAATTTAACTACATTTCAATTACATTTAGCCATCTTAAGTTTGCAAGTGGCCTGTTGCACTAATTAATGGTCAATATTAGTCATAGCTATTACATTCACTATGTTATTCACTTATGAATATAATTTGAACCTTATTTTTTTGATAATTCAAATTATTGATGTGGAAATTGAAGTAGCTTTTAACTTTATTTACACAATGCATTATAATGTATTAATGAATTTTTTGACATTTCAAGATGATACATGAGTTGAACCATCAACTTTTAACATGTTGAAACCATTACTCATGAGTTTCATTTTACATTTGCCACACATGTAATAATTAAAAACCCCACATTAGAACAAATTAATGATTTTTTACATCTCTTCAATTATCAACATGTGTACATGAATTAAACCATTCACATTTAATATGTTAAAATCATTACTCATAAGTTGCATCTTGCACTTACTATAATATATTGAAACACATGTGATTCAATGTTTTACAATTATACTTAAATCATTTTGTGAATTTTTTGACATTTCTTAAACTATCAACATCTTTACATGAGTTGAATCATCCACTTTAAACTTATTGAAACCATTATTTAGATGTTGCATATTACACTTATTAGTATATATTGAAACACACATAACAATTTAGTACTTCACATTTATACTTGAACAAGTGAATGAATTTTTTCACATCTCTTGAATTATCAACATTTGCACAAGAGTTGAATCATTCACTTTGAATATGTTCAATCCATTACTCACAAATTGCATTTTGCACTCACCATAATTTTTTGAAATGGATTTATAAACATGTCTCATATTTATATTTGAGTGGGTCAATGATTAGGTCAAATGTTCATGCATGCCAAGTTTAGGATGCATGTACACTTTTAAATTATAAAATTTTCATATATTAAATTCTTATACACTTATGTAAATTAGAGTGTATGTTTTTCCCTAATTTTTTTTAGGCATCATGTGGACAAGTTTTTTATTACAGATGTTTATGATGCCACACCAAAAAACCTCATAAATAATCCCTAATTTTTTTCCCATTTTTCTTTTTCTTAGTGTATGAAAAAAATAGTCCATGTTATATACATATATAATTAGTTTTTTTTATTAAAAAAATCAATTGAATGCCCCCAAAATGTTTGATGAATAACCAATCAGCTTCTTCATTACATCACACCTCAATATTTGCAACACTCACCAACACAACCAATAATGTATTTTTTCATGAACTCTCTTAGCTTCTATGGCAATCCTAAATACTAACTACTACATTATTCATGTGCAAGTTGTAATTGAGCTCATGTAGATCACATGAAGTTTATTTACATTCAATTATGGTATTCTTTGATTTGTAACTACCTTGAACAATAGGTGCAACACCCATGAATAGTAGCTAACAACCCTTCCTCCCAATGCCTACTAATTAATAGATACTAATTAATGGCAATGGACAAAACTAGGTTCCGCTTGCAATTGACCTTTTTTGTGCCACTACCATGAATTTTGTAAACAAACCATGAAAGAAAAAAAAAAAAGTAAAACTAACTAATAACTTTGTTTTAATTTCGTTTTTATATTTGTTTAGTACATGTGCAAATTCTATGTTTAAAATTATTTGTGCTAACCACAAAAACTATGAGAAGTGGCCATGGAATGGTAAAAAACCATCATTTGGTTGTCTTGGTCAATCAATTTTGAAGTACAATCAATGGTGCTTAATATGATTACATGTGTCTTACATCGAAAATGAAAATGTGTGGTGCAAGTTGAAGCATAAATATGGCCAAGAAGCCTTAGAAGGTAATCAACACACATTATAAACCCTCAAAAAACCTAAACAAGGGAAAGAAAAAGAAGACCTATAAAAGGTTGATCGAAAAAAGGAAGCACCCTTTGGAATTGAGATGGGGAGTCACCCATTGGTTTTTATCAAAGACTTGTATTGTGCACATGCTTTATTGGAGGAGTTCAAAGACAATGTATCTTTAGAGGAGGCTCAAACATTTAAGGACTTCACACTTGTTAGTGATGAAGTGTTACATTGTGAGGTACACAATTGTTCACCATGACTTTCATTTTAAGCTACAAATACTCAAAAATAATTATTTGATCATAGTTACATTGATTAAAGTATTAATGTTTTAAATGTTGTTTTGAAATGTGACAAAATTGTAGTAGAAATCTTTCATATACATGTCTATTCAAAGAGGTTGAGGGTGAGAACAAAACATGGTGGCTTCCATGTGCGGATGTTTCCTACATATTGCCTAAAAGGTGCAAATGCATTCCTTGAAAGGTGCTTCACAAAAAGCTTCAACATCCCTTGTGTGGAACTTGGAGGTATGAGACCAAGTTTGAAGCATAATTTTGTAAATGTTGAAAACAATACATCACATTATTTGAACTTAATGAAGAATTTGCAACAATGGACACTTAAGTTTTGATTGAAGTAATGGGTGACTATCTTCATGCAAAGGTTAAGATTCTAGAAGGGGTTGATAACAACCCAAAAAAAAGTCTATGAAAAAAGTGGGCCACAAGATTGGTGGTAGCACATTCACAAACATACATTGATTTGAATCTCATAATTTCTAGCAATTGAGGGTTCTAGGTGATGCTACTTTTGGAAGATCTTTGTTGAGGAGAGTGGGTTAAGTTTCAATGTTTGTATGCTTATGGTTCATTTTCTTGCTTGTTTTTTCTTAGATCATGGAGTCATGGATTTTATTTTTTTCAAGACATGTTGTGACAAGCTATGAATTTTATTTATTTTTGGTTTTGCCAAAAACAAATTTTGATGTCATTTGCCATGATGTACATGTTCATACATTGCATTTATATGAAATACGTCACACATTGATGCATGCATTCATCAAGGTTTGAACTTAAGACTTCATGGAGGCACATTGAGGTCTTAATGACCAAACCACTTCAAGATTTTATTAATATAAAAGAAAAAAATTAACTTTATTATGTTTGGCATGGAATGTTTTGGAAGTTCAAACTCTAATGTACATTTGTTTTTCAAAATTTATTCAAATGCTACAAATGAAAACATGATTTTGAAGCTTATTCAATAATGTCTTAAAAAAACTATAAATTATAAATATTAAAAATTTAAAGGTTTAATTTTAAATTAAAAAAAACATGTCATGAATAAATTTTAAAAAATTTTGGGTTTAAATTGACCTACAATTTTTATGAATTCAATTTGAATTTAAGAATGCATTCAAAAAGTCTTTAACAATGTTATTTCCATTCTATAAAATATGCCCATTTTTTGAAAAATTCAAAGTTTTCATTTCCCAAATATGATTAAGCATAAAATTTTTAATTATTTTTGCGATGTTGATAAAATGGCAATCATCCATAAGAAGATTTAACCGTATTTGGTTATAAACAAGTTGTGGAGTTGGAAAACTTGTTTAAATCTTTCAATATTATGGTTACCTGCTATAATTTATTTGTTATATATATATATAATTTGACACAATTTGATTTTTTCCTTTCAAAAAGTCCTTTGTTGACATTGTTGCCCCTTTAAATTGACAAAAAATGGCCACAAATTTTTTTAATTAAGTAGTCAATATAACCATTTAATATACCATATTTATTTAGCAACATGAATCATACATTAATACACGTGATTAATTACACAACTTGAAAATAATCACAAAAAATTAAATAAATCATGATGTAAGAATATATATTTACCTTCATTTCCCTTGTATAAATAAAAGGAACATTATTTGGTGAAATTGTGGCATTAAATAGTTGGATTAAACCCCCTCCCCATTGACCAACATGTGTTTTGGTTTCAAATTTTCTTAATTTGTCAATTTGTTTTGGGAAAAAAATGGAAAAAAATAGTGAAAGTTTTTTTTAAAAATGTAAACAACAAAAAAATTGCAAAATATTTGAAAAAAAAGGGTTACTCATAATGAATAATTTTTTAAAAAAAATTCTAATAATTTTAATTTTCAACACACAAACAATTCCAACATCAAATTTATTTGAAATTTTTAAAGTTCAATATTTCTATAAACTTATCCAATTTTTTTGAAAACATTAAAATAAATATTAATGATGTCGTTGAAACGTTTTTTGGTGGAGAATTTTCACCATTTTGCAAACATAAAAAGGGGTCATCAACATCAACAAAATATTCTTTAGTTAAAATTAAAATTTTAAATTATTATTTTTTGAATGATATAATTTTACAATGGGTTTTAAAACTTGGAGCCGAAATATAAAAGTATTTAAACAAATTAATACCTCCATATACATGGTCCATATCCAAAACATGGGTAAATGTTTTTGTGGACATGATATTGAAGAACATCAAGATTTTGAAAAAATAAAAAGATAAAAAAAATTCATTAATGTAATTATTATTCTCACCATTTATAATTCATTCATTTATTTTATTTTTCAAATAAAACTTAAAATTCACCTCTAAATATTTAAACATAAACTAAGAGCACAAGCCCCAAAAATTGATAAATCAATGTTTAAAATAAAATAATAATTAGAAAATGTTTATAATAATAGTAATAATTATTATCAAAACTTAAAATCATAATATATATTTTCTTATAAATTAGAAATAAAATAAATTTTAAAATTTAAAGTCTAAATCGTGGTAGGAAAAATGCTTCTATTATTTTTTGTTGCAAATAGACAAACAATAATTAATTGAGTACATGTGGTTTAAAACCTACTACAACAATGTTGGCAATTGCAACACTTGAGGTTTCAACTTTCTTCCCTTCTTTGAATGTAATTTCAACAATGATGGGATCTCTTTAATTTCCCACAAGCTTATAATGCATGTGCAAAATAATAACCATTATTCAACTAAGAAGGTTTTTGAGAGATTTTAATTATGGGAAATTGATCGTTTAATCCTAGCCTCTAACCCATCAACCACTCCAACTATTTTTTCAATGTGACAATTGAAGAAAGCACCATCTCCCATCTTCACCTTTTTTCGGATGGGATAGGTAGTAAACACTTGAAAAAAAGTGAAGTACTGGATTCCCTACTATTGATTTGCCACCAAAACAATCAAGACATTCTTAGGAAGATATGTTTCAAAAGGATATTAATACATTCAAGGTCTCCAAAATACATTGGAAATGTGTTTTTTCAAAAGTGGCATAACTTAGGGCCAATTTGAAAAGTTTCGTTCAAATTTCTCCATAGATCAAAGGGTGTATATCTTTTTTTCTTTTTTTTTTTCTTTCTCTTCCTAGTTATTGTTATTACATGCCATTTTTCTTATAGAAAGGTGTTTGATTTCCAATGCTACAAAAATTTTGGAAACAAAAGGGCAGGGTGCCATTCAGCAAATATGAAACCCTAATTCTTGGTATTACAATTGTGCTTCACTCACATGAAACATGTGGTAGGCCTACCCATGCAATGAACTTCCACATCCCATAATCCATTGATTCTCACCAAACCAAGTTTCATTGACATAAGGATAAACCATGTTTGGTGGAGATTAACAAACATCCATGATTTTTTGATGATATTAGAACCAACATATGACTTGAGCAATATAGATATATGTTTTGGAAAATTGTTATTTCCCCATTCACCATATCCAAGATTTCATCATAGATACTAGAAACAGATAGTCACATATAAATCAATTTATATTACTTTCCATATTCAACTAGTAAAAAGAAGATAAGGACAACAAAGCTAGGGGAACTTGAAAGATATCATACTATGTGCATGTTGGTGATATTACATGTTGGCCGTTTTGAATGCCAAGCCCAAAGAAAAGAGGTTTATGATTTATATTTATGAATTATTTACAATATAATCACAATGATAATCTTTTAATGCATTCAATGTCCTGTGATCATAATGCATGTGCAAGACACACACACACACACACACACACACACACATATAAAGAGAAGATGTAAAAAGAACAAACCTACATGTAGACACATATGGATGTGAACAAGAGAGAAACAAAAACAAAGATTTATTGTTTTACCTTTTCTTTATGCAAAATTTGCAACTCCATCTCCCTTCGAAAGAATAACAATTCTCCTAAACAAACCCTTCTTCACTCATATTTCTAGTTCTAGTAACACCATCTCTTGCACCACAACCCATTGTGCAACGCAATGTTCCTTACAACACTCCCTACAACTTCCCTAACTCTCCTAAATTATTTTTAACAATCAATGGAGTACCTAAGAAGTTGGTCAATGTTGCATTTATGAATAACAAATGATGATGTGGGATAATGTTGTAATGTTTCGTTTCATTAAATTTATACCATATCCTTTGTCAACAAGTTTAACACAATACATGCATTCGATATATTAAATTATAAGTACCACTTATGATGAGGCAATACAAAAGGCTTGTGACCAAAAAAATAAATAGGATCCTACTTGGGCCTACCTATTCAAGCTTACTTACCTACCTAAGCTTTTAGCTTAGATTCATAAGTTATGTTAATAAATAGGCAGCTAGATTGTTAATGTGGCTTTACTATGTTTAAACATGTATCTAGATACCATAAATCAATATATACTTATATTACTTAATTATATTTTCCCACTATAATAATAAAGTTATGATAGTAATAAAAATCACATGAATAATGGCAAAAATTACTATGACCTTACTTATTACCAGTGGCATAACCATGAGTATGATTTTACTACATAATCATGTAGTAATATGTGACCTATATTACTACAGAAACAATAATATGTGTAATAATATATGCCATGTTTGGTGTAGTGTATGTTAGGTGAAACTAGGTTAACTAAACATTAAACTTCCTACCTAGCTTAACATACTTACTTAGCACATACTTAATGTACTTATCTAACCTAATGTATCTATTGAACCTAAAGTAGCTCTCACTCGCCTACCTAGCCTAGTGTACCCATTTAGGTTCAACATGTAAGTAACTAAATTAAACTAAATTAAGCTAAATTAAGTGGCTAGTTAAACTAGCTAAATAGGCTAGTTGGTTAGATTAAGCTAAGTAAATAATTAGGTTAAACTAGACATTGGTCAATATACGTAGGTTAGTAAGTAATACTAAAGTGGTAAATGACACTTCCCAACCTACAAGTTTTTTTCTTATCCACCTATTTACATCCTACTTACCTTCCTACCTACTTACCTATTAATTTTTAAAAAAACATAGTTAGTAGTGTAAAAAAACGTGAAAAAAATACATGTTCATAATTATAGGTTGACAAAATTTTAACATCTTATAAATATGTGCTGCATTATTTAAGGATTTGGTTTATCATTATAAAGGTGAGAGGTTCAAGTCCTCATACATACAATTATATACATGTTTAGAGGGTTAATGTAACCTAGGTCTAGCTTAGATTAAAGTGCTAACTTAGATAGGGTATGGTAAGGTATAATAAAATGGGTAGGTTAATGAATGGATGGGTAGGTAAGATGCCCATAAGTTGATTACATTTTTGTTTAAAACCACTTGGTAGGTATGTCAACATTAGGCAATCTAAATTAGGCTAAATAACTAAGTTAGGTGGTTATGTTAGGTTAAGTAGAAGTCACATGTCATGTTTATAATCACATGTCCATCATGTGTAACCATCTATATAATCATATGTCCAATCATATATGTAGTCTTGTATTTGACATGATCACAACCCTTAAACTCATGGAATCAATTTATGATTATGAGCACATCTATAATTAAATAGTAAAAATGAGTCTGATTTGATTACATGGTCATATAGTCCCTAATGGCATAAAATCTAGTTTTATATGTAGGCATAAAACCAAGGTTCTCACATAGTGATTTGTCAAAATTCATTTTAGTAGAAGCCTTTTGCCAACTTCACTTAGTAATTTTAATGAGTGTTTTTATCAAACGTTACAAGGGATGATGAAAGGGATGTTAAGGGATGATAAGAGTGATGGTGTGGGTGACAAGGGTGATGAAAGGACGTTAAGGGATGGATGTTAAGGGATGACAAGAAATCATGGTGGGGGGTATTGAAAATAATAATAATAATTTAAAAAATTAAAAAAATTATTTATTTTTTGAATGTTGAAATATGACACGAGGTATGGAAACAATAAGGGGGTGTTCATGTGTGCAAAAACTCATTATATATTCCAAACATTGGGTGCACTAGGACAAAATAATCCCAAACCTCCACGCAAACAAAAATAATAAATTTAGGTTAAAAATAAAATGGGGTTTAAAAACATTTGTTACAGAGGATATCCTAGGAGGCAACCTTGGTACAATTATTTGCTCCTTGTCAAAGAAGGCCATGCTATGAAAACATTATTATGCCTTCGACCTTAAGCTTCACCCTTTGTTCCCAGGGTATAATGTGTCTTGAACAACAAGGCTTTTCCCTATGGATAATGGGCAAGGGTTGACCATTCCATAATACATAATTGTCTCCCATAATCTGTCCCTTAGAATAATTTGAAAAATGGAGGCCCAGCACAATTTGCGGGACATGAAACCCCAAAATTGGCCTCTTCAAGGTCCTTTTCCAAGGTAAAAAAATTGATAGAGTTATGACTTTTAAACCAGATGGCTATAATTCAATTTTGGAGGAGAAGAGGCACCCTTAGGTGTAAGGTTCCTCAAAAAATGAAAATTCTTACACATAAAACAGTTTTGGAATTTTTTGTCTTGTAGTTGGAGGGTACCTTACCATGCATAACATTGTGTGTAGTTGCTACTCTATGCAACATGCTGTTCTGCTAGTATGGAGGGCATTACAAGAATGTTTTCCCTCTTGTATCGAGCCCATTACATTTATTGTAATGCCTTTCATTCGAACAAAATAGCATTACAAAGGGTATTATGATTTACATAATGCATTCCATAAGAGTGGAAGAGCCCACTATATGAGGGCAAATTTTTTTTGATGTTCATCTAAACAATTGAATAGTTGAACTTTACATTGGCAAACTCCCTCAAAGTGGTGGACTCTGGAAAGGCAAGTCTACCCTTGATTGAAACCTTGAGAAACATGCCCTCCTTTTGGGAATGCCGCACTCCTTGTTCATGACAAGGTGCCATTCTCCGATAGGAGAATTAGTCTTTCTGTGTAGCAGTAGATTGCAATGAAAAGTGATAGGAAAAGCATGAGAATAAGTTAGTTTAAAAACGGATTCAATGTGAATGTGGTTTTAAACATTTAATCTTTTGGAGGAAGATAAGCCCCTAAGAGAGGTGTTTCAAATCAACTTTCTGGTTTCAACATCACATCATTCGCTTGTGCTTTGTTTTGTGCTTATTATGCAGTGTCATACAAGTTCCTTGTTTTTTGTGCTTTGTGTTTTGCCAGAGTTTGAGTGTACTTAGATTCTTAAGAGACTTTGCAAGCTTGTGTTGCAGATGAATAATATTTTAATTTGGATGTGATGTGCCATGATAACACATCACACCTCTATAGAATAGATATAGAAACTTTCCTAAAGGCAAAATCAGCTCTACCCGCACTATGCACAATACTTTTTTGAATGAAACACAATCAGATTTATGTTAGGTTGGGATAATAATTTAAGTTTGGCCAATAGAGTTATCTGTAAAGTCACCCTGCCTTCCCCCTGTCTTTGGCCTGCATTAGCCCCCATCCCCTCTTTCAGTGGTATCTGCAAAGTAAGAAAATTTTATTAAATCTCAATCTGAAATGCTGAAACTCAGCATTTAATGCATAAGGTTCGAGAGTAATTATAGTAGTTGTACAGGTAGGAGCAGTGAAAATATATGCAGCAGCGGTGGATGCGGTGAGGAAAAAGGAAAGACAGGATGAAACTCAGTTTACCACCCAAATTGGTGGAAAAACTAGTTTGGGTCCCAGTTATTCCGCTTTGTAAAAATTTTATTCTCAGTTTAGCGTTTGATGCACTGTTATGTCGGCACTGGTCGTTCTCGCTCGCGATGAACGCCCCCTAATCGTAGCCCGGCCCCTTTCACAATGCAAGCTTTCATATTTATGACTGGGGCTTCGAACAGTTAACAACCATTTTAAACATGAAAAATATTGTTGAAGGCCCAAATGCGCACTATTCATGGGTGCACCTTTGATCTGCTCTAAGGCGCCCTCCATATATGACTCTGGGAAAATTTCCACCAGTTCTTGACTGAGTGTGTTAAGTAATTAATGCGTGAATGATTTCCTTTCATCCATTTTGGTGTAGCCCTAATCACGACCCCAAGCTTTCTCTCTCTCTTTCTTTCTCTTCTGTCTCACACTGTCTTCGATGTCTGTTGTCTATTCCTCTGTTGTCTTTCAGGCTCTTGTTGTTTTCTGGCTTTGCTTTGTACATAATGCCCATAATAATTGCATAATGCATGAATGATTTCCTTTCATCCATTTTAGTGAAACCCTAAATTACGACCTCAGAGGCTCTCTGTCTCTTTTCTGTCCCACACTAGCTTTAATGGCCTGTTCGTCTGTTCCTTTTTTTTTTTTTGGTCTTTGTTGGTCTTGTTGTTTTCTGGCTTTGTTTTTTGTGAATGAATGATTTCTTTTTTTCATTTTTGTGC
>Ga0116231_10005389_pt1 | contig 25235 bp, 21 predicted proteins | sample S1TSphgellanicum_2_FD_89695 | JGI IMG/M metagenome (GOLD analysis project Ga0116231, IMG submission 89695) | Host-associated microbial communities from peat moss isolated from Minnesota, USA - S1T2_Fd - Sphagnum magellanicum MG | ecosystem: Host-associated > Plants > Peat moss > Unclassified... | reverse complement strand
GTGAGATCGCCTGCGATGGCGAAATCATCGGTGTTGACGGCCAGCGTGCCGGGGCCGCTTGCATCCCCGATGATTGCCTCGCCGGCAAAGGTCGCGCTCGCGTTCGCGTCGAAATAGCCCGTCGCCCCGGCATCCACGATCAAGGCGGCGCCGTTCACGCCGTCCGCGACCAGCGGCCCGGTGAAAGCGGCGGTGCCGGCGATCACGTCCTCGCCAGCTGCAACAGGCCCGGAATTGACGGGAAGTCCGCCTTGCGGGGTGAACAACGCCGTCTGCGCCTCGCTGTAGGCTGCCTGGCTGTAGGCGTTCACGGCGACCGGCCGGGCGGCAAAAATGCTGTCATAGTCGATCAGCCCATATAACGGGCCGGTCGAACTGCTGATCGTCAGCACATCGAGCACGCCGGTACCTGTAAAGCTGAGCCCGGCGAGGGCCGTGTTCATCGCGGCCAGGCCGGCGGTTGTCAGCGTCACTTTCGCGGCGGCCTGATGGCCAAGGCCGGTCAGCGTGCCGTGGCCGACGGCTAGTGTCAGCGTCAGGCTCTGCGTTGGATTGCTGACGAGTTCGAGGTCAAGCCCCAGCAGTGGCTGCGTGACCAGGCTGGTCGCCTGGAATGCGACGCCCTGGCTCAGGATCGCGAAGGTTGGCCGCACTTCGATATCCGGATCGCCTTGCGCATCCAGCCCGAAGGTCAGCACGCCGCCCGAAACAATATTGGCGTTGATGTGGTAAGTGACGGGATTGCCGGAAAGATCGTCCCCGGAAATCGAGAACTGCCCGACCATGCTGTCGAAAGGGGTGATGTTCTGCAGACCCGGAAAGATCAACTGATCGCCAAAACCGAAATCCTCGACGGTGGCCGCGAAGGATTGCGGGCCACTGATGACGAACGCGCCGCCGGTGCCGCCAAGCGCGCCCGCATAAGCGCCGGCAACGCCGCTCTCGCCAGGTACCGAGGAGAAACTGAGGATGACCGAGCTATCGATGCTGAGCGGCGTCGTGTTGAAAACGCCATAGAGCGGCGTGATCGGCCCGAGCACGATGACGCCGCCGGCGTCGACCTCCAGCACCGTGCCGCCGCTGATGCTCCCGGCCGAAATCAGCAGGGTCTCGCCGGGGCCAGCCAGGATGGTGCCGGGGCCTTCGATCAGGCCGGCCGCGCTGAAATTCCCGGCTTCCAGCGTGCCCGCACCATTCACCACCGCACCGGCGGAGAGCGAGAGGGCCAGATCGAAATCCGCGGGCGAGGCGCCGTCGATGTCGAGCAGGCCTGCGAATTCCAGGTAGCCGCCCGGCCCCAGAGTCACCTCGCCTGGCAGCGCGCCGCTGGCCGCGACCACCAGGGTGCCGTTCAAGAACAGGGTCGCCGCCGCCAGCGTGCCGTCATCGAAGCTGGTGCCGCCGAGGTCGAGCGCATTGTAGGGCACCGCGAGGTCGCCCAGGAGCCCGATATCGACGGCCGCGTTGCCATCGACCTCGCCGAGCACGGCCAACGTGTTGTCGAGGCCGAGCGTGCCGCTCAACGTCTCGTTGCCGATCCGCAGCGTCTGCGAACCGGCGGCGAACACGCCATTGGCGCCCGGCGTGCCGGCGACACTCAAATAGATGTTGCCGTAGGTGAGCGAGGCGGGCAGCGCGCCGCCGAGGTTGCGCAGCGCGTAGTCGAGATGCTCACCGTCGACGGGCCCGGCGAACTCCAGGCCGGCGAGCAGCGTGTTGAGCGCGCCGATATCGGCGGCCGCGAAAGCAAGGTGCAACGTGCCCGTCCCCAGGCCCTCGGCGCTGATCGGGCTGGCCGGCGTGTAGCCTGGCAACAGCAGCACGCCGGCGCTGACATCGAGCGTCAGGTTGAGGGAGGCGGCAAGGCCCAAACCCATCGCGTCGATCCCGGCGGCGATCGGGTCGCTCAGGAGCAGGCTCGCCACTGGATCGAGCGCGTTCGGCTTCAGCGTGACCAACAGGCTCGGACCGACAAAAGCCGGCCCGACCTGCGAGGCGGGCACCACGGCGATAGCGGTCGCGTCCGCCAGCACGGCCGGATCGCTCGCGAGCACGCCCAGGGTATCGCCTGAAAACCCGTTTGGCTCGGTAACCTCGAAGCTCGCCAGTGCCGCATTCACATCGGCGACCGTGCCGCTCATCGTCAGGGTGCCGCCCCCGCTGCTCACGGTCGCCCCCGCAAGGCCGCTCGCCGACAAGCCCGCGCCGTCCGCCGAGACGATCTCGACCGTCACGCGGTTACCTGAGTTGGGGTCGTCCACGAAAATACCGCCCGGCGGCAGCGCGCCCAGCGACGACAAGGTGCCGGCGCCGGCCTGCACGGTGATGGTCGCAGGCGCTGTGATGTCTAAGCGGGAGGGCACAAATAAAAGTTACACAACCTTAACGACTATAACAATGGCATAAATGCCACCTTTAGTGTGCAACGGAGGTGCTAATCATCATGCAACGACCAAGGAAATCCTCGCGGCCACGAAACGCAGCGGCATCCCTCGCCGCCTGTGGCCGGCCGCCCTTCCGGCGCGGATCGTCGTTGCGCAGATGCGCCATGGATAGCGGCGCTTTGCCAAAATCACCATACTATAGGCCATGAAAACCGTGCACAAAAAGCCGAAGGCTAAACCGCCGAAAGCGGCGCCCCTGCCGACGCGCCAGGAGCTCAAGGATTATATCGTCAAGGCGGACCAGAAAATCGGCCTGCGCGAGGTCGCGCGCGCGTTTCAGATCAAACCGGATGATAAAAAGGCGCTGCGCGGGCTGATCAAATCGCTCGAGGGGGATGGCACGCTGGAGCGCGCCGGCCGCAAGACAGTTGCACCCGCCGGCCGGCTGCCTGAAACAGCGGTGGTCGAGGTGACCGGGATCGACCGGGACGGCGAGGCGTTGGCGCGCCCGGTGGTGTGGGACGGCCCTGGCCGGCCCCCGATTATTTTTATGCGTGCGGAGGCGCGTGGTCAGGCAGCACTGGCGCCCGGTGCTCGTGTGCTGGCGCGGCTCAAGCCGATCGGGCCGGAGAAGTACGAAGGCCGCACCCTCAAACGCATCGCCGAGCGCGCAGGCAGCATCGTCGGCGTGTTCCAGCCGACACAGCATGGCGGCCGCATCGAGCCGACCGACCGGCGGCAGAAATCCGAATGGGTGGTGCCCGCCGGCGAGACGATGGGGGCGCTCGCCGACGAGATCGTCCGCGGGGAGCCGCTGCCGGGCGCCAAATTCCTCGGCCCGAAACCTGCCCGGATCACCGAGCGTCTGGGCCTATCGACCGACGCCCGCTCGGTCAGCCTGATCGCCATCGCGACGCATGGCATTCCGATCGATTTCCCTGACGCGGCCCTGGCGGAGGCCGAAACGGCGCGCGCCACGCCCTTGGGTAAGCGCACGGATCTACGCGATTTGCCATTGATCACCATCGACGGCGCGGATGCGCGGGATTTTGACGATGCGGTGTTCGCAGAGCCCGCGGAAGGCGGGTTCCGGCTGATCGTCGCGATCGCGGATGTCGCACATTACGTCAAACCAGGCTCGGCCCTCGACAAGGCCGCGGCCGAGCGCGGCAATTCGTGTTACTTCCCGGACCGCGTCGTGCCGATGCTGCCCGAAGCGCTCTCCAATGGCTGGTGTAGCCTGAAACCCAACGAGCCGCGCGGCTGCCTGTTCGTCGAAATGCGGATCGACCGGCATGGGGTAAAGCAGGCCCACCAGTTCGGGCGCGGCCTGATGCGCTCGGCGGCGCGCAAAACCTACGAGGCGGTGCAGGCCGAGCACGAGGCGGACGCTACCCAGCATGAACATCTGTACGCTGCCTACGCGGCCCTGAAGACAGCGCGCACGGCGCGCGGCACGCTCGACCTTGACCTGCCGGAGCGCAAGGTCGAGCTCGGCGAGGACGGCCAGGTGATCAACATCGCCCCCCGGCAGCGGCTCAATAGTCACCGGCTGATCGAGGAGTTCATGATCCTCGCCAATGTCTGCGCCGCCGAGACGTTGGAAAAGCTGCACCAGCCTTGCATGTACCGCGTGCACGCGCCGCCGAGTGCCGAAAAGCTCGACAACCTGCGCGCCTTCCTCGGCACGCTGGACATCTCGCTGCAGCCGGGCGACCAGCTGCATCCGCGCGATCTCGACCGGGTGCTGCAGCTGGTGGCCGGCACCGAGAAAGCGGCGCTGGTGAATGAGACGGTGCTGCGCAGCCAGTCGCAGGCGGAATATTCGCCCGACAATATCGGCCATTTTGGCCTCGCTTTGAGCCGCTACGCGCATTTCACTTCGCCGATCCGCCGCTATGCCGACCTCATGGTGCACCGTGCGCTGATCACGGGCCTGAAACTCGGGCGCGACGGGCTGAGCCCCGAGGATGTTTCGCGCTTCCCCGACATCGCCGAGCAGATCACCGCCACAGAGCGCCGCGCGACGCTGGCCGAACGGGACTCCACGGACCGCTACCTTGCGCTGTATTTGCAACACCGCGTCGGAGAGTTGTTCGCGGCCAGGGTGTCGGGCGTGACGAAATTCGGTCTATTCGTCACCCTGCCAGAAACCGGGGCGAGTGGATTCTTGAGTATGGCGAGTTTGCCGGACGATTTCTGGATGCATGATGAAGCGACCCAGAGCCTCATCGGCAAGCGCACCCGCAGGACCTACCAGCTGGCGCAGACGCTAGATGTGCGGCTGGTCGAGGCGCGGCCGGTGACCGGCGGGCTGCTGTTCGCGCCAGCGGATGGCGGCGCGGCGCGGCCGGGACGCCAGGCGCCAAGGGGCAAAGTGCCAGGGGCGCCAAAGGATAAAACGGCACGAAACGCCAAGCAGAGGACGCCAAAACCCAAACAGAAACGCCGCAGGTGACCCGCACCTTCGTCATCCTTGTCGTTTGCATTATTCTGCCGAGCGGCGTTTGGGCGCCGCCGGCCATGGCCGCGGCGTTCGATACCGCGACCGCGGCATCCGTATGGGCGACCGCCCTCTCCTACATCGCCCCGCGCTCGCTGCAGCCGCTGACCATCCCGCAGATGACCATCTGGGGCCTGAACGGCCTCGCCGCGCTGGATCCGGACCTCAACACCACGCTGCAGGACCAGCAGATCCGCCTGTACGGCCCGGACCAGCTGCTGCTGGCCGTGCCGGCGCCGCCGGCCGATGACGCGGCGGCCTGGGGCAAGGCCGCCGCCCAGATCGCGCGCGCGGCGTACGACGCCTCGCCGACGCTGCAGCAGGCTGGCACGCAGGCGCTGATCAGCAGCTTTTTCGACGAGCTGTTCAACCATTTCGACCCGTATTCGCGCTACGAGCCGCCGCTGCAGGCTGCCCAGGACCAGCTGATGATCACCGGGCTCGCCGGGACCGGCGTGGCGCTCGGCGCGCAGCATGGGAATGTCGTCGTCGCCGGGGTTGCCGCCGACAGTCCGGCCGAATCCGCTGGTCTGGCCCCCGGCACAGTCGTGCTGCGCATTGACGGCCGGGCCGTTTATCCCGGCGAGGTCGCGCGGCTGAACAATGAGATGAACGGCATCCTCGGCACCAGCGCCGCCCTGACCGTCATCGATCCCGCCGACCCGACGGCGCCCACACAGGTCACGCTCAAGCGCGCGCTGATCCCGCAACAAACGGTATTCCCCGAGCCCGCCCCCCTGCCCGGCGTGCTGGCGCTGAAAATCTCGGCCTTCGACCGCGGCACGAGCGACCAATTCTCCTCGGCGCTCGGCGGTGCGATGTCCTCCGAGACGCCGCCCACCGGCCTGCTTCTGGACCTGCGGGGCAACCGCGGCGGCGTGTTGGCGCAAGCGGTGCTGGTGGCGGATTCGCTGTTGCCGGGCGGCCCTATTGCCGAAGCGGCGGGGCGTGACAGCGACGCGGATCAGAATTTTGCGGCCGAAGGGTCCGATATCACGGGCGGCATCCCGATCGCCGTGCTGGTCGACGGGCAAACCGCGAGTGCCGCGGAAATCCTCAGCGCCGCCCTCGCCGATGATCGCCGGGCTGTTGTCATAGGCTCGGAAACGCTGGGCAAGGGCCTGGTGCAGACGATCACGACCTTGCCCGACGGGGGCGAGCTGTTCGTCACCTGGAGCCGGGTGCTGGCGCCGCGCGGCTGGCCGCTGCAGACGCTCGGCGTCATGCCGCAGATCTGCACGAGCCTCGGCCAGAGCGCTCTGGCCACGCAGCTCACCGCGCTCGCCGGCGGCAACAACCTCATGGCGCCGATGCTGGCGCAGGCCCGGGCGGTGCGCGCGCCTGCACCGGTGGACGACGTCCTGCAGATCCGCGACGCCTGCCCGGCCGATATCGGCGGCAACCTAGACGTTGCGGCGGCATCGTTCATTTTCGTTCACCCCGCAGCATACCGCGCGGCGCTGCTGAGCAAGTAAGCCCTTGAGCCCGGGTATCGCCAGCAAATAAATCTTTTGGCTCTGGCTCTTTGGATCTGCGGACATCCCGGCACCCAGGAGCAAAGTTTTTTGCTTCTTTTGTTCACAAAAGAAGCGCTTACCTGCCTACACTTGACTAATCACCTCGACCTGTCGCATACGGCGCGCTTCTGGAGAGTTGTATCATGGCCAAATCGAACGTCGTTCAAATCAAGCTGATTTCCACCGCGGATACCGGTTACTTCTATGTGACCAAAAAGAACGCGCGTGCCCAGACGCAGAAGCTCGAGCTCAACAAGTACGACCCGGTCGTGCGCAAGCACGTGAAGTTCAAGGAAGCCAAGATCAAGTAATTCGCCGGCCGCGCCTGGCCCCGGCGCGAGCTTTCGGAAATTTCACGGCGATCGCGCGCGCATCGCACCATATAGCCGCTGACGTAATAGTGATACGAAGCGAGGTTTGGTGATGCGGCTTTTCAAATGTCAGGAATGCGGCCAGACAGTTTTCTTTGAAAACCGTGTCTGCGAACGGTGCCGCAACCAGCTCGGCTACCTGCCCGACGCGACCAAGCTGCTCTCCCTGCAGCCGCAGGGCGATCGCTTCACGGCGATGAAGGGGCGGCACCTCAAATTCCGTTATTGCGCCAATGCTGCGCAGAACGCGTGCAATTGGGTTATACCTGACAATTCACCGGAGCGGTTCTGCACCGCCTGCCGGCATAACCGCACCATTCCGGATGTCACCGTAGGCGACAACCTCGTGCGCTGGCAGCGCATGGAAATGGCGAAGCACCGGCTGTTCTACACGCTAATCGCCCTGCGTTTGCCGCTAAAGAGCTACGTCGATGACCCCGCCCACGGCCTGGCATTCGACTTCCTCGCCGACGGGCCGAGCGGTGGCGCGGTCCTGACCGGCCACGACGAGGGCCTGATCACGATCAACCTCAACGAGGCGGACGACGCGGCGCGGGAAAAACTGCGCACCGAGATGGGCGAGCCGTACCGCACGCTGCTCGGCCATTTTCGCCATGAGGTCGGGCATTATTTCTGGAACGTGCTGGTGCGTGACGCCAACCGGCTGGACGAATGCCGCGCCGTGTTCGGCGACGACCGGCAGGATTACGGCGAGGCGCTGAAACGCCATTACGCGCAGGGTGCTCCCGCCAACTGGGCGGAAGATTTCATCTCGAGCTACGCCACCGCCCATCCTTGGGAGGACTTTGCCGAAACCTGGGCGCACTACCTGCACATCGTCGATACGCTCGAGACCGCGAGCGCGTTCGGCCTGCGCATCCACCCCGCGACCTCCAAAAGCCGGGTGTTGAACGCCGACATCGACTTCGATCCGCATCGCGCGCCCAACGTGCAGAGGCTGGTCGACGCCTGGCTGCCGCTCACCTTCGCGGTCAACAGCCTGAACCGCAGCATGGGCCACGCGGACCTTTATCCGTTCGTCGTATCGCCCGGCGTGGTCAAAAAACTGGCGTTCATTCACGAGATCATTCACGCCGGCGCGCGCACCATACCGCAGGCCGCACCTCGACGGGGCATCCTCTCGCGCGTGCTGCAGGGGGCCGGCCAACCGCCGGCGCCGCCACCGCCGGTCGAGCCTCCAGTGGAGACACCGCCGCCACCGCCCGTGGAGCTGCCGCCGGCGGTGCCTGGTGAGGAGCCGGAGCCACTAAGGGTTTGAGGAAGGAAGCGCTTCTTTTTTAAAAAAAGAAGCAAAAAACTTCTGATCCATCGGGCCTTGGGCGTTGGCTCCGCGATTGCCCACGGCCCAGGGTTCCAAAGTTTTTTTGCTACTTTTTGTCCACAAAAAGCAGTCCTTCCTACCCCCTCGGACCAACTGCAGGCTTATACGAAAACGGATCGCTCGGATTTCGCTGCTGCGCAATGTCCTGCAGTCGCAGTTCGAACGTGCTCAGGATCGCCTCATGCGTAAAGCAATAGAATTTCCGTTCCCGGATGCAATCGAATGTTTTCGCCGCAACTTCGGCGGCGCTGATGCGCCCGCCGGCGACGGCCTTTTTCATCTGCTCCACCGCGAACATCTGGCTCTGCGTCAGCGGGGATGCCGGCAGGTCCACCGGGCGGTTGCGCGTGGAGTCCGCAATGCCGGTCGGCACAAAGGCCGGGCAGAGTACGGTAACGCCGATATTGGCGCGGGCGATACCCAAATCCTGGAACAGCGTTTCGGAGAGCGTGACGACGCCGTGCTTGGTGACGTTGTAAACCCCCATCATCGGCGCTGAGAGCAAGCCGGCGGCCGAGGCTGTGTTCACCACGTGGCACTCATCGCCTTGCGCGAGCATCCGCGGCACGAATAGGCGGATGCCATGGATCACGCTCCACAGGTTGACGCCCATCACCCATTCCCAGTCGGCGAGGGTGTTTTCCCAGACCAAGCCGCCAGCGCCCACGCCGGCATTGTTGAACAGCAGGTGCACGGCGCCAAAGCGCGCATAGGCGACATCCGCCAGCGCCTCCATCTCGGCTGCCTTCGCGACATCGACGCGGTGCGTCAGCACTTCGGCGCCGCCAAGTTCGGCGGCGATGGCAGCAAGCGCGTCGGCCTGGATGTCGGCGAGCACGAGCCGCATGCCAAGGGCGGCGCCAATGCGTGCGAATTCGCGGCCAAAGCCGCTGCCGGCGCCGGTGATGACGGCGACCTTGCCGGCAAAATCCTTCATGGCGTCACCACGATTTTGCCGGTGACCAGGCGGGCCGCCATGTCTTTCAAAGCCATGGGTGTGTCCTCCAGTTGATAGGTTCTGGAGACCAGCGGCTTGAGCCGCCCGTCCAGGATCCAGCGCACCATTTCCTCGACACCGGCGGTGAAATGCTGCGGCTCGCGCTGCGTGTAGGCCCCCCAGAACACGCCGACGAGGGACGCACCCTTGAGCAATGTGAGGTTCAGCGGAATGGCGGGGATGTCGCCGCCGGCAAAGCCGATGACGAGGTGCCGGCCGCGCCAGCCGATCGAGCGGAAGGCGGGCTCGCTGAAATCGCCGCCGACGGGGTCGAAAATCACGTCCGGGCCGGCGCCGCAGGTGCGTTTGACGCCGGCGCGTAGATCTTCCGCCGTGTAGTTGATCACCGCATCGGCGCCATGCGCGGTGCAGAGGGCGCATTTATCCTCAGTGGAGGCGGCGGCGACGATACGCGCCCCCATGGCTTTCCCGATCTCGACGGCGGCCAGGCCGACGCCGCCGGCGGCCCCCAGCACCAGTAGCGTCTCGCCTGGGCGCAGCGCCGCCCGGTCCTGCAGCGCGTGCCAGGACGTGCCATAGGCGAGCAGGATGCCGGCAGCGACGTTCTGGTCCAGCCCGACGGGGATTTTCATGCATTTGGCGGCATCCACCGCGACCTGCTCGGCAAAGCCGCCAACGTTGCAGATGCCCGCCACACGGTCCCCCACGGCGAGATGTTTCACCCCCGCGCCGACGTGCAGCACCTCGCCCGCGACCTCGGCACCGGGGATGAACGGGAGTTCCGGCTTTACCTGGTATTTGTTCTGGATGATCAGCACGTCTGGAAAGTTGACGCCCGCGGCCAGCACCTTGAGGACCACCTGGCCCGGCGCCGCCACAGGATCGGGCAGGGTCAGCAGTTCCAGATCATCCGGACCGCCCCATTTCGTGCAGACGACCGCGCGCATCAGAGCGGCAGCCCGGGCTGCGAGATGCCGTCCGCCACCATCACATCGCCCCAGCCGCCGGTTTTCCCCGGGTCGGTGTTGCGCCAGCCCTGCATTTCCATGCGCGCCAGCTGGTCGCGATGCACCTCGTCCGGGCCGTCCGCGAACCGCAGCGCGCGTTGCCATACGAAGGCGGTGGTCAGCCAGGTATCGGCCATGCCGCCGCCGCCAAAGGACTGGATCGCCCAGTCCAGCACCTTCAGCGCCACATTGGGGGCGACCACCTTGATCATCGCGATCTCGGCCCGCGCCGCCTTGTTGCCGACCGTGTCCATCAACCGCGCCGCGTGCAAACACAGCAACCGCGCCTGGTCGATCATGATCCGCGATTCCGCGATCCGCTCGCGCCAGAGGCTCTGTTCGGCGACCAACTTGCCGAAGGCGGTGCGCGAATTGAGCCGGCGGATCATCCGTTCCAGCGCCCGCTCAGCGCAGCCGATCGAGCGCATGCAGTGATGGATTCGCCCCGGCCCCAGCCTGCCTTGCGCGATCTCAAATCCCCTGCCCTCGCCCAGCAGCATGTTCTCGGCCGGCACGCGCACATTCTCGAAGATCAGCTCGGCATGGCCATGCGGCGCGTCATCGCCGCCGAACACAGGCAATGCCCGCTTCATGGTCACGCCCGGATGCGGCAGCGGCACCAGGATCATCGACTGTTGCTTATAGCGGTCCTCGTTATGCGGATCGGACTTGCCCATCACGATCATGATCCGGCAACGCGGGTCGGGCGCCCCGGAAATCCACCATTTATGGCCGTTGATGACATATTCGTCGCCGTCGCGGGTGATCGACGTCTCGATGTTCGTGGCATCCGAAGAGGCGACGTTCGGCTCGGTCATCGCGAAGGCCGAGCGGATTTCACCGGCGAGCAGCGGTTGCAGCCATCGCGCCTTTTGAGCCTCCGTGCCGTAGCGGACAAACACCTCCATGTTGCCCGTATCGGGCGCGGAACAATTGAAAGCTTCCGGCGCGAACGGCGAGCGGCCCATTAGCTCGGCGAGCGGCGCGTATTCGCTGTTGGTGAGCCCCGCACCCAGCTCGCTCTCGGGCAGGAACAGATTCCACAATCCGGCCGCCTTTGCATGGCCCTTGATCTCGTGCAGCAGCTCGAGCGGCGCCCAGCGATCCCCGGCCTGATGGGTCGCGGCGAACAGGGCGTTCTCGTTCGGATAGATATGTTCGGCCATAAAATCCGCGACGCGGCCGCGCAGGGCCTCGACCTTGGGCGCGTAGGTCATGCTCATGGTAACGTTCCCTATTTGATTGGTTGCAAGCAATCTGCGTTGGGTTGACCCATTAGGCAACCCCTTGACATCGCCCGCCCCCAAACCGAACGTGCCGCCCATAAGACTAAAGGGGAAACGCCAAAATGAGCGAGATGTTCAGGCTCGACGGCAAGGTCGCGATCGTCACCGGCTCCTCGCGCGGCATCGGCCGCGCCATCGCGGAGACCATGGCCGAGCTCGGCGCGGCCGTAGTGATCTCGTCGCGCAAACTCGAGCCCTGCGAGGCCGTGCGCGATAGCATCATCGCCAAAGGTGGGCGCGCGATCGCCCTCACCTGCAATACGGGCTCCAAGGAGGCGCTCGCGGAATTGCTGCGGGTGACGCTCGCCGCATACGGCCGGCTGGACACGGTCGTCGCCAATGTCGCGGTCAACCCGTATTACGGCCCGCTCGCCGGCGTGTCCGACGAGCAGTGGGACAAGATCATGTCCGTCAACGTCAAATCCACACTCTGGCTCGCGAACATGTCGCTGCCGGAAATCGCCAAACAGGGCGGCGGGAGTTTCACGCTGATCTCATCGATCGGCGCGCTGCACGGCAACACCGCCATCCCCGCCTACAATGTCTCGAAACTCGCGGAGATCGCGCTGATGCGCAATCTCGCGGTCGAATGGGGGCATGCCAAAATCCGCGTGAACGCCATCCTGCCCGGACTGATCAAGACCGATTTTGCAAAAGCGCTCTGGGATGATCCGAAAACCATGCGCCAGGTGAAAGCCGGCACGCCGCTCGGGCGCATCGGCGAGACCTCGGACCTCGGCGGTGTCGGCGCCTTCCTCGCGACCCCGGCGGCGGCCTACATCACGGGCCAGACCATCGTGGTTGATGGCGGCTCCACCATCACGAGCCAGTTCGGATGAGCGGCCCGCGGCTGATCGAACCGCTGCCGGCGCATCGGTTCGATGAGCCGAGGCTGTTTGGCTATTTGCGCGACCATCTCGATGGTTTTGCAGATGGCGGCACGGTCCGGCAGTTCCAGGGCGGTCAGTCGAACCCGACTTTTTTGATCGAAACACCGGCCACACGTGTGGTGTTGCGCAAAAAACCGCCGGGCAGGCTGCTGCCCTCCGCGCATCAGATCGACCGGGAATTCCGCATCCAGAAGGCGCTGGGCGAGACCGACGTGCCGGTCGCGAAAATGCTGCATTATGCGACCGATGCAGCTATCATCGGCACCGAATTCTACGTCATGGAGTACCTGGCCGGGCGCGTGTTCTCCGACGTGCTGATGAGCGAGCTCGCCCCGGTCGAACGCGGCGCCATCCAGGCCGCCTTGTTCGAAGTGATCGGCAATCTGCACGCCATCGATTATGAGGCGTTGGGCCTGGGCGATTTCGGCCGACCCGCGAATTACATCGCCCGCCAGCTCGCGCGCTGGCGGAGCCAGTACGAGGCCGCCAAAACCGAAGAGCTGCCGGCGATGGACCGCCTGATGGACTGGCTCGGCGCCAATATGCCGGACGGCGACGAAGCCGCCATCGCGCATGGCGATTTTCGCCTCGGCAACATGATGGTGGCGCCGGACGAGCCGGTGATCATCGCCGTGCTGGACTGGGAGCTTGCCACCATTGGCCACCCGCTCGCCGACCTTGCCTATTGCTGCCTGCCCTTCCACACGCCCCGCGGCGACGGCCCGGCCCTGAGCGGCTACGGCAGTCTCGATTTTTCAGCCCATGGCCTCGCCAATGAGGACGAGGTGCTGGAGCTGTACTGCCGGGCGACGGGGCGCGATGACATCCAGCATTGGAAGTTTTTCCTGGGTTTCGCGATGTTCCGCTCGGCCGCCATCGTGGAAGGCGTCTACGCACGGGCACTGGCCGGTAATGCGGCGGACGCGCGCGGGATCGCGATGCACGAGATGACGAAAATCACGTCGGCGCGGGGATGGGAGATTGTGCAGGGAGCGTGAGGCAGCAGCACTTTTTCGAACAAAAAGCCCCGCGCGGGCGGTGGTCGTAAAAACGTTACCTTAGCCGACTCTTGGGATCTGGCAGCGTCCCCGGCATAGTTTCAGGCCAAAGGTTTTTTCCTACTTTTTTCCAAAAGGAAGCCCTTCCTCAACGCCTTAAAAATGCCGCCACCCGGCGCGCTGGAACGCTATCGGCTCGCTATGCTCGTCCAGCACGTGCACGCCCTCGCCCATCTGGAACACGCCGATTTTGGTCACGGGAACAGTCCCGCAAGCAGCTCTGAGCGCCTCGCCGTGGCCAGGCGGGACGGCGAGCAGCAGCTCATAGTCATCGCCATCCGTCAGGCGCGCTTCCAACGCGCCAGGCCCGCAGGCGGCCGCCTGCGGGGAGGTTGGCACCAACCCGGCGCGAATGACGGCGCAGAGTTTTGCACCAGCGCACATATGCCCGAGATCCTGGACCAGCCCGTCCGAAACATCGATCGCGGCGGTGACGATGCCGGCGAGATTGAGCCCGACGCGCGGGTCAGGGAGCATTGATCGTGCCGTGAGGTAGCCGGACGGGTCGTGCAGTTGACCGAGACGCGCCTTAAGCCCGAGGGCGGCATCGCCGATCGTGCCTGTCACCCAGATGCAGTCACCGGGCCGCGCGCCGTTGCGGCTCAGCGCGGCGCCCGGGGCCACGTCGCCGATCAGTGTGGCGCTGAGTGAGATTTTGCCGCGGCTGGAGGACGAATCGCCGCCGAAAAGTTTGATGCCGAATGCTGCCTGGTCCTCCCCGAGCCCCTTCGCGAACGCCGCCAGCCATCCCTCGTCCGTGGCATTGGTGAGGGCCGTGGTCAGCAGGTAGCCGAGCGGCGTTGCGCCCATCGCGGCCAGATCGGAGAGGTTGCGGCGAAGCAGTTTGCGGGCGATCAGGTCGGGCGGGTCACCGGCTAAAAAATGCACATCCTCCAGCATCTGGTCGACGGTGAGAACCAGTTCGCGACCCGGTGGCGGCACCAGCACGGCGGCGTCGTCGACCAGTCCCCGCCCCTCTGCCCCAGCCAGCGGGGCAAAGTATTTCGCGATGCGGGAGAACTCATCGCCCATCAGGCAGAGACGAATTCCGCCGGGCGTAGCAGATGCGCCAGCCGGTCGAGCACGCCGTTGGCCATGCGCGGCTCGTCGCCCGCGAAAAATCCGTGCGCCACGTCAAGATACTCGTTGATCACGACCTTGGCGGGCGGCCCATCGCTCATCCACAGCTCCGCCCCGCCGGCCCGCAACAGCGCGCGCAACACGGGATCGATGCGGATCAACGGCCAGACATCCGGCAATGCGTCGGCCAGCATGGTGTCGATCGTGTCCTGCTGCAGGCTTGCGGTGCGCACGATCCGCGCGAACAGAGGCACGTCCGCATCGGCGAGATGCCCGTCCTCCGGTGTGCCATGCCCCGGCGTATCGCCAAGGCGGTGGCGCACAAACTGGTCGATCACGGTCTCGGGGCTCTGCGACCCCTGCTCAGCCTGGTACAGCGCCTGCACGGCGGCGACGCGCGCAAGCGTGCGGGGGCGGCCGCTCATCCGGCGAACTGCCGGGCGATGTTGATCTGCTTGAGGCAGGCGACCGCAGCTTCCGCGCCCTTGTTCGAGCCTGTCTCATGGCTGCGGGCCACGGCCTGGGCGAGCGTATCGACGGTCAGCACCGCGGTACCGAGACAGATCGCGTGGTCGATGGCAAGCGTCATCAGCCCATCCATGGTGGCGCTGCAGATGAACTCGTAATGGTCAGTCTCGCCGCGCACGACGCAGCCGAGCACGATATAGCCATCAAACGTCTGGCCGGCCTTGATCGCGATTGCGACCGCCTGCGGCAGCTCGAAGGCGCCCGAGACCTCGACGGTGGTCACATCCGCCTGCACCTGCTTGAGGATATCGATCGCCGCGGTCTGCATCCCATCGACGACGTGATAGTAGTAAGGCGCACTCACCATCAGGATTTTGGGCGCAGCACCGGTCATCTTGGGCGGTTTGGGAACGGGGGCGTCGGACGTGCTCATCTTCAAGGGCTCACTCTGCTGGGGTCGTAGGTGCTATTCAGCTGCCGTCGTCTCGCTGCTGTCGGGTGTGTCGGTCGCGTCGATGCCGCGCTGTTCGACAACGTTCAGCCCGTAGCCGTCGAGCCCGATGATCGTGCGCTTATGGTTGGAGAGCAGGATCATGTCCTTCACGCCGAGATCATTCAGGATCTGGGCGCCGATACCGTAGTCGCGCAACGCGGGCTCGGCGCGTTTGCCGGCGGCCAGGTCACGGATGCGCTCGGAGATGGCGTTGCCGCGCGTCTCACGGATCAGCACGACTACACCGCGCCCGGCAGCCGCGATCTGGCGCATCGCGCCGTGCAGGCTGGCGAGGTGCCGCGTTCCCAGCAGGTCGCCGATCGTGTCGACCGCGTGCATGCGGACCAGTACAGGCGCATCGCCGTTCAACTCGCCGCGCACCAGGGCGACATGCTCGACCTGGTCGACCTTGCTCTGGAACGCCAGCATCCGCCACTGGCTGCCATCCGGACCGGGAACCAGACCCTGCTCGGTCCGCTTGACCAGTTTTTCCGTGGTGCGGCGATGGGCAATCAGGTCGGCGATGGTGCCGAGCTTGATATTATGGCGTTGCGCGAAGGCGACGAGGTCCGGCAGGCGGGCCATGGTGCCGTCATCGTTGATGATCTCGCAGATGACGCCGGCCGGGGTCAGCCCCGCAAGGCGCGAGATGTCGACCGCGGCTTCAGTGTGCCCGGCACGCACCAGCGTGCCGCCCTCGCGCGCCATCAACGGAAAGATATGCCCTGGTGTAACGATGTCTTCGCGGCCCATCTCGGGATTGATCGCAACCGCGATGGTGCGGGCGCGGTCGCCGGCGGAAATGCCGGTCGTCACCCCTTCCCGCGCCTCGATCGAGACCGTGAAGGCCGTTTCGTGCCGCGAGCCGTTGGTCTGGCTCATCAGCGGCAGGCCGAGCCGCTCGATCCGGCTCTTGGTCATGGCGAGGCACACGAGGCCGCGCGCGTGCTTGATCATGAAATTGATGTTGTCGGGTGTCGCGAACTGCGCTGGGACGACGAGGTCCCCTTCATTCTCGCGATCCTCGTCATCGACCAGAATGAAAATCCGGCCGGCCCGCGCCTCCTCGATGATCTCGGCCGGCGACGAGATATAGTCGTGCAGGCCGGCACTCTTGATCGTCGTTCCCGATGTTCCAAAGGTTTTCAGGTCATCCATAAGCCGTTCCTTCACGTCGTCGGCGCCAGCCGGAGGCTGCCGGCCTATTCATTACGATTAGATGATCAAGCCTGCCAAAACTGCAACTGACGCGCGACATAGCGCGCCAGCATGTCGATTTCCACATTAACCGGATCGTCCACCGCCAGGGTCGCGAAATTGGTATGGGTCGTGGTGTGGGGAATGATGTTGACGCCGAACGTCAAGGCCTCGACCTCGTTGACCGTGAGCGAGACCCCGTTGATGGCGATGCTACCCTTGGGCGCGACAAACGGAGCAAGCGTTGCGGGGAGCGCGAAGACCCAGCGGGTCGAGCCGTTTTCGGGCGTGGCGGAGACCACGGTGGCCAATCCGTCGACATGCCCGGAGACCAGATGGCCGCCGAGCTCATCGCCGAGACGCAACGAGCCCTCGAGGTTGATCCGGGTGCCAGGGGCCCAGGTGCCGAGGGTGGTCAGGCTAAGGCTTTCGGCAGAAACCTCGACGGCGAACCAGCCCGGCGCATGGTCGACGACCGTCAGGCAACAGCCGGAACAGGCGATCGAAGCACCGCGTGCGAGCGGATCGGCCCATGGCGCGTGCTCAGGGGTCGCGATCACGAAGCGGGCATCGCGGCCGGCTCCCATCGGCTGCACCTCCCGCACCGTGCCGACGCCCGTGATCAAGCCTGTGAACATTTTTATCCCTTTCCAAAGATCGTCAGCGTGTCATCGCCATAGATATGGCTCTCCCGACGGCTGAAGCGGGGCATGTCGGCAAGGCTGCCCAGCGCCAAATTCTGGATCGCCGGCCAGCCGTCATTGCCGATCAGCCCAGGCGCGTGGAACCAGGCGAGCCGGTCGACCAGGCTTGCGCGCAAAAGTCCGGCCGCGAGCGTGCCGCCGCCTTCGACCATCACTTGCGTGAGCCCCGCTTTTGCCAGCGTTTTCGCCGCGGCCGTAAGGTCGATCCCGGCCGATGAGGCCGGCAGCTCGAAAAGTTTGACGCCGGCATTCTCCAGCGCCCGGCGGCGATGCGGATCGGCGCCATCGCGGTGCAGCAGCCAGAGCGGATGCACGGCCGCCCCGCGGACCAGCCGGCTCATCAGCGGCGTGCGCAGATGGCTGTCGACGATGATGCGCACGAGCGGTGCTGCGCGCATGCCCTCGATCCGGCAGGTCAGCTCCGGATCATCGGCGAGCACGGTGCCGACGCCGGCCATCACGGCGTCAAAACGTCCGCGCAGGCCATGCGCGGCGCGGCGGGAGGCCTCGCCGGTCAGCCATTGCGATTGCTTGGTGCCGGTCGCAATTTTACCGTCGAGCGTGGAGGCTGTTTTCAGCAAAAACAAAGGCCTGCCATGCGTAATCACGGTCAAAAACCCGGAAATGACGTCAACACATTCATCATGCAGCACATTTTCTAGAACTTCGATGCCCGCATCACGTAATTGAAGGATCCCGGCGCCATTCACCTTCGGGTGCGGATCGGCTGTGCCCACGACCAGGCGGGCAATGCCGGCTTCAATGAGGGCCGCGGTGCACGGCCCTGTTTTGCCGGTAAAGGCGCACGGCTCCAGCGTGACATACGCCGTGGCGCCGCGGGCCGCCGATCGCGCCATCGCCAACGCCTCGACCTCCGCATGCGGCCGCCCGCCCGCCGCGGTGCGGCCACGCCCCACCACGCGCCCGCCTTGCACCAGCACGCAGCCCACAGAAGGATTGGGCGCCGTCTGACCGAGGCCGCGCCGCGCCAGGCTGAGGGCCGCGCGCATATGCAGTATGTCGTCGTCGCGCGTGCCAGGCCGTTGTTCAGGCATCGGAAACAGGCTTCGGCAGGCCACCCATGTGGTCCAAAAATGCTTCAAAATCCTTGGCTTCGCGGAAATCCCTGTAGACCGAGGCAAAGCGCACGTAGGCGACCGCGTCGACCTCCTTCAGGGTCTCCATCACCAACTCGCCGATCGCGTGGCTGGCAACCTCGGTCTCCCCGCTCGCCTCAAGCTGGCGCACGATGCCGTTTACGATCCGCTCGATCCGCTCGTCATCCACGGGGCGCTTGCGCATCGCGATGCGCACCGAGCGCGCGAGCTTGTCACGGTCGAAGGCAACGCGGCGCTGGTCGGCCTTGACCACCACGAGCTCGCGCAGCTGCACGCGCTCGATCGTCGTGAAGCGCTGGCCGCAGGCGGCGCAGAAACGCCGGCGGCGAATGGCGCTGCCGTCTTCGGTCGGGCGGCTATCCTTGACCTGGCTGTCAGCCTCGCCGCAGAAGGGACAGCGCATCGCTCAGCGGTAGATGGGAAAGCGCGCGCACAGCGCCCGCACCTTGGCCCCCACGGCCTGCTCGATGGCGTCGTTCGTGCCGTCGTTCGAGCGCGAAAGCCCGTCCAGCACGTCGCCGATCATGCCCCCGATCTCGGTGAACTCCGCAATCCCAAAACCACGGGTCGTGCCAGCCGGAGTACCGAGGCGCACGCCCGAGGTGATCGCGGGTTTTTCCGGATCGAACGGAATCGCATTTTTGTTCGCAGTGATATGGGCGCGCTCTAGGCTCGCTTCCGCCGCCTTGCCGGTGACATTCTTGGGCCGCAGGTCGACCAGCAGCAGGTGCGAATCCGTACCGCCGGTGACGATGGCGAGCCCTTGCCCGATCAACGTTTCCGCCAATATTTTGGCATTGGCCACCACCGCCTTCTGGTAGGTCACGAATTCCGGCCGCAGCGCCTCGCCGAACGCGACCGCCTTCGCGGCGATGACATGCATCAACGGGCCGCCTTGCAGACCTGGGAAGATCGCCGAATTGAGCTTCTTCGCGATGTCCTCGTGGTTGGTCAGGATCATCCCGCCGCGCGGCCCGCGCAGGGTTTTATGCGTCGTCGTCGTCACCGCATGCGCGTGCGGCAGCGGCGAGGGATAGATGCCGGTCGCAACCAGCCCCGCAAAATGCGCCATGTCGACCAGAAAATAGGCCCCGACGGCGTCCGCGATCGTGCGGATGCGGGCAAAATCGATGAACCGCGGATAGGCCGAGCCGCCAGCGATGATGAGCTTCGGGCGATGCTGATGCGCCAGAGCCTCGAGCTCCGCATAATCCAGCAGCCCGTCATCGCGCCGCACGCCGTATTGCACCGCATTGAACCATTTGCCCGACATATTGGGCGCCGCACCGTGTGTCAGGTGCCCACCGGCCGCGAGCGACATCCCCAGAATGGTGTCGCCGGCATTGAGCAAGGCAAGAAACACGGCTTGGTTGGCCTGACTGCCTGAATTTGGCTGCACATTCGCAAACCCGGCACCAAACAGCTTTTTCGCGCGTTCGATCGCCAGCGTCTCAGCCAGATCCGCCGGGCCGCAGCCGCCATAATAGCGCCGGCCTGGATAGCCCTCGGCATATTTATTCGTCAGCACCGAGCCCTGCGCCTGCATCACCGCGGCCGACACGATGTTCTCGGAGGCAATCAGCTCAATGCCGTCCTGCTCGCGCACCAGCTCCTGCACCAGAATGCTGGCAAGCTCCGGGTCCGTGTCCTCCAGCCGGGCGTTGAAAAACCGCTCTAGGCTGGGGGCGATGTTCTGTTCATTCATAGGATGTTGTCCCTTGCGCCGGCAGGTTGAGCTTCGCGAGACGCCGGTCATGCCGGCCGCCCTCGTAAGGTGTCGAGAGAAACGCGCCCAAAACGTCAAGCGCGACCTCCTCGGCGATAATCCGAGCGCCCAAGGCGAGGACATTGGCATTGTTATGCGCCCGCGTCAGCCGCGCCGTCGTCACGTCATGCGCCAGACCACACCGGATAGTCGGAAACCGGTTGGCGGCAATGCTCATCCCAATGCCGCTGCCGCATACCAACAGACCAATATCAGCACGCTGGTCCGTCACCGCAGCACACACAGCGTGCGCGAAGTCCGGATAGTCGACGCTCTCGCCCCCATCCGCACCAAAATCCAGAACCTGATGCCCGCCTTCGATCAACACGGCCGCAAGCCGGTTCTTGAGGGTGGCACCGCCATGGTCAGCCCCGCAGGCGACAATCAACGAACGTGTCATGTAACGCATCTACCACGCCGAGGGCTGCGGGCAAACCATGGGATAAGCAAGCAAGGCCAAGGGTCTCTGCCCCTCGGCACCTCGCTTACTCAACTCCCCGGATGCGCCGCATCCCACGCGGCGGCGGCGGCGGTGGCGGCGGCGAATTGGCCGGGGGCGAGTGGTGGGCGGATGGCGTAGAGTCCGGCTTCGGCGTCGGTGTCGCCGCGTTCCTGGGCGAGCAGGAACCATTCGCCGGCGGCGATGTTGTCGTGTGGCACGCCGGCGCCGAGTGCGTAGCAGAAGCCGAGGTTGAGTTGGGCGGCGGCGATACCTTGGTTGGCGGCCTCCGCGAAGTATTTAACGGCTTGCGCGTAGTTCTGTGGGACGCCGCGGCCATAGTAGAAAAGGTAGCCGAGCCGGTTGGCGGCGTTTGGTTCGCCTTGTGCTGCGGCGAGGGCGAACCAGTAGGCGGCGCGGGTTTCGTCGCGGGCGGTCCCGGTGCCGTTTTCGTAGGCGGCGCCGAGGTTGTTTTCGGCCGGGGCGAAGCCTTGGGCGGCGGCCTTTTGGAACCAGACCAGCGCTTCGGCGGGGTCGGCCGGGACCCCGGCGCCGGTCAGGTAGGCGAGGCCTTGCGCGTTTTCGGCGGCGGCGAGGCCGGCCTGGGCAGCAGCGTGGAACCAGGTTAAGGCGCGGGCCGCGTCCTGCGTGGTGCCATGCCCGGTCTGGTAGGCGAACCCCACATTTTGTTCGGCGGGCGGATAGCCGGCGACGGCGGCGCGCAAATACCATTGGAAGGCCGTGGCGTCGTTCTTGGGCTGCACCGTTTCGTGAGGCAGCAAGTGGGTGTCGAGCAGGGTGCCGACGGCGAATTCGGCGATCGCGTCGCCGGCGGCGGCGCGTTGCTGGAGGGATGAGAAAGCCGACTTGTCGGTGCCTGCGGCGCGGTAAAGGGCGAGTGTGGTGGGCGGCCGTACCGTTACGGGCGAGGATGGGAGTTTGGGCATTGATTGATTGCGCGACGCCGAGGAGAGGCCGAGGCACCCGCTGATGACGACGATGGATGCGAACAGGAGCACGCTTGGCATGCGCCGCGGTTTCGCTGCGACGACCCGTGCCGGCGTGGCCGGCGCGACTTCGGGGGCCGGTACCGCCGGGCGCCGGAGCGCCCGCTGCGCCTGCACCTGGGAATAGAGTTCGGCCATGACAGCAGGGTCGAGCCGCAAGGCTGCCCGCAATGTGTCGCTGCTGGCCCCTGGCGGCAGGCTGATCGGCAGACGTGCCAATGCCTGCTCGAAGACCGCGCGAAGCGTATCTTCGGGTGTCGGAGCGGGCAACACAGGGACGTCAGGCATTGTCGTCTCTTTTAAACGGCGCAGGCAAACACAGTCTAAACCGGAACACAAATTCTGACCAATGCCCCGTCTGGGAACACATATTGGCAACCCCGGACAGTTGTTTTATGAGACAATGGCCCGAAAAAAGTACTGTTTGCGCGGGTTTTATGCCCCAGGCCAAAACTCGTGGCCGAATGAATATGATTTACAAAAGCAGTGCTGTACAAACTTTTTATTGTTTTTTCTAACATTCCCGAGATTCTTCATTTGCAATCGTATGCCTCCGTATTCTAAACCTCAACATAACAGGGGCATAACATGTCGGTCATTCGTTTCGGAGTTTCCGTCGGGCTGGGGATCTTTGCAGCAACCGTGCTGAACGATGGACTGTGTGCGGCGGCTGATCCGGTGGCCGGCACCGCCACCAACCTGGTCGCGCAGAACACCTATAACGGCGGCAGCGTTCCAAGCCAGGACAGCGTCATTCCCGCCTATCTCGCCGAGAACGCGCAGGCCAACCGCCACGCCGAAATTCAGGCCGCCGAGACGAACCTGCGCATCAGCGGCGGGTTCATGCACACCCAGTATCATGAAAACCTGCAGCCGGGCGATGATGAGAGCGGTTACACGCCGGGCCTTGGGGTGGGGGCAAGCGTGCTGCTGCCTTTCACCCGGAACCGGCCGGCCAGCCCGGATTTTTACGCGGCTTTGGATTACGATATCGATGCTGGCAACATCCTCTATGCCGGGCACCTGCAGGAGGAAGACGGCGGCGCACCGCTGGACGCCACGGACCATGCGGTTTTCCAGCGCATCGAGGCGCGCCTCGGCGTCGGTTTTCCGCTCGAAAATGGCATGGAATCCATTCCTTTCTTTGCCTTCGGCTACCAGGCCTGGAACCGCAACGACACCTCAGCGGAGACGATCGACGGCGGCGAGTTTTATCATTCCGGCCTGTTCGGTCTCGGCTGGAAGCTAGACGTACCCGTCACGCCAACGATCGTCCTCTCCGGAGACGGGGAATTTCTGGCCCTCGCCGGAGGCGGTATCACCAACCCGGAAATCGGTTACGGCCTTGATTTTGGGAGGGGGTTCGGCGTGACTCCGGAAGAGCGGATCGAACTCGCGCTTGATGACCAGGTGGCTGGGCATTTCCACCTCTTCGCGAAGGCGTTCTGGGAGCATTTTAATTATTCCGGCACGCATCCCGAATATTACGGCGATGCCGGTTATGCGTACGAGCCGCTTAGCACGACGACGCAGTTTGGCTTGAATGTCGGGGCGGCCTATAGTTTTTAGGTAAGTAAGCACTACTTGTTGTGAACAAAAAATAGCTAAAAAGCTCTATGGCTCTGGGCCATGGGCGCTGACAGCGCAAATGCGGATGACCAAAGGGAGTAAAAATTTTTTGCTACTTTTTTTTCAAAAAAGTAGCGATTACTTACTTACTCTTAAAGAACGCCGGCACGGCCTTAATGGCTGCCGCCCTCGCCGCGACGTTTTCCCCTACATGCCCCACGCCATTATGATACCGCGTATAGGGCAGCCCCGTGATCAGGTGCACGGGGTCATGCGGCGCATCAAAATCATGGTACGCGCCCGGATAGAGCGTGATCGTCACTGCCTTGTCGCGCGCAGCGAGTTGCTGGCAGGGCCCGGGCGGGGTCCAGTCGTCGGCAGCGCCCATCAGGATCAGCAACGGAGCCGTTGGTTTCCAGTCGGCCATGCGGGATGTGTGCGTGCAGGCCGGGTAGAAGGCGACGGCGGCGCGGATCAGCCCAGCCGGGGCATGGTTGAGGGTCGCGAGGACGGTGGTACCGCCATCGGACCAGCCGAGCAGCAGCACGCCACCGGGTGGCCCGAGATGCTGCGCCTGCGCCCAGGCGGCTGCGGCCAGCGCGTCCTCGCGCCGGGCGGTGTAGGCCGCTGCCGCGTGCGTCTTATCCTTGCACTCGCCCTTAAGGCCGCGCGAGGCAAAACTATCGGGCAGCAGCACGGCATGTCCCTGCCTGGCCAGCAGCCGCGCCCAGGCATCGTCACGGCGCGGAAAGGGCCCGGCGCAGCCGTGCAGCGCGATCACCGACGGGGCGCTCACACTGGCCGGCAGGAACAGCTTGGCCTGCAGTTGCACGCCGTTCGGTTCCGCGATGACCACCCTCGTCTGCGCCGCGGCGAAGCGCGGCATCAGACATATCAGGGCAAAGAGCCAGACCCATTTCATGACTGGAACAGGCCGCCGATGCCGCCGACGACGCCGAAGACGCAAGTGATGATGCAAACGGCGAGCACTACATAAAGATACCAGCCCTTGAGCCGGGCGACCTCCGGCAGCGCCACCATCGAGAGCCGGACGAGAAAACCGAGCACGAGGGGCAGCAGCAGCGCGTTCATGACCTGCACGTCGACGCTGAGCGAGATCAGGTTGGGGGCGACACCGACCAGGACGGCGCCGCCGATCACGCAGATGGCGTAGACCGCATAGAACCATTTCGCCTGCAACGGCCTGTGCTCGAGCGAGCGTTTGTAGCCCGCAACCTCCCCCAGCCCCCAGGCAAGGGCGAGCGAGGCGACGATGGCGGCGATCATGCCGGCACCGATCACGCCGAGGCCGAAGATCAGCCGGCCGGCCTGCGGACCCAGATACGGCGTCATCGCCTGGCTCATCTGGCCGACGGTGTTCAGGCTGGCCTGGGGCGCGTGCTGGCGGATCGAGGCGGCGACGGCGATCAGCACCGCGGCCATGACGAGCTGCGTGATCACCGCACCGATCGCGGTGTCCCAGCGCGCAGCCGTATAATGCGCGGGTTTCAGCTTTTTATCGGCGATCGCCGATTGCTGATAGAAAATCATCCAGGGCATGATAACCGCGCCGATATTGGCGGCGACGAGAAACTCGTACTGGCCGTTGAACACGGGGATGTTAAGGCTGTCGCTGAACATGCCGCCGACATTCGGCCGTGCCGCCCAGGCGACGAAGAAAAAGGCGAGCTCGAACAGGCCGATGATGATCGCCACACGCTCGACCCGCCGGTAGGAGCCGGTGAGCACGACGGCGAGCAACGCGATCACAGCGATCGGCAGCGAGACGTCATGCGGCACCCCATAGAGATCGCCGATGCCGGCCACACCTGAGAATTCCGTCAACAGGGCGCCGATCGTGGCAATGCCGAGCCCGGCCGCAGAGAGCCATGCCCATCTGGGGCCAAATGAGTCGCGGATGAGTTCGCCGTGGCCGCGACCGGTGAAAATGCCGAGGCGGACAGTCAGTTCCTGCACGATGTAGAGAACCGGCATCAGCACGAACTGGGCGACTAAAAGTTTGTAGCCCCATTGCTCACCGCTCTGTCCGGCTGTGATGATCGAGCCGACATCGGTATC